>Ga0207040_1072_pt3 | contig 20912 bp, 20 predicted proteins | sample Alteio_BWMinCont_72_FD_153279 | JGI IMG/M metagenome (GOLD analysis project Ga0207040, IMG submission 153279) | Enriched cells from forest soil in Barre Woods Harvard Forest LTER site, Petersham, Massachusetts, United States -... | ecosystem: Environmental > Terrestrial > Soil > Temperate forest >... | reverse complement strand
CCACGTTTTTGGCAACCAATTCGTTCAGGAGAGGTACTCGTTAACACTTCATTTACATAAAAAGGAGGAAGAGGTCCTGGCGTTTGCTCCTAAAGCGGGAAGGGAATGGAATATGCCATTTGAAAATTACCGGGGCGAACTGGCCTTTTTGGTTGAAGGCGACCGCATCCTGATCGGCAAAGATGAGTTGCAGGTGCTGTTCACGCCCGGACATTCGCCGGGCAGCATTTGTTTTTACAGCTTGCAACAACAGTTTATCATCAGCGGGGACGTTCTTTTCCGTTTGAGTATCGGCCGGACCGACCTACCCGGAGGTGATCACCAGACCCTACTGGCAAGCATCCGGACCAATTTATTTTCCCTGCCGGATGAGGTCATCGTATATCCCGGGCATGGTGAACCGACGACCATTGGCTTTGAACGGGCTCATAACCCCTTTCTTCTTTAAGTCAGGCGGTCGATCAACTTCCCCAGATAAGGCAATTTCTGAAATTCTTTTTTTTCAATCCGCAGAATAAACAGGGCAAACCCCAATGTGAAGACAGTGGCCAAACCTAGACTAAACCATTCATTCTTCCAAACACCGGTTAGCTCGTGATGGACCAGGTAGAGAGCTGCAACAATCAGTAAGTAAGCGGTTAGCTTTTTGGTTGCGTATGGTATGGGGTACTGCCGTTGGCCCCATAAGAAGGACATCAGCATCATGCTGCCGTAACACAGAAAAGTAGCCCAGGCGCAGGCCATATAGCTGTAGCGCGGGATGAAAACGTAATTGATCACCAGGGTTATAGCTGCACCGACCAGCGTGATGTAGGCGCCTGGACTGGTTTTGCGAGAAAGCTTGTACCAAATGGATAGGTTTATATATATACCCAAAAACATGTTAGCGAACAAAAGAATGGGTACTACGCGCAGCCCGGACCACATCCTTTTATCCTGGATAAAATATTTCCAGATGTTCAGATAGAGGGACACAGTCAAAAACATCAGGCAGATGGTGATCACAAAAAATTTCGTTACCCGTGCATAGGTTGCCGGAGCATTTTCGGTGGTGGATTGCCGGAAAAAAAATGGCTCCGCCCCCATACGGAAAGCCTGCACGAATAGGGTGATCAAAATAGAAAGCTTATAGCAGGCGCCATATACTCCAACGTGGTAAACCTGGTCTTCTACCGTGGAGTAGGGGCCCCACCATTTAAGCATGATGCGGTCGGCCGTTTCGTTGACCATCCCGGCAAAGCCGGCGATCGTAAGAGGCAAAGAATAAATGACGATTTCCTTCCACAGAGGAACGTTGAAATGCCAGCGGAATTGAAGGAGCTCCTTTCCGAGGGCAACCACCTGGAAAAAAGCCTGTGCCAAGTTGGCCAGCAGCACGTACCCAACACCGAAGCCCGCGCTGTAGATCAGCAAAAAAATACTGTCCGGATGCTTGCGACGGAGCATCGGGCATAGGGAAAGGAAAAAATATACAACGGCGATATTGATCAAGATGCCGCCAATGCGGATGAAGGCAAATTTTCGGGGCCTCCCTTCGAACCGGAGTTTGACGAAGGGGATGGCTGACAGGGCGTCGCAGGCGATAATCAGGGCGCTGAATACGATATATTCAGGATGCGCGTCCACACCGATAAAATGTGCAACCTGGGCCCTTGTGAGGATCATCAGCAAGGTGATCACAAAAGTGCTCAGGATCAGCGAGCTGGTCAGCGTGTTGAATACTTCCGTTTCATGCTTTTTCATTTGCACATAACGGAAGTAGGCGGTTTCGAAACCAAAAAGCACCACCGTATTCAGAAATGGGATCAGGGAATAAACCAGGGTCATTTCACCGTACTCGGGCGTACTGGTAAATTTCTTGGTCAGGTATGGTGTGAGCATATAAAACAAGAACCGCGCTCCGATGGAGCTCGCCCCGTACCAGACCGTTTGTCCTGCTAATTTTTTGATGCTGCTCAATCTATGGGAATTGATTCAATGCCTGGCCTGATTCAGCCCATCTTCGCTGATCATATGATATCGTTCTCTGCAACCAAATGATTTCTCAAGGCAAAAATTACTATGCCGGCAGTATTCTTTGCACTCATTTTCTCCAGGATCTTGGTGCGATAGCCTTCTACCGTTCGTTTGCTCAAGAAAAGCTGCTCTCCAATCTCCTGCGCGGTGCATTGCTGGCAGATGAGTTTTACTATTTCCCGCTCCCGCTCGGAAAATATGACGTCCGGATTTTTTTTCTTTGCCTCGAACCGGCTCTTGACAATCATTGCTGCCAATCGGGCTGAAGTATGGCGACAATAGTAAGTATCTTCCTGGAACACGGTCCGGATGGCTTCCAATATCTCCTGCTTGTCCGCATTTTTCAACAGGTAGCCTTTAGCTCCCGCTTCCAACATCTCCACAATCAGATTTTCCTCATCGAACATGGAGAGAGCAATGATTTTTTGTGTGGGATTTTGCTCCAGGAGCACCCGGGTTGCTTCAATGCCGTCCATTCTCGGCATCTTGATATCGGTGATGATGATGTCGGGATGGATCCGCCCCGCAAGCTCAACCAACTCCTTGCCGTCCCAGGCTTGTCCGGCCAGTTCCAGTTGGTTTTCCTTGGAGAGCATCAGGGCTAGCCCGCTGCGGTAGATTTCGTGATCGTCGGCGATTACCAGCTTGATCTTGTGCGCCATTAGATAGGAAAGCGCTCAAAATTAATTCTTTATAAGGGAATCTTGATAAAATAGTTAGTTCCCTCCCCAGGTTTAGAATCCATGCTCATAACGGCATTCAGGATTTCACATCGGCTTTCCAGGCTTTTCAAGCCAAGCCCGGAGGAGTTTTTTTTAGCCTTTTCTATGTCAAATCCCCTGCCATCATCTTTGGTGAGCAATAACAGGTGTCCATTCTCGACACTCAAGCCTATTTGCATGTTCTTGGCTCCGGCGTGTTTGATGGTGTTGTGGACGATTTCCTGGACCATCCGGAAAGTGTGTATTTCCTTTTCCTTGGGTACCTGGATGTCTTTAACCACGTACACTTCAATCCGTAACAGCTGCTTGAAATGGATATGCCCAATAAAATCCCGGATGGCTTCGACCAGGCCCTTTCTTTCCAAAGTATTGGGCAGCAAATCATAAGAGATTTGGCGCATGCTGCCGATGATCTCATCAATTGAACGGCCGGCCCGGTCCAAAAGAGCCTGGTCATGCGGTTGAATATCAAGGCTATTGATATTCAGCTTCACCGCGGAAAGGAGAGGCCCCAGACTGTCGTGGAGGTCAGTGGCAATTCGCTTTCGTTCATTTTCCTGAATGGTAATCTCCGTCCGGATCCGCTCGCGTTGCAACCGCATATACCGGCGGTGATAGCGAATAATTGAAATCAGGAAGTATACCACGATCACGGTGATGATCAGGGAGAAGAGAACGGTGATATATAGAATCCTGTTTTCCATGACAACGAAATAAACTCCCGGGAATACGATTTTCCATCCATCCACAATCAATCCAAGGCGGAAAGCCTGAACCGCTCCCTAGCCGGGATTAGCAGGAAGGCCACGGCAAACAGCAGGTTTACCAGCGCGTTGATATACGCAAAAAAGAATTCAATGCCTGCCGTGAATCCGGTTTGTCCATACAGGCTGACCTGATATGCCCATTCATAGACGATCTTGTAGACATAATAAATGACGAAACCAGTACAAATGAGGAATTTAGGGTTTCGGAACAAATTCCGGCTTTCATGGGTGATCATGTAATTGATCTCATTAACGCTCCACAGTACCACCAGGAAGGAATAAAAAAACCGGTAGTAGGGGCTGAAGAAAACGATCTGCTTCAGGGCTGCGTTTTCCACTAACCAGAAACAGATAAGGGCACCGGCCAGGCCGTATAAGAGCCGCTTTTTTTTCTTCATCATTCCCCATCTCCGGAATTGCCAAAGAAGCAGCAGGCCCTCGGCCAAAACATCGAGATTGCAGGGAATGGCATTGCTCCGATGAAATTTCCGGATCAATACAAAACTGACCGCCTCCGTCAGGAAACCAAGAAAAAGCATCCAGAGCAGGGGCAGGTAGGCTTGCCTGAGCCGGTCGAAACGAAGAAGACCAATGAATAGTGGGATCAGGACCGTTTGGCTGATCAGAAAGGCAAAAGCAGGCTTCATGACGACAAAAGATTGCTCAGGACATTCATTAATTGCCGCTCAGTCCGCTGTTTCCGTTGTCGCAGACAACCGGGCAGCGCTGCCCTTCTTCGATGACCTGACCGCCGCCCCCGGCTGCTTCAGCCGTTGGTAAACCAGGGATTCGCACGGCTTTTTCGCCTACCAGCGTATTGACGATATCATTCCCGTGGGAATCATAGGGCACTAAAACCATCCTGACCTGACCCTCCCGGTCGATACCATAATAAATGCGTATCCCCGCGGCCATGGCGCCAGAAGCATCCTGCTGGTTCAGCAAAACAGCCATAGCATCCCGGTTAAAGGCTTCCGCCTGGCCCAGGTTGAATTCCCGGCCAAGTCCCGGTAGATGCTGATAGGCGCTGTCGCGCCGCAGGCGAAATTCTTTCGTATACTGAATCCCCTGGCTGATGGACAAAACATGCGTCCTGACACTGTCTTCATTATAGGGTATCTGACCAGCTGGATGCGGTCCGCATCCGCTTATGATGGCTATTCCGGCCAAGGCCAGGAAAAGCATTGAACCGACAGGCACTCGGAATTTCATGATGTATGGTTGATTGATGAATGAACAGGCCAAAGTAAGACATACCACTTTCTGGTAAGACAGTACATCTTCCGGATTATTTGCGTAGTTCTACTTATTTGATTTCCGTATTCAATGCGCCAAGAAGCTGGCGGATACCACCGAATATTGAAGGGCGGGTGATTGACCTCTTTCGGGCCTGCCCCGCAAATCATGAAATCAGGACAGATTTATCAATTGCTGTTTCTTCTTTCCCTGATCCTTTTCGTTTGCTTCGTTCTGTATGCATCGTGCCGCTGATTTTCCCTGAATTGCCCGGACCGACTACAATCCGCTATTACGGATTTTGCGCCGGTCTTCTTTACGCGTGGCCTGCTTTTTTTTGCCTTCCAATCTTTTCTCCTTGGAATTGGCAGAGGGCCGCGTGGCGATGCGGCGCTTTTCGACCTTTAGGGCCGCGATTAACAAAGCATTCATTTTGCGAATGACTTCCCGTCGATTTTCAAGCTGACTCCGGTGAACCTGGGACCTGACCTGAAGGTAACCCTCAGCATTCAGTTTTGTCCCCAACTTGGCCAGTAGCCTGCTTTTTTGTTTTTCATTCAGTAGCAGAGAACGGCCGATATGGAAATAGCCAACCACCTGGGATTCCACCTTGTTGACATTTTGACCTCCCTTGCCGCCGCTGCGTGCCGTCTGAAATTCCATTTCTCGGGAAACATCTATCTTCATTTGGCAAATTTACAAACTTCAGATTTGCGCTGACCATGCGGGCCTTAATCCAGCGGGTGACGGAAGCCAGTGTCCACATTGGCGGCCTAAGAAAAGCCGTTATCGGCGACGGATTGCTAGTATTATTGGGCATTGGTGTCTCGGATTCTGGTACCGATGCCCGATGGCTGAGTCATAAAATATGTCATTTGCGGATATTTAGCGATGCTTCGGGAGTAATGAACCGCTCCATTTTGGAAACCGGTTACGAACTGCTCCTCGTCAGTCAATTCACTTTACATGCATCCACCCATAAAGGGAACCGTCCATCCTACCAGGCGGCGGCCAAGCCCGAACAGGCGATACCTTTGTACGAGCAGTTTATCTGGCAACTGGAAAATGATCTCGGAAAACCGATAGCCTCCGGCGAATTTGGCGCTGACATGCAAGTGAGGCTTCTCAACGACGGGCCAGTAACCATCTGGATAGACAGTCAGGGCCGGGAATAAGATTCACAGGAGGTTCTTATGCGTGTTTATATTATCAATGCCTTTACCCGGGACCGTTTCGGCGGAAATCCTGCAGCCGTCGTTCCACTTGACGAATGGCCGGATGAGGAAACAATGCAGAAAATGGCGGCGCAGCACAATTTGTCGGAAACTGCGTTTGTCGTGCCCTCCGGAGCCGATTTTTCGATCCGATGGTTTACCCCAGGAGTCGAAGTGGATCTATGTGGACATGCCACCCTGGCCGCGGCTCATGCTTATTTCCACCACATAGGCTATCCCGGAGATCGAATCCGTTTTCAATCCCGGAGCGGATGGCTGACGGTCAGTCGCGGCGAAGGCGGCTTGCTCATTCTCGACTTTCCTGCTCACCAGGCCGAAGCGGCGGCGAATCTGCCGGAAATTGAGCAAGGCTTGGGGCTAAAACCAATGGAAACCTGGAGGAGCCCCTATGACTATGTCGCTGTGCTCGAAAGTCAGGAGGCTCTGGAAACAATTGCCCCGGACTTCGCCTCCATTTCCAAACTACGATCGCGGGGTTTGATCGCAACGGCGCCCGGACGTGATTCTGATTTTGTTTCCCGGGGCTTTTTCCCGCAATCCGGCATCGACGAGGATCCCGTTACCGGCTCAGCTCATTCCGTGCTCACTCCTTATTGGGCAAGCCGCCTAGGCAGGAACCGACTCTCTGCGATCCAGGTATCTGGCAGAAGGGGCTATTTGGATTGCGAATGGAAGGGGGACCGCGTTTGGATCGGTGGCCATGCCAGAACCTATTTGGTTGGGGAAATTCAATTGTAATTCGGTCTACATGGAAAAAGCGCAAACAGAACTCAGCCTCCCGGAAATCCAGGAAACCATCGATACCTGGATCCGATCCACCGGAGTGCGCTATTTCAGCGAGCTGACCAATATGGCGATCTTGACGGAGGAGGTCGGTGAAGTAGCTCGTCTCATGAGTCGGCTGTACGGCGATCAGTCCTTTAAGAATAAAGAACAGGAACACGAGCTGGCTGATGAATTGGCCGATGTCCTTTGGGTCCTTTGCTGCATCGCCAATCAAACGGGCATAGATCTCAACCTTGCCTTGCAAAAAAATCTTCAGAAAAAAAAGGCGCGGGACGCCGAAAGGCATATCCGCAACGAGAAACTGAATCCTTAAGTCGGGGGCCGGTAATCTACGTCGCAAAGGGATACTGCCGCGTGGAGCCTTCCCTGCCTGAGGTGTCCGGTCAATTTTCGGAGGCGGGGAAAGAAATCCGCGCCTTGCTTCCCATACGCCTTGGTCAGGCGGGCGAATTCCCTTCGGTGCAATCTTCCGTCAAATGAAGCAGCCATCGTAAACAGGTTAAGCAAGAAGACGCGCTCTGCCGGATCGAGCCCGTCAAGAGTTTGCATAAAGAGATCCCAGTCGTCATATCGGTCCTCCTCGGTGATGTTCAGCAATTCCTGGAATCGCAGGAGCAGGATGATCATGTTCGGGTGGTAGTTCCGGGCCATCACCACGGCATTGCCGATAGCGCGCAGGCAGCCTTTCCGAGCTTCTGTAGACAATCGGCCCAATAACCCTTCGTCCAACAGGTCGTCTGCAATGTGGTTGCTAAGTGAAAATCCGAACAAGCGTAACCTAGCCTGCTTTACTATTTCGAGGACAAAGAGCGCGTTCCAAAAACATTCCACGGGCAAGGCGATATAGTTCACGGAAATGCCGTGGATTTCCGTTCCAACGAAATTCCGGAGAATGAACTTGGCTACCAGATTGGTCAGGGTGATCCGAAGTTTATACAATATGCCCAGAATGATCAGGTTGCGCTTGGATATCTGCTCAAAGGGATCAATGCCCAGGATATGAACCTTGGGATCGGGCAGCTGCATGGCCGCGCGCGCCAGCATGGGAGTAATAGCAAATGGGCCGCCTGCATATAAAGATTTTCGGTTACCGTGGATGTTGATCAGTTCACTGATTCGATGCACCGCGTGCACGGCAATCAGGATGAGCAAGTATAGCTCAATCACGATGGAAACGAGCGTTGCACCCACGGTCCATCCATAATGCACCGGCAAGGGGTAGCCCTGTTTGAGCAAATCGATGTAGACGGTTGGCCAAACACAAATCAAACCCGCGACTCCGGCCAGGACGATTCCGGTTAGGGTAATGCGGCCGACGTGCCGGCGCAATTCAGCATCCGAATGGTCCAGGGCTCTGTGAGAAAGGGCCCGCTGCCCCAATCGATTGAGGTAAAACACGCCCAGCTTTTCCATGCGGGAAGGCTTAGGCAATGAAGAGGCGTTTTCCGTGGGCATTGTGTCAGCGAGCGATTGACCACAAAGGTACTGGATGTCAGTTAGTGCATCCTGATCAGCAGATCGGTAATTGTGTTGACCGGCCTAATTTTGCGCCAGTCAATTATCGTCCGGATGTTCACGGCAGTTTTGAATGACTCCACAGACTATTATTGGATCAGGAATACCCAAGCGATAGACATAATCCGATCCAGAAGAACGATTGGTGAAGAATGTTTCGTGATTGATCCTTCCGGAGTGCTTTTGCATTTTGCGCAATTCCATTGAGCTGTCCAACGCCGGAGAATTCATTCTGGAAGGAGCGCCCATGGCCTTTCGGCTTTGCTTGAATCCAGGGCATGAGTATATTTGCGCCACCATGGCAAATGACACCGCAAAGCTGCAAGCCATTATTTCTCACTGCAAAGAGTACGGCTTTATATTCCCTTCCAGCGAGATCTACGAAGGGCTAAGCGCCGTGTATGACTATGGTCAGTACGGAAGCGAATTGAAGAAAAACATTAAAGATTATTGGTGGAAGCATATGACCCAACTTCACGAAAATATCGTGGGTATCGATGCGGCCATTTTTATGCACCCTACTGTTTGGAAAGCCTCGGGCCACATTGATCATTTCAGCGACCCGATGATTGACAACAAAGACAGCCGGAAAAGATATCGGGTGGATCACCTTATCGAGGGGTTTGCGGAGGGGCTGGAAAAAAGGGGGGAAGGCGAGCGCGCTGCCCGCCTGCTGCATCTCACGGACCAGCTGTTGGCAGAGGAGGACTTCGTTGCTCTGAAAGAGCTTATCGATGAAAACAAGATCGCCTGTGGGGTGAGCGGCACCTCCAACTGGACGGAAATACGAAAGTTCAATTTGATGTTTTCGACTCAATTGGGCAGCGTAACCGAAGAATCCAGCGAAATCTATTTGAGACCTGAGACCGCACAGGGCATTTTTGTCAATTTTCTCAATGTGCAGAAAAGCGGCCGGATGAAGGTACCGTTCGGGATCGCCCAGATCGGAAAGGCATTCCGAAACGAGATTGTAGCACGACAATTTATTTTCCGGATGCGGGAGTTCGAGCAAATGGAGATGCAGTTTTTTGTGCGTCCTGGAACCCAGCAGGAATGGTATGCCTACTGGAAGGAGAACCGAATGAGCTGGCACCAGAGCTTGGGCATACCGCGGGAGCGTTTTCGTTTCCACGATCATCTCAAGCCTGCGCACTATGCCGATGCTGCCTGTGACATCGAATACGATTTTCCAATGGGATTCAAAGAAGTCGAGGGGATTCATTCGCGAACAGACTTCGATTTGAAGAACCACCAGCAATTCAGCAAAAAAAAGCTGCAATATTTTGATCCGGAAATCAATCAATCTTATATCCCATACGTCGTCGAAACATCCGTCGGCCTTGATCGCACTGTGCTCATGGTACTTAGCGAGGCATATATGGAAGAGGACCTGAGCTCGGCGGAAAAAAAGGACAGTCGCGTGTTGTTGAAACTTCCTCCTCGGCTTGCGCCAATCAAATTGGCCATTCTTCCTTTGGTAAAGAAAGACGGGCTACCCGAATTGGCCAGGAAAATCATGGACGAATGCAAGACCGAATTCCGCTGCTTCTATGAAGAAAAAGATGCGATAGGAAAAAGATATCGTCGCATGGATGCGATCGGCACGCCGTTTTGCGTGACCGTAGATCATCAAAGTAAAGAAGACGATTCTGTAACTATTCGCTTCCGCGATTCGATGAAACAGGAACGCATAGCTATTCACACAATTAAGGAGATTGTGGATAAACAAATTTCCTGAGGATTTCTGCAAATTTCTACCTTAGACCGGACTATTATTTGAGTCGCCATGGGCGCTGCGGGACAAGATGGAAATGAATAGCAGCAAGCCAATCCACCCCAGGAGTCCAGCGCCATTTCGTCCTGAATCTCAACTTGCCTATCATGCTTACATTTGAATTTTCGCTTAATATTCTGATTTTGGGGTCGATCGTGATGTTTGCGTCCTTCACTGGCTACCGATGGGGATGCCGCCGAGTGAGGAAGATGAAAATGAGGATTGTTGAGTTGGAACAGGAAATGCTGAATAGTGATGCGGAAATTCTGGAGCTACAAAAAGACTATCTGACGATAGAGTCCCAACTTCGTGATTTTCAGATTCCCGTCATTCCCATTAAGACCCTGGTAAAGGATTCTCCGGAAGAAAAAGAAAAGTATCAGGAAATTTCCCTCCGAAAGAAATTACTGGGAAAGGAAAATGTATTACAGCACTCCGTGGCAAGCAAATAAGGCCCTATCCATACAATTCCTGGTGAATGGATTTACGGTCAAACCCCAAGGCTAGTATCCGCTGTTTCGCTTCATCAATCATGTTTTTCCAGCCGCAAAGGTAGAAATGCGCCTTATGAGCTTCGGAATCCCCGTTACCGGGTCCGTTTATTTGCTGGTCCCGGCAAATTTCTTCATAGATCCCGTGAACATACCCGGTACGGTAGCTCTCGATTCCTTCTGGAGCCGTCTCCCGCGAAAAAGTCGGAATATAGTGCAACCCCGGTAATCGAGCTTGAAGTTCTTCCAGTTCATCCCGGTAAAGGCAATCCCCAAATTTCCGGCAACCAAAGATCAGGTAGATATTCCGGTGTGGTATCTGATGGATCAGGATATGATGTACCATCGATCGGAATGGAGCGATGCCCGTTCCGGTGCAAATGAAGAAAAGGTCCCGCTCGATCGGATCCGGAAGAACGAACACTCCCTGGGGTCCGCGCAGCGTCAATTCGCTCCCTACTCCAACCTGCTGAAACAAAAATTGCGTCCCGGCCCCCCCTTCCAGCAGAACGATCACCAATTCGATCACGTTGGTTCCGTCGGGCCAGGAGGCAATCGAATAGCTTCTCCAGCGGCGACTGGGTTTTTCATGGATGGGCAGGTCGAGGGTAACAAATTGCCCGGGCTTAAAATCAAATGCTTCCAATTCTGCCATCTGTATCCAGAAGCGACGCGTCAGGCTGGTTGCGTCCGTAATGCGGATTAATTTGCCGGTTTGCCAGGGAGGCAGCATGCCATTTTTGGAAATAAAGTAACGACAAAAGGAGGGATGCAAAAAATAGGACTCTGCCGCCCCGAATCCTACCGACGAGATTGGAGTGGCAGAGGAGTCTATCTGTTAATCACGATTTTTTTGGTATAGGAGCTACCGCCAACCAATACCTGCACCACGTACATTCCCGGGCTCAGGGACAACAATCCCAATTGTTGGTCGAAGATCCCCACGAAACCCGGGTAACTGCTCGAGTAAACCCGTTGACCCAATGTATTGATGAGGTTAACCGAAACGTCGGACGCAGCGCTCACTTCAAATACCAGTTTGAAAATGCCGTTGTTGGGGTTGGGCTCGACCCGCATCGAAATCCCGCCTCCGGCTGTACCGAAGTCAATGGCGTTAGAGGTGGACGCGCAGCCCGAGCTATCCGATATGATGTCAAAATAGATTCCGGCAATGCTTGGCGTATCCACCTGGCTGGTCTGGCCTGCCAACAGGGAATCGTTCAGATACCACTGATTGCCTCTGGTGCTGTTGCTGGTCAGAATATTATTGGCCAGCGTGATTACGGCCGCCTGACCGGTCGTGGCGACAACGGGAACCCGGGGACTTGCGCATTCGGTGAGTTGGATGGTAAGGCCATAGAAGAAATAATAGTATTGCTGATATAAAGTGACGTCCAGGGTATCGGTGGTATTCTTTGCGCTGTTCCCAGTGATGCTAAATACCCCCGGTATGCCCAACGGATATGGATTGACTGTGATTCCGTTGTTGCGGAAAATGCTTGCTCCATCCTCGCAGTCGATGATGATGCCATAGCTGCCGGCCGCAGGTACGGGCAGGTTAAGGTAATAAACGGCTCCCGTATCCTGTGCGTTATTGCCGGTAACAGCGCCTGGTTGAGGATTCGGGGTCGTCGGATAAACCGTTATGGTGGAACTCGAAATCGGATAGTAGCTATATGCAGTGCTGGACCGAAAAGTATCCACAATCTGGGCAATGGTAAAGGTAATCGTCCCCCCGTGGGTTATATACAGCCTCGCGCTTTCAATCGTAACGGGGGCGCCGCAGGTGAAGGTGACATAATTACCCTGGAAAGTGTTATATCCGCCGTTGGGGAACACCATCTTATTCGGTGGGCCGATTTTGGTATTTCCAACGTCGTTCATCGCCAGGTAATAGGTCTTGTTCGCTGGGATGACGGTGGTAGTTACTTTATTACCTCCAATAATCGGAGTGGTCGAGCTGGGGCTGTCATACCAGATCGCCAAATTGTTGCTGTCACTTACATTCGCTACCAGGGAGGCGGTAGGCGGCGCGCTGCTGCAGATTTCCGCCGAGCCGGTTACGGAATCCGCTCCGGCATTGATCAGCACGTTAGAAGAAGTATGGTCATCGGCTGTGTCCTGGTCTCCCGGGAGATTGGTTCTGGCCGTAATCGTGTACGTTGTTCCGACGACGGTCTGGAATGGAGCCTGGAAGCTGTACACCGCGTCCCCTAAGGGAAATAGGGTGTCGGGAAGAACCATATTGATGGTCCCGATGAGCGTCCCACCATTTTGTACCGTGGCAGAAATCGGTACGTTGAGCTGTTGATTGCTGCCAAAATTGTGCACCCGGATGGTGATCCGCTGCGAATCGCTCTGGCAGGCTGAACCCAGGGGATCGACAATTGCGGTTACGCCGACGTCGTTGGCCGGACCGACGATCAAGACCCGGTAATCCTGGGTCTCTCCCTTTCCGTAAGTCCCGCAGGGCTGCACGCTGTCCGGATTGTTGGTTTCCACAGCGACTATACGCATCAGGGTGTAATCGCCCACGTTTAGCCCGGAAGGCGTGGTAATCGTTCCGCTGAAAACTCCCGCTCCGGTAATTACTCCGCTCTGCGCAACCATCTCTCCCCCGTCTGTAAAGGTTCCGTTATTATTGTAGTCAATGAATATTTTCACCATCTTGTTCGCCACCGATAAGTCGCAACTGCCCAGCTGGATACTGAACGGGATGCTTTGGGATGACTGGATCTGCACGGTCAGGTTAGTGTAATTGGTATAGGTAGTGCAGGCCGAAGCGCTTCCATTTCCGTTTTGGATATTGCTGATGCTAACCGAATCAATTTTGGTACCCGCCGAACTGCTGGGACCCGAAGCGCAGTAAGCCTGTCCACCCACGCCGCTCACGAGCAAGGAATACGCCTGCTGCCCTCTGTCCAGGTTGCCCTTATGGGTCACCTTGAGTGTGTAGGTCTGGCCGGGAATCACACTATCCACGACGATTTTTTCCACGTTGTCCAGGATATTGTCCCCGGTCGTTGCCGGTGCAGACGGATTCAAGCGGTTCAGCACATAGGGAAAATAAGTGCTGCTGGTCCCCGTAACCCGCAAGTCAAGGTCATTGACCAATTTGGGAGTGGGGTTATTGAGTATGTTAACCGCGTCCACCGCGCCGGGAGGGTCAGTCCAGCAAATCGTGGCTATCAGCGGCCCCTTACCGGAAGCGACTACTGGAAGCGAGTAGGAGTTTCCGCTAATCAGGTTGTTTTCATAAATCAGCTGGTCGGTGTTCGCAGAAGTAATGACCGAAGCCGCGCGCTGCATATTGATCAGCCCCCACCCAAATTGGTAGTCGGGCCCCGGCGCCGGTCCTGCTTCGTCCGCCGTGTGGATCAGCAATCCCTTGAGCGTAGCGGAGTGCATGAATGATCCGCCATGGAGCCGGGAATAATATTCCTGGAGCAGAAAGGAAGAGCCGGCGCTGGCTGGCGAGGACATGGACGTGCCGCTGAATACGGCGTAAGCGTCATTCGCTGTGCTGATGCAAGAGAGAACATTAATACCGTCAGCGACCAGGTCCGGCTTGATGCGACCGTCACTGGAAGGACCCCAGCTGCTGAACTCGGCAAGAACTACGTCGGAAGGTTGTGTGTATCCTCCGGGAATCGGATAGACAGCTCCGATGGTCAGGATATTTTTCGCAATCCCATAAGTCGGTATGATATCATATCCGGCATTGCTGCTGATGCCGGCGGGTCTGTTTCCCGCGCTGGCCATGACGTTGCTGGAATTAAACCGCCAATAGGGTTGTCCAACGGCGGGGCCGTTCTCATCCCGGTTATTTCCCGCAGATTTGACGATGAGGTAATCCGGGGCATTGTAGGCAATCGAATCCCAAACCTGGGATTCGGAGTCATAGTATCCGAACTTGTAGTCTATCGTGTCGCCGGCATTGCCCCAGAATTCCCAACGATTTGGCGTAACATCACTATTGTAATTCCACCCGGCAATAACTCCGTACGAGTGGTTCGATATAAGCAAATTGGACGATGCTGCCATCATCTCGGATTCGTCATTGTTGAAGTCATAGGCATTCAGCTGTTGAGCCTGGAAAGACATGCCTTTGGCCACCGGGTTGACTCCGGTAGCAATGAGGGTCCCGGCCACATGAGTAGAATGATCGCTGAGGGCGGCAGGATTGTCCTTCTGAACCACGCGCCCAATCAGTTCCTGGTGGGTAGGAAGGACAATTCCCTCATCCCAGATAGCAATTTTTGCTTTCAGGCCGTTGGAAGAGCCGCTCAGGTTCAGTCCGGTGCTGCCACCCGGCCAAACCAGGTTGGTCTTGATGGTGGCGGCAGAAATAATGTTATCGTTCACCCCCACGTAGAGGGGATACCCCCGGGAGTCGACAGCAGACAAATAGGATCGATGACCATTTCTACGGGTAATCGTCAAGGGCCAGCCTTTTTGCCTGGCCATGATGAGTAACCGGGATAAATCAAGCTTTTCCCTGGAAGCGATCTGCTTGGCAGCTTGCTGAAGTATGGCGGTATTCGTGGTTTGCTGGGCTTTGGACACCGTGGCCAAAGCAAGAAATAGGGCACCAAGGGATACGAGTTTTCTATAGTTCATAGACGCTAAACATAGTATGCTAAATAGCTTTTAAAAATACACTTTTTTTCCGTCCCGGTTTAATTTTTGAGATAACTTACCTGGGAATATAATAATGAGTATGAACTATATACACCAGTTTTTTCTTTGTCTGGCTTCATGGCTGGCCGGCAACGGAGAACAAACTCTCCAACCAATCCAGGGCATCGAGGGCCATGTCTTCCTCATTGCGGGCAATCAGATGCCTTCTCCCGATCATAAACCCCCCGCTCCGCAAGGCGTCCGCACCACCATTTATATTTATGCCTTAACCAGCGTCAACCAAATAATCCACTCGGGCTCGTCTCCATTTTATTCAGCGGTTCACAGCAAATTCATTGACTCAGTCCAATCTCGGTCCGACGGCTATTTTCGGGTGGAATTGCCTGCCGGCAGGTATTCCCTGTTCACAAAAAAGAAAGAACTATTCTACGCAAACACCCTGGATGGCCAAAATCATATTGCTCCGGCTACGGTTAGGGCTGGGCAGCTTACGCAGGTTGTGATAAAGATGGACTATGATGCTATTTACTAGTTAATCCCGGACGGGCTTTTTGGGCCGGGCCGGGTCTTTCCATCTTTCAGATTCCCCCGGGGAGGGCCTCCGCCAAATAGGATATGGATTATTGTGAGGGGACCCTCTGTGGACGCCGGGCCAGGCCAGTGGGAACGACCAGAATCGACCCATAAGCTGATACTGGATTCTCCATTTGATGGTTGCCTTCCAGGCTCGACCAGCAACCGCGAACTAGCGGGCTATGGTATAAAAGCGTACCTTTGCTTGTCGAATGCATACTGAGGTTTTGTCCGGGCTTTTAGGCAATTCCCCCCATATATTTCAATTGGCGGACAAGATCAGTATGTCCAGTCCGCAAAGAATCCAACTTTCGAATCTTCAAGGGAGCTCACCGGCTTTTGTTCTGGCATCTATTCTTAACCACAAGATAACCAGTGATTTAAATCATGTTGTCGTTGCGGAAGACGCCGAATCTGCTGCTTATTTCCACAATACCTTGGAAAATCTGACCGGTGCCCTGGACCTTTTCTATTTTCCCTCTTCCTTCCGAAGCAGCCGCGATTTCCAACAATACAACAGCAGCCATGTGATGCTCCGTACTGAAGCGCTTACCCGATTTGCTTCACCTTTTGACACAAAGGAAAATAATGAATCCAATGGGGCTCCCCACCAAAACGGGGAACGCAGGGGGGCAAAGAAGGTATTGGTCACCTATCCGGAAGCCTTGTTCGAAAAAGTGGTTTTGCCCAATGCATTGACCAGCATCATTATCTTCCTGAAGGTTGGTGACAGCATCCAGCTCGATCAGCTAATGGAGAAATTGCTGGGTTATGGATTTGAGCGGACAGATTTCGTTTATGAACCCGGCCAGTTCGCGCTGCGTGGCGGCATATTGGACATCTATTCTTTCGGGAACGAGAAGCCGTACCGGGTAGAGCTATTCGGCAATGAAGTGGAATCCCTGCGCTTATTTGATCCGCAAACCCAGCTTAGCGAAAGAAAACTCCTACAGGTCCAGCTCATACCGCAAATAAATAGTTTGTTTGGCAGCGAGAACAAGGTCCCCCTGCTGGATTTTCTTCCGGAAAATACCGTGCTGTGGATGGGCGACCGGCAGTTTATGCTGGACCGCATCCGGATGCGCGAAGAAGAGTTAGCGGCATTTCTCGATTTTCCGAAAGTTCCGGGCGGCCCTTTGACTGCCGAAGAAGGGGACGAGGGATGGCAGGGGAAGCTCCGGCCAGGGGACTTCATTCATGCCGGCGATTTGGAAGAAGCGTTTCAGCAGCGCCATATCATTGAATATGGCCAGCCCAAGACCTCCGGCAAGCCGGCCGCTGCGGATGGATTGCCCTCGACCCGGATCGAATTTCACACCAAGCCCCAACCCGCATTCAACCGGCAGTTTGAGCTGCTGATCAAGGACCTGAAAGAACGCGAAGCCGCAGGGTATACGGTTTACCTTTTTGCAGAAAATCCAAGGCAGCTTGAACGCCTGTACAGCATATTTGCCGATTTGCATTCGCAAATCCGATTCACCCCGGTTCCGCTATCGATTCACGAAGGATTTATTGACGAAGACCGCAAGGTGCTCTGTTATACCGATCACCAGATTTTTCAACGATATCACAAATACCGGGTCAAACAGGCCTATAATAAAAATAAAGCCCTGACCCTGCGAACCTTAAGAGAACTGCAGCCTGGAGACTACGTAACACATATTGACCATGGGGTCGGGGTCTACAGCGGTCTGCAAAAAATCGAAGTCAACGGGAAATGGCAGGAAGCCGTCCGGATCATCTATAAGGACAGCGATATCCTTTACGTGAATATCAATTCCCTGCACAAAATTTCCAAATTCAGCGGGAAGGAGGGGACCATTCCCAAAGTCAACAAATTGGGGAGCGATTCCTGGCAAAAGCTAAAGGACAGGACCAAGACCAAGGTTAAAGAAATCGCCTTCGATCTCATCGGCCTTTATGCGCAGCGCAAAGCCCGGGAGGGCTTTATCCATTCTCCGGACAATTACCTGCAGACGGAGTTGGAAGCTTCGTTCTTTTACGAGGACACCCCTGACCAGAGCAAGGCTTCCGCTGATGTCAAACGCGACATGGAATCGCCCTCTCCCATGGACCGCTTGGTTTGTGGAGATGTAGGCTTCGGCAAGACGGAAATCGCCATTCGAGCAGCCTTCAAGACCTGTTGCGACGGTAAGCAGGCGGCAGTGCTGGTACCTACGACCATCCTGGCTTCCCAGCACTTCAAGACCTTCAGCGACCGGCTCAAGGATTTTCCGGTAACGGTCGACTACCTGAACCGGTTCAAATCAAGCCGGCAGAAAAAGGAAATCCTGCAAAAAACCCGCGAAGGCAAAATCGACATCATTATCGGCACGCACGCGCTGTTGGGTAAGGACATTGAATTCAAAGATTTGGGTTTGCTCGTCATCGACGAAGAACAAAAATTCGGCGTTGCCCACAAAGAGAAAATCAAAACCCTGCGTACCAACGTGGATTGCCTAACCTTAACAGCAACCCCCATTCCCCGTACCCTCCAGTTCAGCCTGATGGGCGCCAGGGAACTCAGCATCATCAATACTCCGCCACCCAACCGCCTCCCCATTCAGACGGAAGTACATGGTTACGATGAGGACTTTATCCGGGACGCCATGTACTACGAGACGGAACGAGGCGGCCAGGTCTTTTTCATTTTCAACCGCATTCAAGGCCTGGCCGAGATGGCCGCTATCCTGCAGGGGCTTTGCCCGGACCTGCGCGTGGTCTATGCTCACGGTCAGATGGAGGGCCATGAACTGGAGCGAAGGATCCTGGACTTCATTGATGGTCACTATGATGTGCTGGCCTGCACCAACATCATTGAAAGTGGCGTGGACATCCCCAACGTCAATACGATCATCATCCACAACGCGCATCAATTCGGCTTGAGCGACCTGCACCAGTTAAGGGGAAGGGTGGGACGCAGCAATCGCAAGGCTTTTTGCTATATGCTCACCCCCTCCCTGGCCACCCTTCCGGCCGATTCCCGCAAGCGGCTGCAAACGCTGGAGCAACACACTGATTTGGGGGGTGGTTTCCAGATCGCCATGCGCGACCTGGATATTCGCGGAGCGGGAAATATGCTGGGTGGCGAACAAAGCGGATTCATGGCGGAGATCGGATTTGAAATGTATCAGAAAATTTTGGATGAAGCCATCAAGGAACTGAAACGATCAGATTTTCGCGAACTGTTCCGCGAAGAAATTTCCAAGCAGGAGGACTACGTTCAGGATTGTACGATTGACTCCGATTTGGAAATCCTCATTCCGGACGAATACGTGGAGAGCATAACCGAAAGGCTGTCTTTGTATACCCGACTCGACAATTGCGACCGGGAGGAGGACCTGGTTCAATTTCAGGCGGAGCTTGAAGACCGGTTCGGACCCATTCCAAAGCAGGTCGGGGATCTCTTTGATACTGTGCGTGCGCGCAAATTAGCCGTTGAACTAGGTTTTGAGCGAATGATCCTCAAGGAGAATGCCCTGCGTTGTTATTTTGTGAACCAACCGGATTCACCCTATTTTGAATCACCGGTGTTCTCGCGGATATTGGAATTTATTCAAAAGCAAACCCACAAAGCCAAAGTAAGGCAAGTAAACCGGCATTTCCTGTTGCGCGTAGACGATATTTCTTCCATGCAAGATGTTCTGGGATTTCTCCGCCGAATGAGTCAGTTTTGTCTGGAACCGGCCGAAAACCAGCAACCGGTCGCTAAATGATCATATTCTTCAAAGGATTTTTTCCATGACAAAATGCGGAATGGTCACTTCTTCAAATTCTTTGCCTTTAGCAATATATCCCATCTTTTCGTAAAAGCCCACGGCCGTTTTTCTGGCGTGCATTACCAGGGTCCTGTAGCCCATGTCGCGCGCTATATTTTCCGCGAAGATCATCAGCGCGCGTCCCATACCTTTTCCTTGAAGATTGTTCGGAACAGCCATCTGGCGAAGCCGGACACTATGGTCGTCAATCCGGGTAAGCAGGCAGCAGCCCAGGATCCTTCCATCTTCAAAGGCACCCATTAAAACATCCGTCTTTTCTTTTTCTAATTCCTCTTTCGTAAAATGAAGTCCCAGGGGCTTACGAAGCATGTCGTTGCGCAATTTCACCATTTGGTCATATTCCTTCGTTCCGTAATCGATGATCTTGAGCGCCATGCGAGACGATATTTTTACTGCTGGTAGTTCGAAGATATTCAAAATACGGAAATATATAATGACCGGAGCTTGAAATTCCCCGCCCACCAGAAGCTGGTTTTTGAGGAAAAATAAACTAAATGCATTAGTAAGGCCCTCAGGCATTCCCATTTCCCAATTTGGCGATAAGGGACTGGCGTTCCAGGCTTGCAAAAAATCATTCATGAACAGCAAGCACCGCACGGAGCTCAAGGATTCATTTGATTTGAGTCACGGAATATACGGTGCACTAATTTCCGTGCGATTCCTGAAAACCATGCGCACATGGATAGCCAATGGTAGCTTCATTTGCCAAGCCATACTGGATTCTGATATCGACATGGCTCTAAAAATCGGATGCCCTGACTGGAAAAAATACTGCGAGTGGACCCTTGCGCGAAGCAGGTAAGGCCTGTCGGAATTCCCCGGTAAAGAATCAGGAAAATATGCAAAATCAACTATGTATATGGGGGCCAAATTAAAAATGGCCGGTTTGGTTGGTTTAATTCAAATAGTATATTTTTGCAGCCGTAACTAAACTTTTACAAAATGTCAGACATCGCTACAAGAGTAAAAAAAATCATTGTCGACAAATTGGGTGTGGAGGAAGCGGAGGTCACTAACGAAGCTTCGTTTACGAACGATCTGGGTGCCGACTCTCTAGACACGGTAGAACTGATTATGGAATTTGAAAAAGAATTCAATATTTCCATTCCTGACGAGCAAGCAGAAACCATCACTACCGTAGGTCAGGCGATAGCATACCTGGAAGAGCATGCGAAGTAATACCATTACTTTTAAATTGTTACGTGTCATACATATGTTCGATCCGCCTTTCGAAAGCCTCAGGCCCAGAAGGCGGATTTATCACTTAACAAATTTTCCAGGGACCCCAAATGGAATTGAAAAGAGTTGTAGTTACAGGAATCGGAGCGTTGACTCCGGTTGGCAATAGTCTGAGGGACTACTGGCAAGGATTGCTTG
>Ga0207040_1006_pt1 | contig 21032 bp, 12 predicted proteins | sample Alteio_BWMinCont_72_FD_153279 | JGI IMG/M metagenome (GOLD analysis project Ga0207040, IMG submission 153279) | Enriched cells from forest soil in Barre Woods Harvard Forest LTER site, Petersham, Massachusetts, United States -... | ecosystem: Environmental > Terrestrial > Soil > Temperate forest >... | reverse complement strand
AAAGGTTTGAAGAAGTGATTCTGACGGATCTCAATATCGGCGGGCGTTAAAGTTGCGGCGCCTCCGCCGAATATGATGTTCTCCCCGGAAGCCTCCAGAAAGTTGTCCACGATTTTGTAAGGCCCCATCACGTCGTTACCGCCGCCACCAGCGATTGCCTGCGCATCGCTGCACGATCCAGTGACCGAGATGCAGTGAAAGTCCGTAAAGGACGAATCCACGATGGCGATGTTGGTCCCCTCGAGTCCGATCCCCCGAGCGGTCTCGCCCTGGGCCGTGCCATGCAACCATAGCCGGTCGAACACCACATGATCGGCGGCCCCTCGAAACAGGACAAGGTTGTAAACCGGCCCCGGGAATGCGGCTCGCGTCACTTCCAATCCAGTCAGCCGATAGTAGTTTGCACCTGAGGCAAAGATGATGGGGCCGCTGGCGGATGTTGGCATCACCAGCTTAGCCAGGACATTATTCGTAGAGGCGCATTGCAAGGCAGGCCGCGCTGGCAGTGACGTCACGCCTGCATAGCAGGGCGTAAGTCGCGAACCCTCCGCCGGCAGCAAGGAATCGTCGCTCGTGCGCACAATGATCCAATTGTTGTCGTCACAATTCTTGGCTGGGAAGGTGAATATTCCGACAAAAGTTGCGCCGGCTTCAAGTTTAATGGTGTCGCCACAGCTGGCGCTGTTCAGCGCGGATTGTAGATTTCCTCCGGAGTTGACTGTGATCGTTTTGCCGGGCGCCGGAGTGTTCGACATTGCAGATTGCATGTAGACACGAGGTAACTCCGCCGGGCCATCAAATCCGCTGTTCGAAGTGGTGGAGCCTGTCGAACTTGGCGAAACCGTTAGGCTCAAAGCAGCGGTGGCGCTGTGTCCGGAAGCGTCGCTCACCTGGACGGAAACGGGATACGAGCCGGGCACCGCAGTCATTCCACTCATGATGCCGCTCGAGCTGTGCAACTGGATTCCGGACGGCAGGATGCCGCTTAAGAGATTCCAGTGGTATGGTGCCAGGCCACCGACGGCGGAGAGCGAGGCAGTATAGGGCGTGCTGGCATCCGCTGCTGGGAGGGCGGAATTGGTAATCGCCAGCGTAGATACAACGGGGGGAACAGCCACGGTTAAGCTGAAAGCGGCGCTAGCGCTGTGCCCGGAAGCGTCGGTCACCTGTACGGAAAAGGGGTACGACCCAGAAAGCGCCGTCCTTCCTGCGATGACGCCGCTGGAGGTCTGTAACTGGATTCCGAATGGCAGGAGGCCGCTTATGAGATTCCAGTGGTATGGTGCCAGACCACCGATTGCGGAGAGCGAGGCGGCGTAAGAGATGCTGACATCCGCCGCTGGGAGGGCGGAGTTCGTAATGGCCAACGTAGAAGCAACTGGGGGTACAGCCACTCTTAAGCTGAAGGCAGCGCTAGCACTGTGCCCGGAAGCGTCGGTCACCTGCACGGAAAAGGGGTACGACCCAGAAAGCGCCGTCCTTCCTGCGATGACGCCGCTGGAGGTCTGCAACTGGATTCCGATTGGAAGGAGGCCGCTTATGAGATTCCAGTGGTATGGTGCCAGGCCACCGATGGCGGAGAGCGAGGCGCTGTAAGAGATGCTGACATCCGCCGCTGGGAGCGCGGAGTTGGTGATGGCCAACGTAGATGCAACTGGGGGAACAGCCACCGTTAAGCTGAAGGCAGCGCTAGCGCTGTGCCCGGAAGCGTCGGTCACTTGTACGGAAAAGGGGAACAACCCGGGAAGCGCAGACTTTCCTGCGATGACGCCGCTGGAGGTTTGCAGCTGAATTCCGGACGGCAGGATCCCGCTTGCCAGCGTCCACTGGTAAGGTGCGGCGCCACCGATGGCGGAGAGCGAGGCGCTATAGAGCACGCCCGCGTCCGCTGTCGGAAGGGCGGAGTTCGTAATCGCCAAAGAAGAAGTCACGGCGGGCATGACGGTCACGGTTGCGCGAACCGAAGTGGCCGAACCGTCGATGTCCGAACCCTTTCTGACCACATGATTGGCGGGACTTGTCGCCGTTATGGAGACTCTTGTCGCGCTGGTCACCTGAGGTGCCGTGAACAATCCGCTGCTCGAAATGGTCCCCCCGCTTGCCGACCAGGTCACGGAGGTATTCGTAGTTCCGCTGATGCGTGCGGTGAATTGCAGATGTTTCATCGATGCTACGGTCGCAGTCCCGGGTGAAAGCGAGAGCCCGGCTGGAGCAACGGCCCCGGAAGTTCCAGCTCCGCTCTGCAAAGCGGCGCCACATGCGGTAATAAGGCAGGTAAGACAGATAAGGCAGAACAGGAGGAAAAAGACGATAAAATTCGGGATAAGACTTCCATCACTGCGATTGCGTTCTGCCACTTGCAAGTGCCTGACATCGCGCATTTTAGGTATCCTCAGAACGGAATTTGGGGGGACGAATCGTTCGAGCCCTTAGTGATCACTGTAGGGAAAGGAATGCAAGGAGAGCAGATTACGCAGGGACACGTCCCCCTAGGGCACACTAGTACATACCAAGGGCACACGCACTTCCGGTTTTGACGGAGATAGTGGTAGGCAGCGTGGAAATTCCTACACCCCAACCAGTTACGAGGAGGTGGTGGAGATGCTTCAAGGGAGAAGTAGCGAATGCCGGCTATCGATTACCGAGTGAGGCGGCTTCCGGTCGCCCTCGTTGTTTGCGATGGTAGAAATCAGGATGGTTATCAGGTAGAGTAAAGGACTCATTTTCGGGACACAATCATCGCCAGTCGAAGTTGATTTTGGTCGTAGGTGGGAAACAATCGAACGGGGGAGAGAAGAGGGTTCCCCCCTCCGGGGCTTGCTAACTTCCACTCTTTCCCCAGAGCTTACCCTTCGACAAGCTCAGGGCAGGCTGTGGGCGCTGCATTCTTTTGCCCCTTCGCGGCTTGGTAGGAGCCTCATACAGCGTTGGAAACGCCGGCTATTTTCCTCTCGACACAGAAGTATGGTTGCGGTCGCGCTGGACGGGCAGGTGAAAGAGCAGGCACGATGGAGTGCGGCAGCGGCGTTTTGACTGATTGCAGAATTGTGAGCAAGCCGTGAAGAACCATAATTTCAACCGCACAGTTCAGAAGGTGCCATCGCACCTCTGAAAGGTTGGCTGATCGCGCTGATTTGTGCCGAGTTCCTGGCCTTTTTGCTTTTGCTGCACCTGATGCGTGAAAGCAAATACCTTGAGTTGTGCTCGCTGGTGGCAGAGTACGCGGTGCTGCTACCGTCGTTGATCTGGCCGCTAAGGTCCTGCGGCGGCGGCAAAGGTGAGCTACCGCTGAAATGGGCTGCAGTTACCATCGCTGTTTCCTTTTTTGTGGTTTGCGCCCCGTTATCGCGTCACGAATACGACTTTCGTGCGAATCTTTCAGTCGACGAATCTCGCCACAGTTTTCAAGCTCGAATTTTCCGCAGCGGAAGGTTAGTGTTAATTGCTGAGCCTTTTCCGGAAGCCACTGCGGACGCCCGCGAGACGCCAGCGGAACTCGACTATCAGAACCATGTGCTCACCACGAGAGGCTGGTTGACGCACTTTCCGCCGGAAATAATCCACAACGATAAGGCTGGAAAGAGGAATCGCCCCTGCTGTTTTCAACTCAGGAGGTATAGAAAATTCAAGCAGACTTCGGCTCAGCTCCAGCAGCGCGACTTCCGTTTCTTTTACATTGAAGATTTTGGCCACGGAGGCACAAATAGACTCTGGGGTGGGTTGCAAACTTTTGTGACTGTAGTTGCTACGTTGCTTTCGAAAAAAGGCCAACCTCAGTGGCGCATCGGGGCGTTCCGGGCTGAAACCACGACAGCGTAAAGTAAGACCCCGTTCAACAGTAACAGGCTCCAGACGAAGTATGGAACAAGAACAAGGTTCCACAACGCCGAATCCGTCACCCATGATGGAAAGTATGGCCCTGATCGGGTTAGAACGGACTGACCAGCAGCTAGGATCAGCACCAGAGCCACGACTAAGCCTCTTGTCCGCCTGAGCTGCTCGCCACCTTCCTCGAACCCCCAACATAGTGCCAGGGTCAAGATGCCGGCATCATTGACGCGGTGATATACGCAAAGGAAGCTTAAGGCGAGTAAAGAGCTGATTGCGAGAGCGTCCGAGCGCGGACGACCCCAGAACATGGCGTATGCCCAGATAGCTGCCCCTAAGAGGAAGATGGCATAAGCCAACGCATTCGCGGCAACTGCACTATGTGCGAACGGGTACAAAGCTACCTGAAGATTGACCAATGGGAAGCGGGCCGGATTGGCAGTAGTAAAGTCGTTCTCACCGCCAGGTCCAAACCAGTACTGAAGGTTTCCTCTATAGGCAGCAAGTAAAGCAGCAGGATTCAGTCGAATCTGGGCGATCGCTACTACGGACAGCACTATACCGATCAACACGCCGGCGGCGACCACTCGAAATCGTCGTCGAACCAGGTAATAGGCAAGAATCCATATGCCAAAATGAGGCTTCAGGCAGGTCGCGATCGCGAGAATGGCTCCCGAAGCCAGGTCATTTTCCTTGCTGGCCAGGTAGATGCCAAGCATGCACAGCGCAATCGTAATAACTGCCGCATTGCCTACAAGCAGTGCCGTGTGAAAGGGACGAAATGTGAAGACGATAGCCGTGATGAACCAAGCTTTATCATCAATCGCAGTGAATCGCCCGATACGGACCAGTGACCATGCAATGGTCCCCACACCCGCGAGCCCCAGTACGGCCCAGCAAAGGTTGGCCGCTCTCCAAGGTAGTAGGCTAAAAGGCGCAGCCAGCAGATAAGCAGTGGGCGGATAAATAGGGACGATCGAAAAACCTGGCCCCCCCAATTGCTTGGATGTGGTTGCAGCTAGGGCTCTGTTATAGGGATTTTCGCCATGACGCCAAAGCCAGGCACCGATGAAGGGGTCCGAGAAATCGTTCTTGCGAGCAGTCAGCGCTGGGACGACGCCATGATAAACGAAGTCCCCAAACATCATCAGAATGAGGAATGCCAAAAGTATCCGAGTCCCGTTGATCCTCATCCGAGATTTACCCTTTGACATCGAAAACCGCAGGCATTATACGCCCAAATCGCCTGCTCCGACACAGGCCTTGTGCTTCCGCGTGCTTCCGCGTGCTTCCGTGCTTCCGGGCGCACGTCATAGAAATGGAGAAAGGTGAAGAGCGTTCTTTTTTGTGTCGTCCTACGGCATATAACGCCGTGGGATAGATCCATGAAAACTTCTCCGGATGTACCTTCGTCCGTACGTGAACGGGCCGCAGTTTTGTCTCAACCTAAACCGATGCGCCGGAGGTCGGTCTCCGAGCGCACCATGAAATGCGGTAAAGCAGGCTGCCCCTGCCAGAGGACCCCAAAGCGCGTCACGGCCCCCATTACAGCTTGACACGGCCGAGGGCAGGCAAAACCCACTCCCGGTATCTGAGCCCGGAACAAGCCGAGCTCGCGCAGCAGCAAATCGAACAAGGGCATATGTTTCGGGAACAGATGGAGCAGTATCGGGAGGCTTGTGAACAAGGGGCCGATGCCCAACTGGAACCGTCCCCGGCGGCTGCCAAAGAGGCGGCCGAAAAAGGGGGCTCCAAACCGACCTTCAAAACGAAATCGTCCAGGAAATCGAAACACTCTTAGTGCGCCAGTCGATCCCCGACTTGGATTTCGAACCCATAGAAATGGCGGCACGGCGCCAGACTTTGCGCTGGGCAGCGCGTGCCCTGGAACAACGGCTCAACATCGACACCAGCGATCACGTGGGACCGCAGTTGCCCTGTCGCTGCGGAGGTTCCGCCCAGTATCATGGCCGTCACGAAAAGACCTTCGAAAGCGTACTGGGGCCTTTGCACCTACAACGCGCTTACTATCACCGTGAGCTATGCGGGGGCGGATTCTGCCCGCGGGACCGAGCTCTGGGGCTGGAATCGTTTTCGCTGACGCCCGGCGTTTTGCGCATGACGCAAAACCGGCCAACGAAGTGACCACCGGGTCCGACGCAGGCCAAGTGGAGGGCGCGGTCAACCCCAACGCCGAAAACCTTTCTGCTAAGGGAAAAGCAACAGCGAAAAGTGCGAAGCGGCCAATGCGGTGACCACCGGGTTTGGCATGGAGCGGGAGGCAGAAAATCCTAAACGGAGTGTCTGCGAGCCCTTTCGTGAAGCCATTGAGTTAGGGCTGAGCCGCGGCCGTGACGCCACTGCAATCTGGCAAGAACCGAGAGCGGTTTCGGTGGTAGCTATCAGACGGTCAAGTGCTACGTGCGCAAGTTGCGTGGAAAGCAGCCACTGCAGCCACACGCGGTGATTCTGGGCCTCAACCCGAGGTAATCGTGTACTTCAGCAGGCACCACAGGGCGCGGAAGCCATCTTTCCAGCCTATCTTTTTCCCTTCCTCATAGGTGCGGCCCCAGTAACTGATACCGACTTCGTAGACGCGCAGGCGGCGCTTGGCGATTTTTACCGTGATCTCCGGTTCGAAGCCGAATCGGTTCTCCTCGATCGGAATCGACTGCAGCACTTCGCGGAGGAAAGCTTTGTGGCAGGTCTCCATGTCGGTCATGTTCATGTTGGTCAGGGCGTTGGAAATCAGCGTCAGCACGGAGTTGCCCACGGAGTGCCAGAAATAAAGGACGCGATGCGGACCCGATCCCAGAAAACGCGATCCGTAGACGACGTCGGCCTTTCCCTCGATAAGAGGCACGAGCAAAGCAGGATAGTCGGACGGATCGTATTCGAGGTCGGCATCCTGAATGATGACGAAGTCTCCGGTTGCTTCCTGGATGCCGCGACGAAGCGCGGCACCCTTGCCCATGTTCTTGGGCTGGAACAGGATCCGGATCTGGGGATGGCTGGTCTGGAATTCGATCAGAATTTCTCGGGAGCCGTCGCTCGAGCCGTCGTCGACGCAGATCAGCTCAATCTCGAGCGGGACGGCCAGGACCCGCGCGATCACTTCCCGCAGGGTCGCCTGCTCATTATAAACGGGCATGACTACGGAGAGTTTCATGGGTCGCGTATCGACACACTAAAGGGCTGAGTGGGAGCCGTCAAGCCGCGGGAAAATCGCGCACTGGTCGTGATGCCAATGGAGTACCAGAATGTGCCAGTGGTACAGTGGGCGTGGCGTATGTGTGGGTGAGGTTTTCATCATACAGAATAATTCTTCGCATCCATCTGTCGGCTGCCCTGATGGCAGACTCGTTCATCTTCGTCCTGGGGCTCAGCGGCGCCGTTATGGCAGCGGAGATCATATCATACCCCAGATGATGATCTTCAAACAGGACGGGACCAAGCTGAATCGAGAATGGCAAGGTCGAAGGAGACCATTTGACGTTCGAGGTCACGAGCGCGTAAGCGTGCCCGTGACCAGCGGCAGAATGCCTGTCGCCATCTGAAACCTTAGAGAAAAGCGATAGCACCGACTTCGACAGTCGTAGGGCCACAGGGCTGAACTTCGATGTAAGAAATTTCATTGGACGGACGGGCTTGCCATCGTCGAATCGTGCCATTAGTGAATTCGGCCTGCGATCCCGTTACCGAAGCAACCACTCTAGGCCTCATCCTGTTGATAGGTGTCAATCAGACCGACCGCTACCTGGTTAGCGGCATCCAGATCTTGAATGCCTTCCACTTGCCATGCCTTGCGCGTCCATATTGCCCACATCAGTCCGATACCATAAACTACAGAGCCAGCAGCCAACTGAATTGCCAACTGAAAATAGTTGTGGGCTTCGAACCAGTGGCGCATGAGCAACAAAACGGCGATCATTGGCGCGCATAGCATTAGAGGCAACAAGAATGCTTGCCGAAGGTAGACGCCGATTCGCATGTTCAAAACACGGCAAAGATGCCGAGGCAGAAAGACCAGACTGGTACAGGCAAGTGGAATCGCTGTGCCGGCGGCATCGCCGAGGATGCCGAACGGCCTAACCAGAAAAATACTAAGAATCAGATTCGCAGCGCCTTCCAGAAAGAGCACTATGGCTAGAGTTCGGTGCTTTGCCATTCCGAAAAGAACCCGGCTGGAAGCCGATTGCGCCAACATCAGAGTGTACGGAATAACTAGTATAAGCAAGACAGGATAACTGGTCGCTATATAGCGGGTTCCCATCCATGCCTCAATCACCGACTTGCCTAGAATGATGAGGATTGCGGCCATAGGAAAGATGATTAAGGCGCAGGCGCGGTTTCCGGCAACAAAGATTTTCCTCAATCCCGACAAGTCGCCAGCAGCATCGGACCTGCTCGACATGGGCACAAAGAGCTGCGCCAATCCGCTTACCACTTCCCCGGCATAGTCCATCAAGCGTGATCCGATCGTGAAATAGGTGATTGCGGCTGAGGAGAGAAATGTTCCGATCACCATGGCATCCGTCTTAAATCGGAGCCGCGTGGCCACGATGATGATGAACGTCGCGCCGCTGTAGCTGGCAATGCGTTTCAAGCTCACGCTACTAAGATGTTTGAGACTGAAACGCAAGGGAAGAATGCGCAATACAACGGTTGCATTGACCAGGCTGGCTACTAATGGCAGCGATACTGTGATCAGGGTTACGGTCAACAACCCCCGGCCATGCCGAAGCGCAAGCACAATCAACAGTGCCCGGATTATGGTTGCGCTGACACTGGTCAGGTTCAGTACATAGAATCGTTGCAGCCCCTCCAGAATGCCGCCGAATACGCCCAAAGGAAAACTCAGAGCAACGGCTGATCCCACCATGAGGAAGAGCCAACGCGTAAGGTTAAGTGAACTCCCTGAGATCCGAAAGATCGAGCCCACGTAGAAGCTGACAGCGACTGTAACCAGAATCGCAATCGTGCCGATTCCGCTATACGTGAATAGTGCCGTATTAATCAAGCGATTCAGTTCGTCATTCCGGGCAATGGTGGAGTACTTGGCGACATAGCGAATGATGGACGACCGTATTCCCAGATCGAAGAGTCCGTAATAGCCGGTAATGGAAAAAACCAATATCCAGAGGCCGAAAGCATCGTCTCCCAAGTGATGAAGGATATAAGGTGAAAGGAAGATTCCGGCCAGGATGTTGACGCCCAGCGCGAACCAGCTTGAACCAACATTTTTGAAGAGCGCGACCTTGTCTAACTTCTTCATGGAAACAGTTCTGCGCTCTCGAGTGAGTTTCTCCGGCGCTATAGGGCGAACTGCATTTCGCTGCAGTCTGCCTTAATCATGCCGCCGGCGCCCGGGCTATAAGAATTAACGTTGGCCAGCGCGCCAAGAATCCCTCAAAAGATCTCGAATTTCATTCGATTGACTTGGCCGCTCCCGGGCGAGGTTCCGCTTCATTCGACTGAGACGCAGAGTGAATGCCGAAAATGACGTTCATGCCGTAATCTTCCAGAGCAAACTCCTGCAGGCATCTCTTTTCCGCGATGTCATAAAGGGTGATGTGCGTGGGCTGTTCTTTTTCCCTGAAAGCGTGCTTGATCCACATGACGTTCTCGGTGAATTTGGTCTTGCGAACCCGGGTGAATCCTACCCAAATCCTTCGTTCATCGACGGGCAATAACCCGCGACACCAGCCCAGCAAGACGTCCTGTTGAGACCGGTGAATTTCATTGAGATTGATAATTTGGTCGATCTCAAGCGAGTGGCGGTTGGCAATTACGATCCTGCCATCCACAGTCGTGAAGTAGATTCGGTCACCCCGAACCAGACCGTCATGAGGCCGCTGCACCTCAATGTTGATTCGCTTACCCTGCGTTGTCAGGCAAACGGCATCTTTCTGCGACAACCGCGTGACCCAGATATCGGGGCCCAGTTGAAAAACACAATTGGGATGAGACTGGTGCGGTTTCGTGCTTTCCACTTTACGATAATCAACATCCCGCGAGAAACGAGACCAAGGTTTTTCTCCCAACACGTCCCATTCCATCACCACTCGACCCTCGCGACTGACCATCACCACCATGTCGAGTCCGGTATTCGCTATCAGGAGGTTGCCTTCGGCCGTCGGGGTGACGTGGTGGAGATCATTAAAGCAAGGTAAGGATATGTAGCCGATGCGTTTGAAGCCCGGCACTTCAAAAATCAGAACTTCGGTAGAAGTGCACGCATACAGCGTGTTGCCGATCAGCGTGGCTGATTTGAAGGAATGGGACGATCCATCGCTGGCCCGCGCTTCGGGAGGAGTCTTGTATTCGACCTCGACCTTGGCCGTGCCGGCGGAAGTGTCCAGGAGAAGTATGATGGCTGCCTCATAGAGGCGCTGCTCCTCCTCGTGTTTAAACAGCAGTTTTCGCTGGCGCCCTCCGAGGAGGTAGAGGAGACTCATCGGGAGACTTGCCTTCCCACCAATTCTCGGCCGTGTTCACGCCCCCGCATCCCGCGGTAGCAGGATTTCCTCGCTCGAATGCAGATGTCTTGAAGAGCAAACAAACTCCTGGTGTTGGATTGCGTTCGGCCCATTTTCCCCCTCGGCACACAAGTATCGAGAATATCCGAGTACATGCGGTTTGACCAGTGCTGGCCGCGTTCCGCGGTGCGACACGATGCAGGTTCTGTTCCGATTTTCCTTCCAATTAGACGTGGCGCGAATTGGAGAAATAAGGATGATGAGTCGGCCTTTTTTGAAAACCGAAGGACGTCAAGAGCTTAGGAGCGTTCGGTCGGTCTGGCATTTTCCTATGGCAGCATTTGGAAACCAGACGTCATCGTAATCACTCAGAAAGATGATGTCACCCGTGGCAAGGCTGGTGGCGCGTTCAAAATTACCACAGCTACCTCGCTTCCGCTCATTTTGAATGATTCGGATCTTGTCTGGATACTAGCGTGCGATCTTCCTTGCGATGTCGATGGATCCGTCTGTCGATCCGTCATCGCAGAGGACGATCTCGTCAGGGGACCTCGACTGGAGTCAAGATGCTTTCGAGCTGGGCTTCGACGAAAGCCGGCCCGTTGAACGAGCACATTGCCACCGAGACTCTGAAATCGTCCTCTTTCACGGCCTTAACTTCCATGTCCGGGCCTGTGAGGATTATAGCTGCAAAATCGAGCGCACGCGGCGATCCGGCTTACCTTGCGAGTCGGGCCGCGAAGTGCCCATGACCAGGCTAGAGACTCATCCGGAAAGTCCCCTCTCCCACGGGAAGGATGTTGCAATCAGCCTGACGGCTTTACCAAGAAAAACCGGGGCGGTTGCGCGGGTTGCGCGAAAAAGTCTTGATAAAAATTGATATCTATGCGATTACATAGATATGCAAGATTTGGAAAATCACTACGTCACCCGCTTGCAAGGTATCCGGCGCCAGGGCGGAACGGTGCAAGTGTATGCCAACATCCCCCTGCCCTTGGCTTCCGCCTTGGATCTAGAGTCGGGCGAGACCGTGACCTGGAAAGTGCTCGACCGCACCCATTTGCTGTTAGTGCGTTTGCCGGAGCGGAAGCCACTGAAGGGCGAGGCTGTGCCCCAGCCCTCCTCCCGGAAGAGGGCGCGGCGGGCCCGGGAGCAGCGGCCATGATGGGCAAGCGATCTCCGCAAGACAAGCTGTTTGCCGCTGATCATGTCTATCTGGACTTTGTGGGCCGCGACACCCTGTACGGGTATCTGGCGCAGAACCGGGAGCGGCTGTTTCGCGATGAAGACTTACCTCAGCACCGAAACGCCGGTTTTCGGATGGATTTCTAGGGAGCGTCCTGGCAACTCGCGTTCACTACGCTGGAGAGGTCAGCGGAATCAAAAGTGGGACGATTTGGCGAATAGCCAGGTTTCGGTGCAAAGGAAACGGCGTCAGCCGGAACAAAGTCACCAATTCCTGAGCGCAGCAGTTGACCCATTGCCAGACAGCAGCCCATACACAACTACGCTGTTCTGCGTGCCCAGAAATACCTTGCCGTCAACCGCGATTGGCGTGGCAAAATGAGCCACCGGTGGTACGGTGTCGCGGCCATTCGCAGCCTGAGTGCTGATATAGAGTGTTTGCAACGTGACCGCGTCCAGCGCATATAGATTCGGCCCGCTGGTGAACCATAGTACTCCATCGGAGGTTCCGTCTGCCGTAATAATTGCGTGGCCGCCGCCACCCATGCTCTGGCGAGATTGAACGGAGGGTGGAACCACCAGGCTGCCGTTCTCAAGACTGTAGGCGGAGACCGGCAAGGCAGCGCCGGTGAAATATACCGTATTGTTCCAATAAACGGGAGAACCGCTGAATTTTTCGGCTTGTGGAATTTCCTGCACAATCTGAGTGTCCTGCGTGGTGCACGTGGAACACAAGTGACCCATACTGTCGCGGTTCAAAACGTAAATTGTGCCCTCCTTGCCAATCGCGATCAGTTCATGGGGATACGGGCCCGGCTGGTCCGGCAAAATCAAAACGCCGTCGGCCAGGTCCTTATCATTCGCCGAGAGATATGCATAATTGTAAGGAGTGAACCAATCCGTCAACGCGAGACTGGTGCCACTCTGAGTAAACTTCAACACGCTGATCGCCAGATTGGTACCTGCTGCATAGGGGCCTTCGCCAGTCTCCGCATAGATGTTGCCACTGCTGTCGGCAGGAATGCCGCCTCCTTGATGCCATATTGACGCGAGTGTTTTGCCGGGTTCGGTAGTAAATGCGCCTTCCTGCTGCAGCGTCGCCTCGCTGTAAGACATCATCCATCCCTGGCTGTAGTCGTTACAGCAATTCGATCCGAAGCCAAGGTAAATATGGCCATTGGCCAGCAGCAATCCCGGCCGCTGGAGCTGAAAAGCGTCGGCGAACTTGGTAGTCGTGGTCGTGCCACTCGGGGTATAGCTTGCAGCAATCGTCACCGGGCCGCCCAGCGTTTCCAGACCGCTGGTAACGTCGAGCGCGTGAAGTCGATGCACTACGCTGCCGTTCTCATAGGTTTCGGCAACCAGATAAAGCGTTCCCGTGGAAGGATCGATGACAGGAGTGGAAACGATTCCTACTTCAGACCATCCCGTAGTCGTCGCATTTTTCTGTACGGTTGACGGAACTGATGTCGCGCCTGCTGGGCTGTAATTCAAAATGCTTGTCATCCACAAGGGCGTAGTACTGCTACTGTCAGCGTCAAAGGCATAGACGCTGTCATGCATCGTCGTTACGTAGATGACGTTGTGCACACCTTGCGCCGAGATGTTGACGCCGGCCAGATATAGGGGCTGTCCAACGACGAAACCGTCGACTGGGAATGTGGCTATCTTTCCGAAATTGGTGCTGTTGACATTGGCAGGAGTCAACGTGGTTTCACCTACGTTCGCGCCCGTCCTAGCGATGTCGTAGTGCCAGGTGGTGACCGAGGAGAGAACTGTCAGGTCGAGAGGTACGGATTGGGTTGAAGATCCCGAATTTCCCGTCGCGGTGACAGCATAATCGCCACTGACGATATTCGCCGGCAGGGATAGTGTCACGGCCTGACTACCACCAGCGGCCACGTTGAATGGAGAGGCGGGAGAAGTTGTAACTCCGGCAGGCAACCCGTTGAGCGTTACCGTGAATGAACCGTTGAAAGCATTCTGAGCTGTAATCGAAACGGTGAAGGTAGAGTTGGATGTTCCCGCGTTGGTCGCGATAGCGTTGGGCGACAGAGCCATGCTGAACCCCGGCGCAGTACCGACCGTCAGGGTGAGCGCACTCGAGTGCGTTAAAGATCCGGAACTTCCAGTGGCGGTCACAGTGTAGTTGCCACTTGCTGCGGTCGCCGGCAAGGCTAGGGTCACCGTCTGGCTGCTCCCTGCCGGCACGCTAAAAGGAGATGCCGGCGAAGTCGTGGTCCCGGCAGGCAGGCCCGAGAGCGTAACCTGCGCCGAGCCGCTGAAGCCGTTCTGACCTGTTATCGAAGCGTTGAAGGTTGAGTTGGATGTTCCAGGGCTAGCCGTTATCGCAATGGGGGACAGTGCAATACTGAAATCCGGCATTGCGCTGATCTTCAATGTCAGCGCAGTCGAGTGCGTTAAAGAACCCGAACTCGCGCTCGCAGTGACCGTGTAGCTGCCATTCGAAACAGTGGCCGCCAGGGAGAGCGTCACCGTCTGACTGCTGCCCCCTGCGGTCACGCTGAACGGAGATGCCGGAGAGGTGGTGGCCCCGGCCGGCAGGCCCGAGAGCGTAACTACTGGTGACCCGCTGAACCCATTCTGACCCGTGGCCGATACGGTGAAGGTCGATGCGGAACTTCCCGCAACAGCCGTAACCGTGATGGGAGAAACGACAATGTCAAAGTCCTTGCCGGTTTGGATCGGTGCGCTTGAGCTATTGCCACATCCAGCCAGACCCCATAACCCCATGCACAGAATGAGCAAAGTGCCAAAGCCTGCGGATTTGGCTCCAGTTTGCGCGGGCACGAACACAGTACTCCCCTTTCCCTCGACGGGTTTCTTGGATTGACCTAGCATTGCGAACGCCAACCAGCCTCCTGTGCCTGATTTCTACTTTATCTTATATAAAAATAAGGGGATACGGTCCGTGGTTGACGTCCGGAGGGGTCAAGAGACCCCTGTTGGGGCAATCGAAAAGTTGCAATTGTTTGCGCTCCCGGTTAGAAAAGACATCAATGTTTGGGAACACGGTTTTTGCGCCCAAGTTGTGCTCAAGAGCGAAATTCATAGTTCTGTTTTCCATCCCGCAGGTTCTTTAACAAGTTCCGCGCCTCTTGATCCGAGAGCTTCTCCAATTGAACCAGCAAAGCTTGTTGGCTGGCATCTGCTGTTGCGGCATGCCGAGGGCCCTGCTGAAACGGGGTTCGTGCCTTCAGGCCCATGGCTACCGCCTTCTGGACTTCCATAGCTAATCCCGCAATCGTCAGTGCCTCAAACACGCTCCGCACCGGCAACTCCACTGCAAACATCTGCCGGATGCGCGCCGTCAGCTGCATTGCCAAAAGGGAATGCCCTCCGAGTTCGAAAAAGTTATCCTGCCGCCCCACCTGCCCTACTTTCAGCAGGTCCGCCCAAATCTCCACCAGTCTGGTCTCGATCTCACCATGCGGCGCTTCATATGCTCGCACGGCATACACATCCCCTTCCGGCAGCGGCAATGCCTTGCGGTCGAGCTTGCCGTTCGCCGTCAGCGGCACACGCTCCATCTGCACATACGCCGCGGGCAACATGTAACCCGGCAATTTGCTGGATAGATGAGAGCGAAACTCCGCCGGTCCATTGCGCTGTCCATTCGTATCCGCAGCTGTGTAATACGCCACCAGTCGCTTGTCGCCAGGGGTATCTTCCCGTGCGATCACCACCGCTTCTTGCACCCCAGCGTGCTCTGTCAGCCGAGCTTCAATCTCTCCCAACTCTATGCGGAATCCGCGAATCTTTACCTGAAAATCGTTGCGCCCAACAAACTCAATCGTCCCATCTGCGCGCCACCGCCCCAAATCTCCGGTCTTGTACATCCGCGCACCGTCGTCGGCTGCAAATGGATCCGCCAAAAAACGCTCCGCCGTCAGCTCCGGCCGGTTCAGATATCCTCGCGCTACCCCCGCCCCCCCGATATACATCTCTCCTGCCACTCCCACCGGCGCTGGTTCTCCACACTCGTCCAGAATGTAGATCCTAAGGTCGGGGATGCGGCAGCCAATCAGATTTCCCTCGCCTCCTTCCGTCTGGGTCCTCGGTAATGGCCGATAGGTCACATGCACTGTCGTCTCAGTAATACCGTACATATTGACGAGGTCAGTACATTGCCCCTCGTTCTGTTCGTACCAGGGTTTGAGCGTGGCCACCTCAAGCGCTTCTCCACCGAAAATCACATGCCGCAACTGATGTAGTTCCTTGCTTGCCTCCTGCGCCGTCACTAGCTGTCGAAACGCGCTGGGAGTCTGGTTCAGAATCGTTACTCCGGTCTGGCATAGCAACTTATAAAAATCCCCCGGCGAATGGACTACGCTTTTGGAAACCACAATCAGACGACCGCCATAAAGCAATGCTCCCCAAATTTCCCACACGGAAAAGTCAAAAGCGTAGGAGTGAAATAGAGTCCAGATGTCACTCCTGCTGAAGTGAAACCAGGCATCAGTGGCTGCGAACAGCCGTGTCACATTCCGATGTTCCACCATGACCCCTTTGGGAGTTCCAGTGGATCCGGAAGTGTAGATGACATAGGCCAAATGTTGAGGGGTGAGGCCAACACTGGCACAGTCCGGATTGCCGTCCAGCTGATGGCTCCATGCGGCTGTGTCGGCGCTGACATCCACCAGCGGCACCGTATCAGGAAGCTCCGCAAAGAGTGGTTGCAGCCGCTTTTGGGTGAGGAGCGCTACTGGAGCGCAGTCTTCGAGCATGAAGCGGAGCCGTTCGCCAGGATAGGCTGGATCGAGGGGTACATACGCTCCTCCCGCCTTTAACACGGCCAGCAAGGCGACGACCATCTCCAAGCCGCGCTCCAGGCAAATCGCCACCCGTGCGTCCGGTTTAACACCCAGCCCGCGCAGATAATGCGCCAGCCGGTTGGCGTGCCGGTTCAGTTCGGCATAAGTCAGAGAGGCCTGTTCGTAGACCACCGCCGTGTCATCCGGGCTGGTGCGTACCTGCTCTTCAAACAACTGATGAATGCACTGCTGGCTGGGGAATTCGGCCCGGGTGTCGTTCCACTCGTACAACAGCTGATGCCGTTCTGCCCCGGGGAGCACTTCAAGAGCGCGCACGGCCATGCTCGGCGCTGTCTCCAGTGCGGCAACCAGAGATTCGAGAGCGGTCCGCATGTATTCGCATATTCGCCTCGGATTGATCGAGGCCAGCGTCTGGGCCGTCAGCCAAAAACCCTGACGCTCTACATCATCCACCGACAACGTGAACGGATAGTTGGTCCGCTCTTCAACACGAATAGTGCGAATATCTTCCCTTGCACGCGCGGTGCGCCCAGCTCCCGGGCTATGACGGTAATTTAAGAGTGCAGAGAACAGGGGCGCAGGGGCCGGTACCGCACTACAACGTTGAGCCAAGGCTAGCGAGGCGTGTTCATGGCGCATCATCTCAGCCAGCAATGCGTGGGTCTGTCGTACACAACTCTCCACGCCTTCTTCGCCAATTCGAATCCGCACCGGCAGCGTGTTGGTGAACAGTCCCATCACCCGGTCTGAACCCGCCCCGCCCTGCATGCGTCCAAACAAAACCGTGCCGAACACCACGTCGTCACGTCCCGAAACTTTGGCGAGTACGCGTGCCCAGGCCAGGTGACATAGGCTCGCCGCGCTTATCCCCAGTCTGCGTGCGCGCTCCCGAACTCGCTCGGCAAGCGCCGCCTCCAGGGCCACGCGCGCTTCCTCGATCCCCGTACCGTCGCCCCGCACATCGAACAATCCGAACGGAGTCGTGGGTTCTTCCACATCGGCCAGCATCTTCCGGAAAAATGCCTCATGTTCCTCTTTGCTCACCCCCAACCGGGCTTGCGCCACGAGGTTTCGAAAGGGCAATGGTGCCGGCAACTGCTCTGCTTGTCCCAGCAGATGCGCCTGGATCTCCTCCTGCATCACTTCCATTGTGGTGTGATCGGCGAGGAGATGATGCAGCAGTTGCATCATCAGCCAGCGATTCTGGCCTTTATCGAATGCAATATAAGCCCTCAGCAACGGGGCCTGGCGCAGGTCGATGCGGCATCGCCGGGGATCGAAGCGCGCATACAACTGCTCGCTCACATCCCCAGCTGCGGGATCGAGTTCAATCTCTTGGATGTGCAATGCTGCCTTATGCTCGACAACCTGCACGGGCTGAGAGAGCCCTTCCCACATCACCGCGGTACGCAGGATATCGTTGCGGTTGATCACCGACTGCATAGCCTTCAGATACCTGTCCAATCGTTCCCGCTTGTCGAAGCTGAGTAGAGTGGCCAATAGGTAAGGGTCGCCTTCGCCGCTCATCAGATGATGAAACAGAATCCCTTCCTGCAACGGCGCGAGCGGATAGATATCCTGCACGTTCGCCGCTCCCCCCGGCACGCTTCCAACCACTCGATCAATCTCGTCCTGAGTAAGCGTTGCCAGTGGCAGCATCTCCGGCGTGAGTACCGTACACTCGGCCGGAATCCGGTTCGGCGGGATCTCGATGATGTTTGCCTTCGCCTCGACGGTGGCCGCCAACTCAGCCAGCGTCGAAGCCGCAAATAGAGCACGCACATCCACCTGGAGGCCTTTGCGGCGCATGCGCTCGATCAGGATCACGGCCAGCAGGGAGTGTCCGCCGAGTTCGAAAAAGTTGTCGTGCCGCCCGACGCGGTCGAGTTTGAGAACGTCGCCCCAGATGGCGGCCAGTGCGCTCTCAATCTCACCCCGCGGTGCTTGGTAGCTGTGTACCGCGTAAGCATCCGCTTCCGGCGCTGGCAGCGCCTTGCGGTCCAGCTTTCCGTTCGGAGTTAGCGGCATCGACGTCAGCTGCACGAACGCCGCCGGCACCATGTACTCCGGAAGACGCGCCAGCAGAAGCGCCCGCAAATGTTGCGCATCCAACGCTGCTGCATCTGGTGCGCTGGTTTCCACCGTCGTGTAATACGTCACCAGCCGTTTGTCGCCGGGAGTATCTTCCCGGGCGATCACCACCGCTTCCCCTACAGAGGGATGGGTAAGAAGTGCGGCTTCGATTTCTCCTAGCTCGATCCGAAAGCCCCGGACCTTCACTTGATGGTCGATACGTCCTAAATACTCAATATTTCCATCTGGCAAGAAGCGGGCCAAATCGCCCGTCTTATACAGGCGTGCACCCGGAGTTGGGCTGAAGGGGTTCGGAATGAACCGCTCGGCGGTGAGGTCCGGACGGTTCCAATAGCCGCCGGTTACGCTCGCGCCGGCAACGTGTAATTCCCCCGGCACTCCCACGGGCACGACCTGCAAGTGAGAATCCAAAACATATAATTGCGTGTTCGCGATGGGTCGTCCGATCGGAACCCGATTCGATCCGTCCCTCGGTTCGCACCGGTAGACGGAGCACCACACAGTGGCCTCGGTGGGACCGTACTCGTTGTAGAGAGCCGCATGCGGTAGTCGCCTGAAATGATCTTTGACTAGAGTGACGGGACAAGACTCTCCAGCGACGATCGCGACCTTCAGCGAAGCCAAGCGTTCGCTGGGGCTGCTCTCCATCAGGGTTTTGTACAACGAAGGCACACACAGAAGGTGAGACACCTGGTGCTTCTCCACCAAGCAACTGAGGGAGTCCAACTCCCATCGAGACTGATCGGGCGGAAGAACCAGAGTGCCGCCGACGCTCAGAGTCCAGAAAATCCCTGCCAGAGAGCTGTCAAAGGTGAATGATGAGAGAAGCAAAAAACTCTTTACAGCCTCGGGATAAAACCTGGTGCGAGCCAATGTTGAATTCACCATTCCCCGGTGCAGAACCCGAACGCCCTTGGGCTGACCAGTCGAGCCCGAGGTGTAAATAACGTATGCGGTATTGTCTGCGTTTACCTCGCACGGTCGCCACGAGTGGACCTTCTCAGAACGTGAGGTGAAGGTATCGATACAGATTATCTGAGCCTTGCCACCAGGCGCCTGGCTCTGCCATCGCGAGTGCGTAAGCAATACCGGCGCCTGGGTTTCTGCCAGCATGAAGGCCAGCCGACCGGCAGGATGGGTTGGATCGAGCGGCAGGCATGCGCCACCAGCTTTAAGTACACCGAGTATTCCGACTACCATTTCGATGGACCGCTCAAAAAAGAGCGCGACCACAACCTCCGGACCGACTCCCAGCTCTCTTAAATAGAGCGCAACTTGGTTGGCCTGACAGTTCAGTTCGTCGTAAGTCAGGGACTGGCCGTCAAACGCCACGGCTTGGACCCCGGGGGACCTCTCCGCCTGTTCCTCAAAGTACTTGTGGATGATCTGTTCGCCCGGCACATCAACTTCGGTGTTATTCCAGTCGACCACAATTTGGCGTTGCTCATCGGTGGTCAATAGCGGTAACTCTGAGATCCTCCGGTCCGGGTCCGCGACAGTGCCCTGGAGCAGTCTTTTCCACTGGGCCGCCATACGCACTATCGTGGCAGCGTCGAACAGGTCGGTGTTGTAATGGAAGCGAGCCAGCACTTCTTCGCTGCGCTCATCTAGTTCCAGGGAAAGGTCATATTTGGAAGCACCGGTATCCACGTCCATCTGGGTGAGACGCCATGCCCGGTCAACCTCCGGCATCGGCGGCTCGAGCGAAAACAGTGCCTGAAACAATGGATTACGGCCGGGAACGCGATCGACTTTGAGTTCGCGCACGAGATGTTCGAAAGGCACGCGGTCGTGATCGAGCGCATCGATGGTCCAATTTCGAGCCCGTTGCACTAGGCTGCGAAAACTCGGATCGCCCGAGAGATCCGCGGGCATCACCACGGTGTTCAGAAAATAGCCGAGAAGGGCGCTGCTTTCCGGACGATTGCGGCCGGCCGTCACGCTCCCGATCGGAATGCGCTCCTCGCCTGACTGGCGGTAAAGCAACGCCGCGAAGCCGGCCAACAGCACATGGAACAAGGAAACGCCTTCGCTGCGACAGAAATTCCGCAATGTAGTGGTAAGGGCGGCATTCACCCCGAACGGATACATCGACCCGCGAAACGTCTGGTCCCGTGTGTGGGGCCGATCGGTGGGCAGGTAAATTTCCGGCAGGTTTCCGCTAAGTTTCTCTCGCCAGTACTCAATGTCCTTCGCGAGTGCCTGGCGAGTGAAGGTGCGGCGCTCCCAGCAAGCGTAATCGGGATATTGAATCGCGAGATCGGGCAAGGGAGAAGGCTCTCCGGCCGAATACGCTTTGTAGAGCGCCGCCAACTCGGGCAGAAAGACCCGGTAGATGGCTACGCCATCGAAGATGATGTGGCTGAGCGTGAGGTACAGGCGGTGTTCTTCATCCCGCAGGCGAATCAGTTTGACCCGGAACAGCGGGGTCCGGCCCATGTCAATCGGAATTCTGGCATCGGCAGTGGCAATTGCTGTGGCGGTCGCCTCCCGTTGCTCATCCGGAATGCTGCGCAGATCGATCAGCGGAAGGGAGATGGAGAGATGGTCTTTGACCTCCTGAAAGGGCTGGCCATCCACCACCACGAAACCGGTGCGCCAAGCTTCATGGCGCCGCAGAATTTCGTTGAAGCTGCGTTCCAGGGCGCTC
>Ga0207040_1141_pt1 | contig 21053 bp, 13 predicted proteins | sample Alteio_BWMinCont_72_FD_153279 | JGI IMG/M metagenome (GOLD analysis project Ga0207040, IMG submission 153279) | Enriched cells from forest soil in Barre Woods Harvard Forest LTER site, Petersham, Massachusetts, United States -... | ecosystem: Environmental > Terrestrial > Soil > Temperate forest >... | reverse complement strand
GGCGCGCCCTGGGCGTAGAGGACGTGGTCATGTCCGAATTCCTGCTCGATGCCGTCGATGGGGAGAATGGGGTGGAGCGGGATGGCGTTGTAGTTGCCTTCGAGGGCGATGCGGGAGCCGGCGAGTGGGCCGATGACCGCGATGGTCTGGTGCCTGGCAGGATCGAGAGGGAGGAAATGGTTTTCGTTCTTGAGAAGGACCATGGACTCGCGGGCGGCGCGGAGGGCGAGTTCGGCGTGTTCGGGGGAATCAACGACGGAGTACTGGATGGTTGAGAACGGGACCTGCTGCGGCGGATCGAACATGCCGAGCTTCATGCGGGCGGTGAAGAGGCGTTTGACGGAGACGTCGAGCTGGGCTTCAGTGAGGAGACCTTTGTGGACGGCGTCGGTGAGCTTGAGATATTCGGTGCCGCAGTCGGTGTCAGTGCCGGCGAGGATGCCTGCGGCTGAACCTGCGGCGAAGTCGGCGGAGTAGTGATGGCCGTTGGGTTCTGAAAAGTCGCCGATGGCGCCGCAGTCAGAGGTGATGAAGCCCTGAAAGTGCCAGTCGTTGCGGAGGATGTCGCCGAGGAGCATTTTGCTGGCGCAGGCGGGGACTTTGTCGATGGCGTTGTAGGCGCACATGAGGGAGTCGGCATGGCCTTCGGTGATGGTGGCGCGGAAGGCGGGGAGGTAGGTGTCCCAGAGATCGTGCGGCGTGGGGTCGATGTTGGCCTTGTGACGGGTGGACTCGGGACCGCTGTGAACGGCGTAGTGCTTCGGCGTGGCGATGGCGCGGAAGTATTTCGGGTCGTCGCCCTGGATGCCCTGGACGAAGGCGGTGCCGAGGCGGGCGGTGAGGAAGGGATCTTCGCCGTAGGTTTCCTGGCCGCGGCCCCAGCGGGGATCGCGGAAGATGTTGATGTTGGGCGACCAGATGGTGAGGCCGAAGTAGCGATCGTGATTGCCGTGGGCGATGGTGTCGTTGTACTTAGCGCGCGCTTCAGTGGAGACGACTTCGCCGATGGAGTGGACGAGGGGCGCGTCCCAGGTGGCGGCGTTGCCGATGGCTTGCGGGAACATGGTGGCGAAGCCGGAGCGGGCGATCCCGTGGAGGCCTTCGTTCCACCAGTTATAGGCGGGGATGTCGAGGCGCGGGACGGGCGCGGCGCGATCGATGAGCTGGGAAATTTTTTCTTCGAGGGTGAGGCGGCCGACTAAATCGTCGACGCGCTGGTCGATGGGGAGAGCAGGATTGCGGAAGGGCAGGTCGGCTGCGGCTTTTATCTGTTCTTCGGTTGGCGGAGGCGGAGCGGGTGTTTGTGGGGGCGCTTGGGCTGATGTGCTGAGAGGGAGAAGGAAAGTGAAAGCAAGGAAGGCAGAATGCAGGCGCATGAGATCAATTCTCCGAAGAGCCATAGTAAGATGCGAGGGCGGTTCTGCAAAAATCCGTGGAAAAGGGTTCCAGAGAGCCGAGGTGCTTCCCTTGATCACTTTCGGTTGCTTTCAGCAAATCGAATCGGAGTGGACTGCAAGGTTACGAAACCCCTTCATCGCGATAAGACCGCGATGAATGGGGCACAGTTTTTCAGTTATTCGGAATTGGCTCGTCGGAAATGTGCGGCATGGAGGCGAATGTTGAAAGCAACAGCAGGTGTTTCGGCTCCGGTCGCAAGGGCGACCACCGCTCAAGATGACCCTCCTTGAGGTTGTTCACTTCACACGAGCGGATCATTGCGCGGAGGGGCGGACTAGAATTCGAAGGATCGGATGGTGTTGCGAGGAGGAGTTCAGTCGATGCGGATTCGTTTTGTTTTTGCCAGTGCGTTGGTTCTTCTGGCGGTCGTGAGTGTCGCTGCCCAGGGAAAGCAACATCCGTTTACGGCAAAGGACTGGGCGGGGTTGCACAGTGCGCATGCGGCGGCGGTGAGCGTGCACGGAACGATTCTGTACAGCGTGGCGTTTGGCGCGGAGAAGGGGCCTACTCATACGGAGTGGTGGACGATAGGGGCCGATGGGAACAATGCGAAGAAGCTCAACGTGCCGGATGGGTTTCATCCCATGGGGTTCACGCGCGATGGCCAAGGCTTGTATGGCGGATGGAAGGTGAATGACCACCAGCAGTTCGCCGTGTTTGCATTGAAGGACGGAAAGGTTGCGGCGGCGCCATCGACGGTGGTGGTTTTGCCGCGCGGCGTGGGGTCGGCGAGTCCTTCACCGGATGGAAAGCGGTTTGCGATGACGGCGGATCCGCGGGAGCCGGATGCGCTAGACAGCACGCGTCACGTGCAGGAGTCGGAGGAGACGAGTCTTTACGTCGTGAACGCGGATGGGACTGGTGGATCGTGGTGGTGCAAGGATCTGAAGTACATTTCGGGAACGCTGACAGTGGGCGGAGGCGCGAGCGCGGCGGCGTGGAGCGCCGATTCGAATTCGCTCGCGGTGTTGTCGCAGGTGCCGCGGATCGGACATCACGAGGTGGGCTCGACGATTGATGTCTGCACGGCGTCCGGGACTCGGCACGTGACGGACATTGCGAATTCAGTGAATGGGATTGCGTGGGCGAACGGCGGAAAGGACCTCGCATTCTTGTCGACGAAATCGCTGGTGTTGACGCCGGAGCATGTGTGGACGGTGCCGGCGGCAGGTGGAACGGCGGAAGATCGCACACCGGATTTGAATGCGACCGCAGTAGAACTCGCAAGCGATGCGAATGGACGGGTGTGGGTATCGGTGAATCGGGGAGTGCGAAGCGAGGTGGATGAGTTTCGCGATGGCGTTCTGAAAACGGCTTATCGCTGGCCGGATGGAATTGTGCGCGGCACTCCTGTGGAGAGCGAATATGCTGACACGTCTGCGAGCGAGCCGATGGCGTTTACCGTTGGCGATCCAACGCACATGGGAAATGTGGCGGTGCCGGATGGCGATCATCTGCGTGTGATCACGCATGAAGGCGATGAGCAGCTGGCCGCAATTGAATTTGGTCCGGTACAGGTTGTGCAGTGGAAGAGCAAGGGTGGGATTTCGCTCGAAGGCATTGCGACGTTTCCTGCAGGGTATGAGAAGGGTAAGAAATATCCGTTCCTGGTGTTGCCGCATGGAGGGCCCGAGGCTAACGACGAACTGGCCTTCGATGCGTTTTCGCGCACGGTCGCTGGACTCGGTTACGTCGTGCTGCAGCCGGAGTATCGCGGATCCACGGGATACGGCGCGGATTTTCTGGCGGCGATCTACCAGCACTTCGGTGATCGCGCGTATGAGGACGTGGACAGCGCGACGGATTTTGCAGTTGCGCAAGGCTGGGCTGATCCGAATCGGTTGACGATTTTTGGGTGGAGCGCGGGCGGGTTCATGACGTCCTGGACCGTGACGCAGACGAGCCGGTACAAGGCGGCGATCGAGGGCGCGGGGATTACAGACTGGGGGCCGTTTCTGTGGACGAGCGATATTTCGCAGGTGGATTACGACGCACGGTGGACGGACGAGGATCCGGCGGCGTTCAGCAAGTTTTCCGCAGTATATTCTGCGAACAAGGTGACGACGCCGCTGCTGATTTTGCATGGCGAGGCGGATCAGCGGGTGCCGACGTTCCAGGGGACGGAGTATTTTCAGATCCTGGCGGCGCGGGGCAAGACGGTGCGGATGGTGACGTATCCGGGATCGCCGCATTTCCCGGTGCTGTGGGAGCAGATGCTGGACGTGATGAAGGAACTGGCGGACTGGCTGGCGAAGTACAACAAGTAGTTGCGCGAGCATGTCGTTGCTTGCTGCGGTTGGGCTTGAATTAAGGTGTGGAGGAAACGACTGAAGCCATTGAAGGATTCATGTTGCTGAATTGGAACCAGACCTGCTGCGATTCCGTCAGATACGTGTCTTCATCTTTCCCAGAGGATTTGAAATGCAGAATTTCCTGTATGACCTGCGGTATGCCATTCGGCAGTTGCGCAATACGCCGGGGATGGCGTTGCTGGCAATTCTGACCTTGGCGCTCGGGGTCGGTGCGAACACGGCCATCTTCACCGTGATCGATAACGTGCTGCTGCGGCCGCTGCCGTATGCGCATTCTGACCGGCTGGTCTTTATTGGGCCGGGAGGGGACAAGCCGAGCTTCGGGTCGACGTCGTGGCTGAATTTTCGCGATGTGCAGACCCAATCGAAGCTGCTGGAGAACACGGCTGGCTATGCGGAAGACGTGAGCGTGCTGGAGGCACGCGACAGCTCAATCAGCGTAGTTGCGCCGCGGGTGTCGACGAACCTTTTCACAATGCTGGGGCAACATGCATTGCTGGGGCGCACGTTCAACGGCGCGGAGGGGCTTGCGGGTGGGCCTCCGGTGGTGTTGTTGTCGCAAGGATTGTGGCAGGAGACCTTCCACTCTGACCGAAAGATCGTGGGCCAGGTGGTGAAGGTGGGTGGAAAGCCTACGACGGTGGTAGGGGTGATGCCAGCGAGTTTCAGTTTTCCCGACAATATGGAACCGGACCTCGGAAAGGGTGTGTGGCTGCCGATTCAGCCTTCTCCGGAGATGTTGAAGGATCGCGGTTACCACTTTTTCAACGTGGCTGGAATCATGCGGCCGGGTGTGACGGTGGCGCAGATGCAGCAGGAGGCGAACGCCATTGCGTCGCGGATCCCGCATGAGCACCGTGACACACCGATCACATTTCGTGTCGATCCCTACCAGGAGGTGCTGACCGGACCGGTGAAGCCGGTGCTGTATGCGCTGCTGGGGGCACTGGGGCTGGTGCTGCTGATTGCGTGCGCGAATGTTTCGAATCTGCTGATTGCGCGGGCGCTGGGACGGCAGCAGGAGTTTGCGGTGCGAGCCGCACTCGGTGCGGGACGGACACGGCTCGTTGTGCAGATGCTCTCAGAGGGATTGCTGCTGAGTTTGCTGGGATGCGGCGTGGGCGTGGCGCTCGCAGAGGCGGCGATGGTGGGAATTCGCAAGCTGCCGGATGGGACGATTCCACGTGCGGATTCGATAGCACTTCACTGGACGGTGTTGCTGGTGCTGGTGGGAATTGCGGCTTTGACGACAGTGCTTTCTTCACTGCTGCCGGCATTGCTGGTAGCGAAGGCGAATCCTCAGGTGGCGCTTCAGGCGGCCTCGCGAGGCGTGGGTTCGAAGTCGACGGGAGGAAAGCTAAGCGCGTGGCTGGTGGCAGGCGAGGTGGCGCTGTCGACGCTGCTGCTGGTGGGCACGGGGCTTCTATTCAGAACCTTGTGGAACCTGGAGCAGTCGCGGCTGGGTTTTGAGACGGCGCACATCACCACGTTTTCAGCAATGCCGGCGGATGCGGCGGGATTTTCGGGAATGGCGGTGTCAGAGGATACGCAGAACGCCCCGGTGTCAGTGGCGATGACGACTTATGAACCAGTGCTGGAGCGTATCAGGCGGGTGCCGGGCGTGGAGAGTGCGGCGCTGGCCACATCGCCGCCGCTGTCAGGGATGGATCTGCACTCGAGCTTCGATATTCTTGGGCAGCCGACGGATAGCTCGAATAAGCCGGAGGCGCGGGTGACGGCGGTGGGCGGGGATTACGCCCGGGTCCTGGGAACCCCAATTGTGCGGGGACGCATGATCGGCGATGGAGATGCGCTGACGACCCCGTTTGTCGCAGTGGTGAATGAAACGCTCGAGAAGAAGTATTTCGCGGGCAAGGATCCGCTGGGCAAGCAGATCAACCTGGGTGGAAAAGACACCGGGATGATCAAACCGTTCACGATTGTGGGCGTGCTGGGTGACCAGGTGGATAGCACTGTAGGCGGGGAGGTGCAGCCGCTGGTGTTGCTGTCGCAGCAGCAGATTCCAACGACTTCGCTGTTTTACCAGGCGCTGCTGAAGACAATTGTGACCTTCGTGGTGAAGACGCGTGGAGATATTCCGGTGGCGCAGGAGATGCGGTCGGTATTTCATCAGCAGGCGCCGGGATTCGCTTTGGATAATTTTCAGACCATGCAGGAGGCTGTCGACAAGAACACCTTCAGCCAGCGGCTCGGGCTCTACCTGGTGGGCTCGTTCGCAGGGCTCGCGATTGCGATGGTGATCGCGGGACTGTATGGCGTGCTCTCGCAACTGGTGAGTTACCGGAAGCGCGAGATTGGCGTGCGCATGGCGCTGGGAGCTACGCGCGGAAGCGTGGCGACGCTGGTTTTGCGGCAGGGGTCAATTCTGATCGGCGCTGGTCTGGCGGCCGGCCTGGTGCTGGCGTTCGCGACGGGTAGGTTGATCAAGGGTTTCCTGTACGAAGTGAAGCCGCTGGATGCGAGCACGTATGTTGCGGTTGCGGTAACGTTGACTGCGATCGGGTTGGTGGCCGCACTCATTCCGGCGCGCAGGGCGGCATCGATCCAGCCCATGCAGGCGCTGCGGGATGAATGATGAAGAGCAGGGAATAGGGAATAGGGAGTAGGGAGTAGGGAGAAACGGACTCCTTGCTCGAGTTCCGCTGGTTTTCGTCAAGGCGTTTCCAAATTGATTGGAAGTGTAAGATGGTGGGTCAAAGAAGCTTCTGCCTGCCATGACGCATCTTGCTTACTCATTGAAGAAGCGGCGATTTCTTCTCGCTCTAGCAGTGTGTGCCCTTCCGTTTGCCTGCAACAACTCAGCGGCGGGACAGGAGGCTCAGCCTACTTCTGCCGGTGCGCATGGGGCGGTGGGAGCGGCAAAGATCAGCGAGCTGGGGCATCGGGTGATGGTTGCCGGGGTGAAGACGAACGCGCTGGCCGGCTCGGATCTGAAGCCATGGCATATGAAGATGGATTTTGAAGTGATTCCCTTTGGCGCGAAGAAGCCAACGAGTGGCTCGATGGAAGAGTGGCACCTGGGGCCGACCCAATGGGCGCGCACATTCAAGAGTCCGGAACGGAGATTGACAGGAAGCGAGTGGAGCGTTTCTGCGACCGAGCAGTACCAGAGCAAACCGAGCAAGGTGGGATTCGATCATCGTCTACTGGTATTGCATGTAGCCCGACCGGTGATTGATCCGCTTTACCAGACCGCCAATATTGAGCCCGATTATGAGATGGACGTGAAGCGCGTGACCACCGCGGGTGCAACGCTCAACTGCGTTTCTGTGATCGATCCGCAGCGTTATGTAGACCAGGCCAATCCGGATTGGCTCTTTCCGACGATGTGCTTTGATAGCGAATATCATTTGCGACTCACTACGACGTCCGATACGAAGGTGCAGTTTGAGGACTTGCAGCTGTTCGGGGGACGCACGGTAGCACGTGACGTGAAGGTGATCTTCAATGGGGCGCTCATTGCCGAGATGAAGGTGACACTGCTGGAGTCGTTAGCCGACGCAAACGCTGATTTGGTGAAGCCTGCAAAGGACGCAATTCCCGAGCCGTACACGATTGAGCCGGGACATACAAAGCCGGTGTCGGTGTACGAAGTGGGCGCTTCGGTTCCAATACAGCCCAACGGGTTTCCGTTTCGCGGCAGCTTTCCGATTCCGATCATCATTCACAAGGACGGCAGCGTGAAGGCGAGGAACGATGACACGTCGTTCTGGACTCAAGGCCTCAAGGATGCGCTGGTGTTAGCGATCAATAAATGGAAGTACAAGCCGTATCTGGTCGATGGCCAGCCAGTTGAGGTTGCGTGGACGGTCGTGTACGTGATCGACGGAAAGCCGTTTGTGCCGTCGTATGATCGCGCGGAGCCGCAGGTTGCGCCTGCGCAACAGGACAGTCCGGGCGGTTCTAGCCCGAGTGTGGCGCGAAGACGTTACGGGCATTAAGAAGCATCGCCGGATCGGCGAGTCAGAAAAGGCCGGCGACGAAAACCGTCTTGCTATTTCGGATTCCGCTTTCCGCGCTTCATCTGGACGCCGAGGCACGAGTCGTATGCGTGAGTACATCGTCAGATCCATGATGCTCGAGAGAGAAGGTGCAACATGCAGACGCCAGTTCTGAAACCGACTGCCGCGCGCAACGAGACGTTTGCGGGCGTGACTTATCACGTGGAAGGTGACCTGGTTCCGGTATTGCGCCTTGAGTTGAAGGAAGTTCCGGTCTACTTCGAACACTACATCCTTCTGTGGAAGGACCTGAATGTGCAGATCGGTGTGCGGCCGATGACGGGCGGCATGAAGCGCATTCTCGCCGGGATGCCTTTCTTTCTGACGGAGGTTCGAGGGCCGGGGCAGATCAGCTTCAGCCGTGATGGAGCGGGGCAGATCTTCGCGATCCACCTGAGTGCGGGGGAGCGAATCGACATGCGGGAACACCAGTTTCTGGCTGCGACGGGAAACGTCGAATATGGATTCATGCGCATCAAAGGCGTATCGAACATGTTGCTCGGAGGCACCGGCTTCTTTGTCGACCACTTTACTGCGCAGCACGGGGACGGGATTGTCTGGGTGCACGGATACGGAAATGTGTTCGAGGTGACCCTTGCACCCGGGGAACAAATTGATGTGGAGCCGGGTGGATGGATTTACAAGGATCCATCGGTAGCGATGGAGACGCAGTTTCAGAAGTTTTCGACGGGACTGTTTGCCAGTGCGGCCAGCTTTGTATGGAATCGGTTCACCGGCCCGGGTCGCGTGGGAATCCAATCGATGTACGTTCACATGCCGACAGCGGAGTAGCTCCGCGACTGAAACCTGACTGCAAGCGGGAGTCAACTCCTGTCCGCGGGAGCTCAGGCGTACCTCGCTCGGGATCGCGGATTCCGATGGAGGGCAGGAAAGCGCTAGGACTTGCCTTCATCGGCTGAAGGACCATAGATCGCGGGGACGGTTTCGCCAGTGAGACGCAGGTAGACCGTCAGCTGGCCGCGATGATGGGCCATGTGATTGATCACGCCCTTGCGGATGGCTTCGTAGCGCGATTGCTCCATCATCAGTTTGCCGGCGGAAAGCATGCGCCACTTGGTCTTGAGCAGGCGATCGTCTGTGGTTTTCTGAAGGATTTCCTTGCCTTTCTGAGGGCTCGCTTCGAACTGCTGAAGTAGATCCTGCCGGGTCTTCCATGGCTGGGGTGCGAACTTCGGGCCTCCGGGTGGGTTGATGTCGACCTCGTCCATGTTTACGACCATTTCGATCCATGCGGGAGTGGTGGCGACGATGGTTGCGAGCCGACCGAGCGGCATGGACTTTTCGTGGGGCTTCCAGTCGTTCTTTCCCTCTGGGACGTGCTCAAGGGCTTTGCGACTTCCGATGGCTTCGTGGTCAAGTTCCTCAATCAGGAGTTCGGTGATTTTCATGGATCAGTCCTCATGGTGGGACTGGATGCGATTGTCGCGATGTGGGATTGATGCGGCTCAACGGCGAGGCCTGAAGTGCACAGGCAGCAGGCAAGGGAGGGCTTATTCTTAACTACAGTCATTCATGGGATGGGACCGCACCGAGAAACAATGAAGAGTGGGGTTTCGTGGTTTCCCACTCATGCCGCGATGAAACTGCGTCATGAATGGGGCACCCTCGTTCTTTGCGTGACAGTCTTCAGGCAGATCTCATTCGTGTCAGATTTCGCACAGAGCGTGAAACAGCAGGTCGACATCGTCAAGGTGATCGAAGGGTACATCCGGCTGCGCAAGGCGGGTGCTCAGAACTATTCGGGGCTGTGTCCGTTCCACAAGGAAAAATCGCCATCGTTTTCGGTGCATGCGGTACGGCAGTTTTATCACTGTTTCGGGTGCGGCGTGTCGGGGGATGTGTTCTCGTTCGTGGGCAAGATCGAGAATGTCGGATTTCCAGAGGCCGTGCGGATTGTGGCGCAGAAGAGCGGGATTCCGCTGCCGAAGCGGGAGTTTTCGTCGCCGGAGGAAGCGGCGGATGCGCGGATGCGCGGGAAACTGCTGGACCTGCATGAGGCAGCGGCGAGCTGGTTTGAGGAGCAGTTGCGCGGCCCAGAGGGGGCGCTGGCACGCGAGTACCTGGCAGGCCGCGGGATGACGCCGGAAGGGATCAAGGTTTTCAGGATTGGCTACGCGCCGGACAGTTTTGGCGCGCTGCGCGACCGGCTGAGCGGGATGGCGGACCAGGAGACGCTGCGGGCTTCGGGGCTCTTCAGTTCAAAGGAGCAGGGAGATGGTAGCCAGGGGCCGATTTATGACCGGTTTCGGAAGCGGGTGACGTTTCCGATCTGCAATGAGAGTGGACGGGTGATCGCGTTTACGGCGCGAACGCTGGAGACGGGCGAGAAAGCGGGGGCGAAATACATTAATTCGCCGGAAACGCCTCTTTATATCAAGGGGCAGGTGCTTTTTAACCTCGATAAAGCTAAAAGCGCGATCCGGCAGGCCGGTTACGCGTTGCTGGTTGAAGGACAGATGGACTGCATTTCGCTGTTTGTGCGCGGAATTCAGCATGTAATTGCGACCAGCGGGACGGCTTTTACGGAGCAGCAGGTAGCGATTCTGCGACGGCATACGCAGAACGTGGTGGTGAATTTCGATCCTGACGCGGCGGGGGCAAATGCGGCGGAGAAGTCGATTGCGCTTCTAACCGAAGAGGGTTTCAACCTGAAGCTGGTGACACTGGATGGGGGGCTGGACCCGGATCGTTTTATCCGGGAACGGGGAGTCGAGGCTTACACCCAGGCGGTCATGGGGGCGCGGAGGCAGTCGGACTATCTGATTGAGCGAGCCCGGCAGATGTTCCCGGGGTCGGCGGCGGAGCAGAAGTTAAAGCAAATGAATTACTTGTTGCCGCACATCCGGCGGATTCCGCAGAAACTGCTGCGAGAGCAGTTTGCTGCGGATGCGGCGCAGAAGCTGGGGATCGACTCTGCGGTGCTGCGGGAGGAATTGCGGCAGGCGGCGCTTAGGCGACGGGATCACATCGAGGTGCGGACGACGGCGCTTACCGAGGTGGAGCGGGTGCTGCTGCGGGCATTGGCGATTACCGACCCGGAGCACGAAGAGGCGCGTCGGACTGCGGTCGATGCTGTGACCAGGCAACCGCAGTGGTTTGAGGGGCTTGGCGTGCTTGAGGCGCTTCGGGCGCTGGTCGAACGGGGCGTGAGCGGTCCGATGGACGTGGTAGAGGATCCGGCGCAGAAGGCATTGCTCGCAGAGGCTTTGCTGGCGGAAACCGAGCCACCGTCGGCTGATGCGGTACTTGGGGCGATCGTGAGTCTACAGCAGCGAAAGATCGAAGCGGAATTGCGAGATATGCGGGCGCAAATCCAAGAGGCTGAGCGACTGGGCGACTTTGCGGAACTGGCGGTTCTGACGCAGCGGAAGCTGGAACTGGACCGCGTATACAGACAGTTGCGGGGAAATTGAAGGCTCAAAGCGCTGATTTCTTTGAGTCACTTTAAGGGCGAAACACGTCCAAACAAGTAGAAACAGCGGGGCAAGCGCAGTATGCTGCCCGGTCCTGGTCATCCAACACGCGGGGAATGGCGGTTACCTGCGGGAAATCGGGGCCGAAATTTCGCCGTTTGTGGGTGGAATCAGCTGTGTTAATCTATTGATCTCTGTGAGGATGCGCGCCCCCTCTGCCCCACATATGAGCTTCGGCTCGCGGGCGACCAGGCGAAACCTGAAGCGCGAATATCCTGCTCCGAGTGACTATTCAGTCCGCTTTTTTTCATGCGGGGGACAGGAGTTCGTGTCCGCATACGCACAGGTTTGGGCATCCAAATCTCGTTGCGCGCGCGGAGCGAGCTCTGCGCTGGCGCGCGACCCGGTGCTTAAACTTGATCGCGCTGGAGAGTAGGAAACATTTTGGCCATCAACGACAAATTTGAAGACGACATCACCAACCTGATCGATACCGGCAAGGAAAAGGGCTACCTGACCTACGGCGACGTGAATGACATGTTGCCGGAGGACATCAGCACTTCTCCCGATGACATAGACGATCTGATGACGACGATCGGAAGCCAGGGTATCGATCTGCTGGACGCGCCGAAGTTCGGCGCCGAAAAAGACTTTGAGCTCGAAGAGGGCGAAGACGTCGAGCTTGATCTAACACCGGGAACCCTTGAAAAGACCAATGACCCCGTCCGCATGTATCTGCGCGAGATGGGCACAGTGCCGCTGCTGACGCGCGAAGGCGAAGTGGAAATTGCCAAGCGCATCGAGCGTGGGCAGATGCGCGTGTTGAAAGCGATTTCGCGTTCGCCGATCGTGATTCGCGAAATTGTAGCGTTGGGTGAAGACCTGAAACGCGGCGTGCGCAACGTGAAAGAGGTCGTAGTCTTCGACGAAGAAGAACTGACCGAAGACGTGGTGCAGGCGCGTGTGCGCTCCACGGTTGCGCGCATCGATGCGCTGGTGAAACATCAGAAGAAGATCGCAGGGTTCGAAGAGAAGCAGGCTGCGGCGAACAGCAAGACCAGCCAGAAGGAATTGCGCAAGCTGCGTTGGCTGATTGCGCGGGAGAAGGTGCTTGTATCGCGGATCGTGCGCGAACTGAAGTACACGGGCCTGGAGCGCAAGCGGCTGCTCGACAAGGTCAACAAGACTGTCGACACCATGCGCACGCTCGAGCGGCAGATTCGTTCGCTGGATCAGAAGTACGAAGCCTCGAAGAGCGATGAGTTGAAGAAGGAGTATCGGCGCCAGCAGAAGAACTGCAAAGTCGACCTCGAAAAGATCGAAGGCGATGCGGGCGTGTCGATTGTCGAACTGAAGCGCACACAGCGCGAAATGATCCAGGGCGACATGGACGCCGAGCAGGCGAAGCGGGAGCTGATTGAGGCGAACCTTCGTCTCGTCGTTTCGATTGCGAAGAAATACACGAACCGCGGACTGCAGTTCCTCGACCTGATCCAGGAAGGCAACATCGGCCTGATGAAGGCAGTGGACAAATTCGAGTATCGGCGCGGTTACAAGTTCTCGACGTATGCGACGTGGTGGATTCGCCAGGCGATTACGCGCGCGATTGCGGACCAGGCGAGGACGATCCGCATTCCGGTGCACATGATCGAGACGATCAACAAGTTGATCCGTACGTCTCGTCAACTCGTGCAGGAGCTGGGACGTGAGCCGTCGAGCGAAGAGATCGCGCGGCGCATGGATATTCCGGTGGCGAAGGTGCGCAAGGTGCTGAAGATCGCGCAGGAGCCGATTTCGCTGGAGACGCCGATTGGTGAAGAGGAAGACTCGCACCTCGGCGATTTCATCGAGGACCGGCAGGCGGTTTCGCCGAGCGAGGCGGTGATCAGCGTGAACCTGAAGGAGTACACGTCTCAAGTTCTGCGTACGCTGACGCCGCGCGAGGAGCGGGTGATCAAGATGCGCTTTGGGTTGGAAGATGGCTCGGAACACACGCTGGAAGAGGTGGGACAGAGTTTCCAGGTGACGCGCGAACGCATCCGGCAAATCGAAGCGAAGGCGCTGCGCAAGTTGCGGCACCCATCGCGCTCGCGCAAGCTGAAGGCGTTTGTCGAAGGCGTCAAAGAAATGTAGTTGCAGCAATAGAATGAACCCAACGAGCCGCAGCCGAAAGGTTGCGGCTTTTGTTTGTTTTCCGAGAAGAATGCGCCCGTAAGGCAGTGCTGAGGCGAGAGGTCGCAGGATTTCCCTTGCCAAGTGCTAAAGTGGTCTGCTAAAACGTTTTTGCTGAAGTTTGGAGGCAAGGATGAAAGCGATTACGCGTCGTCAGTTTGGAAAAACAGCAGCCGCAGCAGCGGCAGCAACCTATGCGGGACTTGTTCTGCCGAAGGTGGCCTTTGGCGAGCCGCTGCCAAAACGGCTCGAATATCCGAAGGGATTCTTGTGGGGCTGTGCGACTGCCTCATACCAGATTGAAGGCGGCGCGCAGGCGGACGGACGCGGTTCGTCGCTATGGGACACTTTCTCGCACACGCCGGGCAAGACGTATCACGGCGATACGGGCGATGTAGCCGATGATTCGTACCACCTCTACAAGGAGGATGTGCGGTTGTTAAAGGCGCTCGGAGTGCAAACCTACCGCATGTCCATCTCGTGGTCCCGCGTGTTTCCGACTGGCACAGGGCAGGTGAACCCCAAGGGCCTGGACTACTACAACCACGTTGTCGATGAGCTTCTGGCCAACGGAATTACGCCTTACGTCACGATGTTCCATTGGGACACGCCCGCAGGACTGCAGGGTGGATGGCAATCACGCGATACGTCGAAGGCCTTTGCGGATTATGCGGGCTACATGGCGAAACATCTTGGCGATCGCGTAAAGCATTTCATGACGACGAATGAGTTTGTCTGCTTCACCGATCTGGGTTACAAGATTGGCCAGTTCGCACCCGGATTCAAATTGCCCGATGCACAGGTGAATCAGATTCGGCACCACGGGATTCTTGCCCACGGACTGGGTGTGCAGGCGATTCGTGCAAATGCACCGTCGGACGCACAGGTAGGTTTGGCGGAGAATGCGACGGTATTTGCGCCGGTGATGGAGACCGATGCAGATATCGCAGCCGCGCAGAAGGCAACACGCATTGAGAACGCCCCATTCCTCACAGCGCTGATGGAAGGTAAGTACATCGACGAATATCTGAAGCACGAAGGCGCCAATGGGCCCAAGGTCGAAGAGGGCGACATGAAAGCCATCGGTAGTCCGCTGGATTTCATCGGCCTGAATGTCTACACACCGCAGTATGTGCGCGCGAGCGACACGCCGGAGGGCTACGCCGTCATTCCATATCCCACATCGTTCCCGCACATGGCATCGCCTTGGATTTTGCTCGGGCCGGAGAGCCTCTACTGGGCGGTTCGCAACGTCTGCGATTTGTGGAAGCCGAAGGGGATTTACATCACGGAAAACGGTTGCTCTTCGGATGATGTGATTAACTCTGCTGGGCGCATCGATGATACCGATCGCGTAATGTATCTGCGTAACCACTTGTCGCATCTCTATCGGGCGGCGATGGAAGGCTACCCGGTGAAGGGCTACTTCCTGTGGAGTCTGCTGGACAACTTCGAGTGGGCCGATGGATACAGCAAGCGGTTTGGGATTCACTACGTGGATTTCAAGACGCAGAAGCGGACGCCGAAACTCAGTGCGGAGTGGTACAAGCAGACCATTGCGACGAACGCGGTGGAATAGAGGAGAGACCAGAATCGGTGGGATACCCGCGGCGTGAGTGCCGCGGGTTTTCTTTTGTTTGTGACGGAAGAGGTCAGATAACTGTTTGTGCGGGGTATACTGCGAGAAATTCTGGAGGAGATTCCCCGTGAACCGCTTGCTGATTAGGATTTGTCTGGCTGTTGTCGTGGTTGTTTCGTCGAGGTCTGCCGGCACGGCACAGACGCCAGCAGTCAAAGTGCCGACGATCGATCAATCGCTCGAGATGTACAGCGTGGGATCGCCGAAGATATCTCCGGATGGCAAGTGGGTTGTCTACGAACAGACACGGGCGAATTGGGATGCGAATGCGTTCGAGACCGACCTGTGGATCGCGGATGTTGCGACAGGTGAGCGGCATCTGCTGACGACGATGGGGCACTCGTGCAATCCGGCGGATTGGTCGCCGGATGGGAAGTGGATCGCTTTCGTGTCGGATCGGCCTGGGTCGCTGCCGAAGTCTCCGGAGGGCAAGAGGCAACTTTGGATCATGCCTGCGGACGGCGGGGAAGCGCAGCAGCTGACCAAGATGGAGAAAGGGATTGGCGGATTCGACTGGGCACCGGACTCGCGGCGGATCGCCTTTTCGGCGGAAGCCCCTGAGCCGAAGCCGATGAAGGATCGCAAGGATTCGTTTGGCGATTATCACGTTATTCATGCCGACTACGAGATGACACATCTGTGGCTCGTGGATCTGCCGAAGACGGATGAGGCGGGGCGCGCGAGCGTGGTGGCCGAACCGAAGGAATTGACGAAAGAAGATACGTTCAGCGTCGAAGAGTTCGAGTTTTCGCCGGATGGGGCGCGGATTGCTTTCAGTGCGGCGAAGGATCCCGATCTGATTTCGTCGTTTTCGAAGGATATTTATGTCGTGACGGTCGCGGATGGCGCAGTGAAGAAGATTGTGGATACGCCGGGGCCGGACTCCGATCCTCATTGGTCTCCGGATGGGAAGCAGATTGCATATACGACGTCGAATGGGGCGAAGTATTTCTTCTACGCGAACCAGAAAATTGCGGTGGTAGATGCCAATGGAGGGACGCCGCGGGTGGTGAGCGATGCGTTCGACGAAGATCCAGATCTTCTGAAGTGGACGCCGGATGGGATCTTCTTTTCGGGGTTGCAGAAGATGAGTTCGGCCTTGTATCTGCTTGATCCGCAGAACGGGAATTTGAAAAAGATGGCGATGCCGGGGAGTGAGATTTCGGGCTCGTTCACGTTCTCGAAGGATTTCAGGCAGGTGGCGTATCGCGGGGCCGGCGCCAACGAATACACCGAGATTTACGCGAGCGCGCTACCGGGCAGCTCACCAGTAAAGCTGACCAACGCCGGAGCACAGGAGGCGGAATTCGCCGTTGCCAAGCGTGAGGTGGTGCGCTGGAAGTCGGGGGACGGAACGGAAATCGAAGGCGTGCTGTGCAAGCCTGCGGATTTTTCGCCGACGAAGAAGTATCCGCTGCTGGTGGTGATTCATGGAGGGCCGACGGGGATCGATATGCCATCTGTAAGCGCCGATCGCTACTACCCGATTGAGCGCTTTGTCGCGAAGGGAGCGCTGGTGTTGCGGCCGAATTATCGTGGGTCCGCGGGTTACGGCGCGAAGTTTCGAGCGTTGAATGTGCGCAACCTGGGTGTGGGCGATTATGCGGACGTGATTTCGGGCGTGGACTATTTGATTGGGCAGGGATTCGTGGATAAAGACCGCGTGGGGTCGATGGGGTGGAGCGAGGGTGGATACATTTCGGCGTTTATCACGACGTCGAGCGACCGATTCAAGGCGGTATCAGTGGGCGCGGGGATTTCGGACTGGATGACGTATTACGCGAATACCGATATCACGCCGTTCACGGTGCAGTATTTGCGCGCGACGCCATGGGACGATCCGGAGATTTACAAGGTGACGTCGCCGATCAGCTACATCTCGAAAGCGAAGACGCCGACGCTGATTCAACAGGGGAGCGTCGACAAGAGGGTGCCGGTGCCCAACAGCTTTGAACTGCGGCAGGCGCTGGAGGATCATGGCGTTCCGGTGAAGATGGTGGTCTACGAAGGGTTCGGACATCCGATCAACAAGCCGAAGCAACAGCGTGCGGTGATGGAGGAGAACGAAAACTGGTTCGGGCACTATATCTGGGGAGATCCGCTGGCGCCTTCGTTGGCGCCGCGGCCGAGCGAGAAGGACAAAGACAAAGATAAGGATGGTGGGGCGAAGTAGGTGCGGGGCTGCTGCCGCATTCAAGGTCGGCGATGAGCCGAGTCAACGTTGCTCAAATGATTATTGTCGAGTGGGCGGTGCCCCGGGCACTTCTACGCTCTGGTCGAAGGAATTGTCTGGACCCCAAGCTTCTCAGTAGTTGACGGTAGGCCTTGTAGCTTTCACTTCAACAAGCGTATGGCCAAGATCAATATCGGTAACGCGGATGAAATTATTGGGCGACTCCGCTTCCTCGGGCAGCATCCGATACTCAACTTCAGCAGTTTAGCTACAGACTTGATGCTCGCCGCCGGCAGCCCGTCCGTATCTGCGGCTCTCAATGAATTCACGCCCACTTGCGACAAGTATTTGAAATGCGCCTTTACTAGGACCATCTAAAAATCGGACGTCAGAATGGCCATCAGGGTCAACAACAACCATAAAGTGAAAAACACCTTGCATGTGTGCGGCACGGGCAATTGGTGGGTAAATCGGCAGCTTGGACTCGAATATCCCAACATCTACACACTTTGCGCCCTGCGCCAAAGCCACACCGGCGCAACTAAACAACGCTAAAATACAAGCCATCTTCCGCATGCCGAATTCCTCTCAAACATCCTACCGTGGATGAGCATTCCGCCTTGCAATTTCGCCTCGGCGACCAGGTTCGCGCGAATTCTCTCGGGCATGATTGGGTTCTGGTCGATAGTGCGCATTTGGAAGTTTCGACAGAGTGAAGAAAGAAGCAACCACAGATCCTTCCGCTTCGCGTCAGGATGACAATTCGTTAGAGGGGCGTGTGCGCTCACTGGGATTAAGAGCGCCATCGGGCCTGCGCGCCAACGCCAACGACGTTGCCATCGAGAACGTCAAACTGGAGAACGAAGGCTGGGAGTGGGACAACGCGGTGGAGGTTCCACCCGGCACTGCCTTAGATGCTGCTTCGAGTTGTGTCCATTCATCGGGGCCGATCTGGAGCGATGCCGCGGCGATGTTCTCTTCGAGATGCTTCACCTGCGATGTGCCGGGTATGGGCAGCATCACGGGTGAGCGATGGAGGAGCCACGCGATGGAAAGCTGCGCGGGCGTGGCGTTGTGGCGCCTGGCGAGTTCTGCGAGCGTCTGTGAGAAGGGGTGGTCGGGCTTGAGCAGTTTGCCTCCAGCCATTGGATACCAGGGCAGGAAGGCGATTCGCCGCTGCTCGCACCAAGTGAGGGTCTGCTCGTGGCGGCGGTCGGCGAGGGAGTAGCGGTTTTGCACGCTGACGATGGGGACGATCTGCTGGGCCTGCTCGATTTCGGCGGGTGTGACTTCGCTGAGGCCGACGTGGCCGATTTTTCCCTGGTCCTGCATCTGTTTCAGGGCACCCAAACTTTCCTCGAGCGGGGTACGGGGGTCGATGCGGTGAAGTTGGTAGAGTTCGATGCGCTCGAGTTTGAGGCGACGGAGGCTCATTTCAACGCATTGAATGAGGTAGCCGGCGCGGCCAACGTACTCGGTTTTGGCGGGGCCCTGGCGAGTGATGCCGCCCTTGGTGGCGATGACGAGGTTGGACGGGTACGGATGCAGGGCTTCGCAGATGAGGCGTTCGGCGATTTCAGGGCCGTAGGCGTCGGCGGTGTCGATAAGGGTGACGCCGAGCGAGACGGCGCGGCGGAGGACGCGGCGGGCTTCGTCTGGATTGCTTGGTTCGCCCCAGGCGCCTTCACCGACAAGACGCATGGTTCCGTAACCGAGGCGCTGGACGGGGAGGTCGCCGGCAACGTAGAAGGTTCCGCTGGCGGCAGCGGAGGGAGTGCTCATGATGTCTATGCTAAAGGACAGGGACTAGGGACGAGGGAACAGGGAATAACGAGCCCTGGCAGACCCGCAGCTGGCGGCCGGCAGGGAACTCTTCGGGCGCTGGGTGCGTATGTTTTAATGCAAGCAACGCTTGGAGATGCGGCCATGACGACCACGGCTTATGTAAATGCGCAGGCAGTGTTTTACCAGCAGTACGAGCAGGCGCGGCGCGACGAGGTTGTGGGGATATTGCTGGCGCTGTTTCTGGGCGGGTTCGGCATCCACCACTTCTATCTGCGGCGGACGGGGCTGGGCATTCTGTATGCCTGCTTCTGCTGGACGCCGTTTCCGTGGGTGCTTGGGTTCATCGAGTGCTTCTTTATGCCGGGGCGGGTGCGGGAGTTCAATGCGATCCAGGCTGCAGGGATTGCGGCGGCACTGGGAATCTCGATGCCGGCTTATGGACAGCCCATTAATGTGACGGTGAATGTGCCACCGGGGGGCAATGCACCTGCGGCGAGCGCGTCCGCGATCGTGCAGCCTGGCACGCTGATGGCGTGCGGAAAGTGCGGCAAAACGAATGCGGCAGGAGCGAAGTTCTGCTCCGGCTGTGGGGCTGCGCTCCAATAGTCGACCCCAATTTGACGCGTTGAGAAGAAACATCCTTGCGATCTTCTTTTGTTCAACCGCGTCTCTCTGCATCGAAGTCAGAGAAGGATACACGTGTCAGCTACATATCGCGCGGTGATGTTGACGAAGAAGGGCGGGCCCGAAGTCCTCCAAGTCGTCGAGCTTCCGATGGAGAGTCCCGGCGCCGGTCAGCTTCGAGTGCGCGTCAAAGCGGCGGGAGTGGGCGCCACCGATCTGACCATGCTTGGGGGCAACTATCCGTTTGCTCCGAAGATACCGTTCGTTCCCGGCTACGAAACCGTAGGAGACGTCGACGCGATCGGTGTCGGTGACTCCGGCTTTGAACTCGGGCAGCGTGTGGCGGCTCTCACAGTTTACGGAGGCTTTGCCGAGTTTCTCGTTCGCGGGGCCGTGCATTTCCTGCCAGTCCCGCGTGCTGTTTTCGATCGCGACGCCGCGGCCGTGATTCTCAATTTTGTTACGTCCTGGCAAATGATTCATCGCGTCGCGAAGGTGCGGAGTGGCCAAACTGCGCTGGTAACCGGAGCCGCCGGAGGAGTCGGCACGGCGGCTCTTCAATTGCTGAGACTTGCTGGAGCGAGGACCTATGCTGCCGCGTCCGCGAGCGAGCATGACACCGTGCGCGGACTGGGCGCCACGCCGATCGACTACAGGAGTGGAAAGCTGGATCACCTCACACGTGCCCTTGAACCCAACGGGGTGGACTACGTGTTTGATGCAGTTGGCGGCGCCAATATCGGGCCGTGCGTCGGTGCGCTGCGCAGGGGCGGGATGGTGATCGCATTTGGTTTCATGGGTGCCCCCGGAATCCTTTCCAAATTGGCAATGTTCAGCAACCTTTTCATTGGGGCGCGCATTCGCGGCCGACGAGGCAGTTTCTACGGAATAAGCGCACTCTACAGAAAAGATCCGGTGCCTCCGCGGGAGGATCTGCCAAAGATCTTTTCATTCCTTGAAGAAAGCCCCTGCATCGCGCACAGCTTCGATCTTCTTGAAGCAAGGCGGGCCGTGGAACTCCTGGCACGGGGTTCCGTGGAAGGCAAGATCGTTCTGATCGGCTGACGCACTACATGTTCGCGTGGCCGGAGCGCATGGACTCGTTGAACTGCGGCTTGGTGAAATTCAGCGCTGCGTCGCGGGCTGCTTCGTACTCGGCGGCGCGGGCCATGAGTTGCGGCGTGGCGGCGGCATATTCTCCATCGAGCTTCATCAGACCTTCGCTTGCTTCGTGGCCAGCCATGCGCAGCAGTTCTGCTTCAGTTGTATTCAGATATTGGGCATCGCGCGGATCAGCGATCCACAGAGGCTTGCTGTCTCCCAGGACGCCCGAAAGCCAGTAGACCTTGCTGAGCAGATACCTCAACCGCTCCAGATCATCGGTCTCTGTAAAGAGAAATTTCTTCTGCCAGCGGCTATAGAAGCGCGTGGTGA
>Ga0207040_1132_pt2 | contig 21123 bp, 9 predicted proteins | sample Alteio_BWMinCont_72_FD_153279 | JGI IMG/M metagenome (GOLD analysis project Ga0207040, IMG submission 153279) | Enriched cells from forest soil in Barre Woods Harvard Forest LTER site, Petersham, Massachusetts, United States -... | ecosystem: Environmental > Terrestrial > Soil > Temperate forest >... | reverse complement strand
ACCGGGGTCGATGGCGCGAGATGGTAAATCGCTCCGCCCTGACCTTAAAGATGCTGACCTCGCAGAAATACGGGTCGATTGTGGCCGCGCCGACCTTCGGGTTGCCGGAGGAGATTGGCAAAGGGCGCAACTGGGATTACCGGTTCTCCTGGATTCGCGACGCCTCCTTCACTCTCTACGCGTTGATGCGGCTTGGCTACACGGATGAGGCGGCGGCATTCATGCGGTGGATCGAGGAGCGCTGTCGCGAACTCGGGCCAAATGACAACTTGCAGGTGCTCTATCGGCTCAACGGCTCGAGTGATTTGCCAGAGGAAACCTTGACCCACTTCGAGGGCTACCGAAATTCCCGCCCGGTGCGCATCGGCAATGCGGCCGGCATCCAGTCTCAATTGGACATCTATGGCGAGCTGATGGACTCGGTTTACCTTTACAACAAATATGGCCAGCCAATTTCCTACGATTTTTGGACAAATCTCATTCGATTGGTCGAGGGGGTCTGCCGCCATTGGAGGCAGGCGGACGACGGGATTTGGGAGGTCCGCACCGGGCCCAAACCTTTTCTCTACTCCCGAGTGCTCTGCTGGGTGGCGATTGATCGCGCGATCCGCCTCGCGGAAAAGCGGTCGTTTCCCGCACCCCTCGCAAAATGGCGCCGGATCCGCGATGAAATCTACCAGCGCGTGTATCAGAAATTTTGGGACCCCAAACTGCGGGCGTTCGTCCAATACGAAGGCGCCAAGGCCGTCGATGCCTCGAGCCTTCTCATGCCGCTGGTCAAATTCATTGGCCCGACGGACCCGCGCTGGCAATCATCCCTTGTGGCCATCGAGAATACTCTCGTCGAGGATTCGCTGGTTTATCGCTATGACGAACCCCGTTCGCGCGGGAGCCTTCTCCCTTCGCGCGAGGGCAGTTTTTCCATGTGCTCGTTTTGGTACGCCGAGTGTCTGGCCCGGGGCGGAGATTTGAAAAAAGCGCGGTTTATTTTCGAAAAGGCGCTCGGCTATGCCAACCACGCCGGACTTTACGCCGAGGAACTGAGCAATTGCGGCGAGCATCTGGGAAACTTTCCCCAGGCCTTCACTCATATCGGATTGATTAGCGCCGCCTGGTTCCTCGACCGCAGCCTCTCGCAGGCGGAAAGATAATGGATTTGCCGGTTGCCAATTCGTGGACGGATTGATTGAAATTTGGGATTGGCGGTGGTCCGGGGGGAGGAAAGCAAAAAACCATCAGGGAGACTTCGGGACGCCCCCGTTTCCAGGCGGCGAACGGCAATCGGCAATCCATTGCAACCTCCATTCGGTCATGGCATAAGGAAGTCCTATGAAATATCGCCGGTTCGGACGGACTGAAATCTCGATGCCCGTGATCAGTTGCGGGGGGATGCGCTATCAATATAAATGGCAGGATGTGAAGCCCTCTGAAGTTCCCGCCGGGAATCAAAAGAATCTCGAGGAGACCATCCATCGGGCGCTGGAATTAGGGATCAACCACATCGAAACCGCGCGTGGCTACGGTTCCTCGGAAATGCAACTCGGCGCGATTTTGCCCAAACTGCCGCGGGACAGGATGATCGTCCAAACGAAGGTGGCGCCCATGTCCGCCGCGAAGGATTTTCTAAAGACCTTCGCAACCTCGATGAATTACCTCGGGCTGGACCACGTTGATTTGCTGTCCTTGCATGGAATCAACAACCGTCTGCTGTTGGATTACGCGCTCCGGCCAGGTGGTTGTCTCCAGGCCGCCCGCCAACTGCAGAAAGAAGGCCGGGCGCGGTTCATCGGCTTTTCGACCCATGCCACGACGGACATTATTCTCGAGGCGATCCAAGGAGGTGATTTTGACTACATCAATCTTCATTGGTATTTCGTCAACGACTTGAACTGGACTGCCATCGTCGAGGCGAACAAACGCGACATGGGAGTTTTCATCATCAGTCCGAATGACAAGGGGGGCAAACTCTACGATCCTCCACCTAAGATGGTCCGGCTTTGCCATCCTCTTTCGCCCATGGCCTTCAACGACCTTTATTGTCTGGCCCGACCGCAAGTTCACACCTTGAGCTGCGGCGCCGCCCGGCCTTCTGATTTTGACGCGCATCTCGAGGCCTTGAAGCATTATGACAGCCTGGAAGCCGTGGTCTCCCTCATCGAGAACCGGCTTCGTGAGGAAATGCAAAAAACGCTTGGAAAAGATTGGTGCGACCAGTGGTCTTCAGGGTTGCCGCAATATATCGAGGCCCCGGGGGAGATCAATTTGCTGGAAATCCTGCGCCTCTGGACCTACGCCAAATCGCTGGACCTCGTCGCCTGGGGAAAGATGCGTTACAATCTGCTCGGACAGGGCGATCACTGGTTTCCCGGGGAAAACGCGGCCCTGGCGAAAAAACTCAATTTGACCCGGACCATAGCTCGGAGCCCGTTCGCGAAACGCATTCCTTCCATCTTGGAAGAAGCGCACACCATGCTTTTCGAGGCCCCGGTAAAGCGCCTCAGCCAGTCCTGAAATTACCGGTTGCCGATTTCCAATTGGCGATTGGCCAGTGGCCGAACACCCCTTCCGTAATCCTGCGCCGCAGGCCTGACAAATTGGAAATTGGAAATTTTTTCCCTCCATTCTTGCGCGGCGCATTCCGGTGTGGTTTAGTCCTCCGTCAGATTCTGGAGCGCCAATCTGGAACACATCTTTTGAACCTGGACAGCATGTGATCGCTGCTGAAGAAAAAAACAATCGTCCGCCGCAAACCGCGCCCGCCAAGGGCAAACCTTCCGGCGCCCGGGACTCCGCGCGGCTCATTGAAACGGCGCGACTGGATTCGCCGGAAGCGCTTAAATCCCTTGAATCGTCTCTGGACGGATTGAGCGAATCGGCGGTTTTGGAAAGACAGGAGAAATTCGGCCCGAACGAGGTGGCGACGGAAAAAAAACAGGGCTGGCTCACCCGTCTTTACCACGCGGTTCGCAATCCTCTCGTCATTCTCCTGAGCGCCTTGTCGATCATCACCTACGCCACCGCGGCGGAGGCCAGCGATTACGCTGGAGCCGCGCTCATGGCTTTGATGGTCGTGCTGGGCGTCGGGTTGCGTTTTATTCAAGAATCCAAAGCGGATTCGGCCGCGGCCAAGCTCAAGGCGATGATCAGCGTTACTGCCACCGTCCAGCGAAATGGCAAACTGGAAGAAGTGCCTCTCCGTCAATTAGTCCCGGGCGATATCGTCAAGCTTTCCGCCGGCGACATGATTCCAGGCGACCTCCGGGTTATCTCATCCAAAGACCTTTTTCTCACCCAAGCGACGTTAACCGGGGAATCCATGCCGGTGGAAAAGTTTGACGCTCGTGAAACCCGCTCCACAGTTTCCCCTCTGGAATTGTCCAACACCTGCTTTTTGGGAACTAGTGTCGAGAGCGGGACGGCGATGGCTCTGGTGGTTGAAACCGGGCCTAGAACCTATTTGGGCGGGATGGCCAAGGGCATGACCGGCCAGCAGGTCCAAACCAGTTTCGACAAAGGCGTCCACCGGTTCACCTGGTTGATGATTCAGTTTATGATGGTGATGGTCCCGTTTGTTTTCCTGGTCAACGGCCTGACCAAGCACGACTGGGGGAAAGCCTTCACCTTCGCCCTTGCCATCGCGGTGGGCCTGACCCCGGAGATGCTGCCGATGATTGTTTCCGTCTGCCTCTCGAAAGGGGCCCTGGCCATGTCCCGCAAAAAGGTCATCGTCAAGCGACTCAACTCGATTCAAAACTTTGGCGCCATGGATGTCCTCTGCACCGACAAAACGGGCACCCTGACGATGGACCGGGTAATTCTCGAAAAATACTGCGATGTCTTCCAGAAAGAGAGCGATTTCGTCCTGGCCGACGCCTATCTCATCAGCCACTTCCAGACCGGCCTTAAAAACGTTCTGGACCGCGCCATTCTCACCCACCACGAAACTCATCAAACTTTTTCCGTGGATAACTACCGGAAAGTCGATGAGATTCCATTTGATTTTTCGCGCAAGATGATGTCGGTCGTCGTCGAGAATCCAGACAAGCAGAACCAAATCCTGACCAAGGGGGCTCCCGAGGCGGTCTTTAGCCGCTGCACTCATTTCGAAAGCGACGGGGAAATCTTCCCGATGGAGCCCATTTTGGCGGGAAATCTCATCGAACAATATCACGATCTGAGCGCCGATGGTTTTCGCGTGCTCGCGGTGGCCTACAAAAACCTGGAACCGCGCCCGGCTTATGCCAAGTCGGACGAATGCGAGTTAATTCTCAAAGGCTATGTCGCGTTCCTTGATCCGCCGAAAGACACCGCCTCGAAGGCCATCGCCGCTTTGCGCCAGCACGGCATCGAAGTCAAAGTTCTTACCGGCGACAACGAACTGGTCACGAAGAAGGTCTGCCGCGAAGTGGGTCTCGAAACGGAGAGAATCCTCCTGGGCAGCGAGGTCGAGCAAATGAGCCCCGAGCAACTGGGGCAGGCGGTCGAGGTCACCCACGTCTTTGCCCGCCTCTCCCCGGGACACAAGCAGCGCGTCATCGAGGCTCTCCGTCGCAACAAGCACGTCGTCGGTTTCATGGGCGACGGCATCAATGACGCTCCGGCCCTCCGCGCCGCCGATGTGGGAATCTCCGTGGATAACGCGGTGGATATCGCGAAGGAATCCGCCGACATGATCCTGCTGGAGAAAAACCTCATGGTGCTGGAGGAGGGGGTGCTGGAGGGACGAAAAGTGTTCGCCAACATTCTCAAGTACGTGCGCATGGGCGCCAGTTCGAACTTTGGGAACATGTTCAGCGTCTTGGGGGCGAGCGTCTTCCTTCCCTACTATCCGATGTTGCCGATCCAGATTCTGACGAACAACTTGCTTTACGATTTCTCCCAGGTCCCGATTCCAGCGGACAACGTGGATGCCGATCAAGTGGCCAAACCGCGCCCATGGAACATTGGGGAAATCACCCGGTTCATTCTCTTTATCGGGCCGGTGAGTTCGATTTTCGACTACACGACATTCGCCCTCATGTGGTTTGTTTTCAAGTGCGGCAATTACGCGATGTCGCCGGAACTGGTGAAACGCTTTGGGGAGGAGGCCGCCAACCACACCCACGCCGCCATGTTGTTCCAGAGCGGCTGGTTCGTGGAATCACTCATGACCCAGACCCTGATCATTCATGTAATTCGCACGCGAAAGATTCCCTTCATTCAATCCCGCGCCAGTCTGCCTCTCACCATGACGACCATGATTATTATGGGGCTGGGAATGTGGCTGCCGTTTTCTCCACTCGCCGCATATTTGAACATGGCACCGTTGCCGCCGTTGTATTGGCCGGCCTTGTTTGGGACGCTCCTTTGCTACATGCTGTTAACGCAGGGAGTGAAGACGTGGTTGATTCGCCGCCGCTGGCTCTGAACCGGGCTGCGCGCCAGGATCACGGCCGTGAACCGCACCGGATCATTGCCGCGAAAACCTCGCGTACGCGTGGCTCGAACAGCGGAAAATGTGAAAAAGCCGGGAGAAGACTTGTTCAGGCTATGACGCGCGGTCCGCCGCCGAGATAACCGTCAAAACCCAGGCCCATGCCACCGGACACCGGTAGCGACGGGGGGAAAAGAAGAGCCGGCACAGCGTTTTTGTGGGGAGGAAGGATAAGCACATTCACAAGGTTGATTGACCCATTCGCGTTTGCGCTTACGCTGGTGCCGGCTGATAAGATTACTTACTGACCCATCGTTTCGAAAACGACCATCCGAGATCATTTGTCGAATCAAGAGGATTGCGAAATCTCGCAATCTGACGTTGATCATAAGGTTTTGCGCCCGTACGACTAGCCTCACAAACGTGTGGTTCTTAGGAGCTTGTCTCAGGGCTGCATTTGCCTCTTCTGCCGATCGGACGTCAACCTGGCTTCCGTATGGAGCTTGGCTTGAGAATTCCCGTTCCTGGCATCCGATCAAAAAGAAGAGACCGGATCTTTTGGATCCGGTCTCTTCGTGATTAAACCGAGTTATTGTTTCCGCCAATTATTGGGAACTCAACCGGAAGAACAGCGGCCCGCCGCTCGTCGAGGTCGTATAGGTCGTCCCCGTCGGCGCAGGTGTCACATGCGACCACTTGGCCCCACCCGACACCGCCAGCGAACTGGCCTGTTCGAGGAATCCGGGAGCCGTCCAGGTAATCGTGACCTGGTTGCCACTCACCGTGATGCCCGTGATGTTTCCAACCGTGCCACCACCGCCCGTCGGCGCGCCCAGTGGCGTCGAGCCCGGATTGATCGTGGCAAAGGCCGCCACCGCCCCGTGCGCCGTGTCGTTGACCAGCGCCTGGTTCTTCACCCCGTCCGCCGCCCCGTTGATCCATTGCGAGAACTCCATGTTGCCGCCGCCCCCACCCTGGTAGTAGATGATGCGGAAGGGATAAACCCCGGGCTCCGGCACGATCACTTGGAAGTCCGTGTCGCTAAACCCGCGTCCACCCTGGTACTGACCCAGCACCAGCGAGGCGTCGTCGCCCATGGAACCCATGATGTTCGCTCCCGAGGCGAGCGAATTGCTCAAGGCCAGACCGTCGTCGATGCTGATCAGGAGCACGGGGATGCCGTTGTTCGTCCCGCCCAACGTTGCGGTTGGCGGATTGCCATTGGCGTCGTTGCTGATTTCCACCAGCGCGATGGCGCCGGCTTGCGCCGCCACATACTCGAGCTGCTGGCTGCCGCCCGTCCCGCCGCGCTGCAGCACCACGATCTTGCCCGCCACTTGCGTGGCGTTGACCAGGTTCGTCGCGAGGTTGGTCGCCAGAATCGGGTTGCCCAGCACCAGTTGGCCGCTCAGCAGGTTGCTCGTCGGCAGGAACTTCCCGATCGTCCCGCCGTTGTCCGGATACTGCGGAATAGCCGGGATCATATAGTTGCTTGTCCCCGTGCTCACTCCCAGACCGGTCAGCCGCCCGTGGTTGGTCGCCTCCGTCACCCGGAAGCCGTCGTCGCTGCTCACGGTGAACGTGTAAGTCCCAGCCGTCTGGAACACCAGCCACGTTTTGAACTCCGTTTCGAAGCTGTCTGTATATGTACCGGCCGTGTCAGGCAGGTTCCCGGGGATCGCCGGAAACGGCTTGTCCGGCGCGCCATTGGCCGCTGTGAAGTCGCCATCGCCACCGTTGGTCGAGATGTCGAGGTTGATCGTGTTGCTGAGCCAGAACCAGCCGTTGACCGTCGGATAGGTCGTGTCCGCCAAGTTGGCCACGTTGGCAAACCATGTGCCCACCGACTGCACATTGGCGTCGTTCTTCGAGCCCAAGCCCACAATCATCTGATCCGCCCAGCGCGAGTCCGTGATTTGAGAACCTTGAGTCCCGGGGACGATTTGCGCCGTCACCGCCTGGAAGCCAGGCAGGTTGGTGTTCTGCGCACCCAACTTATAACCCAGCGTATAATCCAGCGTAATCGCCGTGCCCGACTGGTTCGAGTTGGGGCCGGCCACCGCAAAGGTCCACGTGTTGGTGTAGCTGTGGTTGGCGGTGTCCGTGTAGATCACGGAAGCCGTGTTGTTCGCGCCCAGTTTCAACGCGGGCGAGGCCACCGCTGTCGTCACCCCGCCAGACTTGGTCGTGGTGGTCGTCGCGGCGGTTCCGTTCACGATCAAGGAAACCGAGGCCACCTTGTTCGGATTACCGTCATGCACATACGCCACCACCGAGGAGAACGGAAGCGCGGCGGGCTCCCCGTTGTTGCCAGCTCCAATCACCGGGACCACCCCGGAAACGTAGATCGGGCTGTTCGTCGCCGTCAGATACGGGTAGATGGTCAGCGCCGGCAGGTTGGTGTCGTTCAGCAGCACCCTCTGTCCGCTGGGCGTCACCATGCCCCATTCGCAGTTCGCTCCGCCGCCGCCGTTCTCATACAGCAACCGCATCGGATAGAATCCCGCCTGCGGAATAAGGAAGGCGAAGGTGCTGTCCGCCGAGCCGCGTCCGCCGCTGGCCTGGCCGAGCACCGTCCCGAACACATCGCCCGGGGCCTGACCCGATTTGACGGTGAAGTCGTCATCGCTGTTGACCAGCATCGTGTAGAGCCCCGCCGTGGTGAAGTTCAGGTAGGTCAACACCAGTTCGGTCCCGTTGTCCGACCCGTTGGCGGGCAGACCTCCGATGGCGGGAGCCGTCCCGGCCGCGCCGGCCCAACCCGGTTGCGGTGATTTCGGATAGCCCGTGCCCAAGGTGAAGTCCCCGGCGCCCAAGTCGTCGGCCGCGCTGTTGTTGATCGCCCAATTGACGTATGTGGTCCACGTATAGGAACCATCCGGATTCGGACCGGGGATGGCCCCGTTGGGGCCGTGCAAACCGAGGATTTGCGCCTCCGTCCAACCCAAGGGCGTGTTCGGATCACCCGCCGCCGTCATCCAGGGATAGACGAGGAACCCGATGTTCGTTTGCGCCGTGCTCACCGAGGTGTTGTTGTTCTGCGTGAGAATGCCGGTCCCAATCGGCTGGGTTATAAACTGCCACGAGTTCGTATAGCTCTTGTTGGCCGAATCGGTGTAGATCACCGTCACCGTGTTCGTCGCCCCGCCTTGCAGCAGCAGCGACGGGTTCGTCACCGTCGCCGTCGTCACCGCCGTGGCCGCGTTCTTCGTCGAGGTCGAGGGCGCGTTGGTGCCGTTGATCAGGAAGGAGACCGATTTGACCGTGTTGGGGATGCCGTCCACCACGTTGGCGCTGATCGCCGTGGCCGGATTGACCCCGCCCTGGCCGAGGATGCCCTGGCCAATGACGGGATTAACCGCCGAGACATAGATCGGATAGCTCTGCGCCGTCATGTAGGCATTGATCCCGCCAAAGTTGGTGTCAGCCACCAAAGCCGGCCCGGTGGAACCCGCGCCTTGAATCAACCATTCGCAGTTGGCGCCGCCGCCGCCCTGCTCGTAAAGCAGGCGGAAGGGATAAAAGCCAGGCGTGGGAACGCTGAATCCAAAGACCGGGTTCAGGGTGTTGCCGCGTCCGCCCTCGAACTCGCCCAACAACGTGCCGAACACGTCGCCCGGGGCTTGTCCGCTCTTCAGGCTGAATCCGTCGTCGCTATCGACAATGGATGTATAGACACCGGCGGACGGCAGATAGAGCCATGCCTCCACCAGTTCGGCAAAGCTCGTGGTGGGCACAGTGCCGTCGATTCCGGGGAAGTTAACTTTCGGCCAGTCGAGCAGACCGCCGCCATAAACATTCTCGAAGGGACCGAAGACTTGGCCGTCACCAGGAATGGCCCAATTGATGTAGGCCGGCCCGGGGGAAACGCCCGAATTGGGACCCCAAATGTAGAACGGACCCGAGGGCCCGATGCCGTCAGCCAAACTCAAGTCCGCGCCGTTGATTCCGTTGAGTCCGATCATCGTCAACTCCGACCAGACATTCACGTCGTTGTTTTGGGGACCGGCCACGCCGCCCTCCTGATAGGGATAGACAATGAAGCCGAAGTTGGTGCCGTTGGTGCTGACCGTCTGGTTGACGTTCGCCCCGTTGATCGGCGTCACCGCGTTCTGGTTGGCCGCCCCCGTGATTCCAGAGGTATAATTGGCGATGAGGAACGACCAGGAATTGGTGTAGCTTGTGCCGCCCGCGTCCGTGTAGATCAGGGTCGCGCTGTTGCTGCTTCCCACCGGGAAGAAGTAGGAACTCCCGTTGCCCACCTGAATCGTCGTCACCCCGCCGGCATAGTTGCTCGAGCTCAGGGTCGCCTGGACATTGTTCGTGTATAATTTGACCGAGGTGATCTTGTTCGGGGCGCCATCAACCAGTTGGGCCGCCACCGGGCCGTTCGGGAAGAAGACCGCCGGCCCGCCCGCGCCCAATCCGCCCAAGGTGAGGCCGTTGAGGCCCGCGCCAATCGGAGGATAGACCCCCTGCACGTAGGCCGGGTAGTTGGTCGCCGCGTAGTAGGCCTGGAACAGGTTCGTCGAGTCGTTGATCAACTGCTTGTTCCCGTTGACATCGAAGGTGAACCATTCGCAGTTGGCCCCGCCGCCGCCCTCCTCATACACCATGCGGAAGGGATAAAATCCCGCCGACTTCACTTGAAATCCGAAGATGGTGTCGGAAGCCCCGCGACCGCCGCTGCCGTCGAACGCGCCAAGGAAACTGCCGAAGGTGTCGTTCGGGGTGGTGCCGGAGAAAACGGCGAAGCCGTCGTCGCTGTTCACTCCCATGTTCCAGACGCCCGCGCCGGGAACATAAATCCAGGCCTCGACCAACTGGGTGAAGTTATCGCTCGAATTGCCCGTCAGACTCGCCTCGTCGGTGTAGTAGGTGCCGACGGTGCCGCCGGCGGTGATGCCGACGACGCCCGGAAACTCCGACTTCGGATAGCCGGCGCCTTTCAGCCAGTCGCCCGCGCCATCGCCCGCTCCCTGCCAGTCCCAGTTGATGTAATTGGTCCAGATATAGGCCTGACCGTGGGGTCCGTTGGTGAGGATCGCCCCGTAATCGGCGGCGGGCCAGTTGCTGAAGTTGGCGTAGTTCGGCCCGAGGATGCCCATCAGCATCGTCTCCGACCAGCTCAAGGGGTCGTTCTGATAGAGCCCGACCGCCATGTAAGGATAAACGAGGAAACCGTGGGCGCTGGTGTTCACGCTGGTGTTGCCCGAGTTGTTCGAGACGGGCGCGCCGGTGGTGCGGAAGGTCCAACTATTCGTGTTGGAGGCGCCGCCGGAGTCGGTGAAGATCACCGTCATGGTGTTGTTCGCGTTCGGGAGCAGAGTTCCGTTCGGCAGGATGGCCGCGTTGGAGGCGAGGAAGGTGACGGAGTCGATGTTGCCGATGGAAATGCCGCTCGGGCTGAAGATCGGGGTGTTGGTGACGAGGAGGGTGGCCGAGCCGTTGGTCGCCACCAAATGGCCGTTGATGAAGAATTGGATGCTGTTGGTGTTGGCGGAAACCCCGCCGTCCTGGAGGACCGCGACGATGTTGCCCGGGGCGTTCGGAATGATGCCGGTCGCGCCTGCGGCGGGGACGGTGCTCACGATAAAGGGCTTGGCGTTGAAATCCGGGGCGGGATAAGCCAGGGTCGCCGCAGGATTGTTGGTGTCGTTGACGAGAATGCCCGTGCCGTTGGAAAGAACGGTGAAGAACTCGCAATTCGCGCCGCCGGTGCCCTGGTCATAAACCAAGCGCATGGCGTAATAGCCGCTCGAGGGAACATTCACCCGGAAGATGGTGTCCGCCGCGCCGCGACCGCCGGCGGGAAAGCTCCCCACCAGCACGGCGCTGGGATCAAGAGGGTTAAGCGAGGTCGAAAGGGTCAACCCAAAATCGTCATCGCTGTTCACGCCGAAGGTGGCTCCGGGCGAGGAGATGAAAATGTAGCCGGTGAAGGAACAGGCGAATTGATCGGTCGTAGCCCCTCCGCCCGTGCCGGGGATGCCCGGGAAGGCCTTCTTGGGCCAGTTGGGCGTGCTGAAATCACCCACGACGTCGCCAGCCCCCGCGTAATCCATGTTGATGTAGCCCGGGAGGAAAAAATACCCGTAGGCATCGGCCAGGGAGAGGTCGGCGGTGTTTTGGGCGTAAGCCATCGAGGTGGGATCGACCGATCCACCAGCCGAGATGCCGTTGTTATCGACCGGAGTCGTCGGGTTGGCCCCGCTGAATGCCGGACCCAAGCCCTGGTAAATAGCGGCGAGGGAGACGTTGAAGGGCGAGGCCGAATCAGACCCGGAATAGCTGAGTTGGACGGTCTCAACGGTGAAGCCGAGTCTGTTGGTGTTGACCGAGCCGGCGGCGATGGTGGTGGCCGCCATGGTGGTCGTTTGGCCGGAGCCCGTTGTAATGGTGGGATAGGTTATTTGCGCGCGCGCGCCACCGAGGCCGATCAGCAATGCGAGAACGCACAGTGATCTTTTTATGATGATTTTTGTTGGGTTCATATTAGAGGATTACGGTCGCTGAGTTGGGTTGAGATCGGGTCCGTCATTCATTGGTCGCGTGTTTGCTTCACAATTGTTGAATTGGCCGTAAGAAAGGGGTTGAGCCTTTCGGTTTATGTTTTACCGTTTGGATTTGAAGAGAATAATGCCTGAAACCATACTAATGCCTAGCCTCACAAATGTGTGGTTTTGATTTACAACCCGCTGATTATCAGAAATTAGAAGCCGGAAGCGCCGCGCCCGAAAAAGGAAGGGGCCGGGAGTGGCAAATCCCGGCCTCTTGACCCAACACAACCTAAACCAACTCCAGCATGGCCCAATTTTTCGTCCCGGCCAGCCTCACAAAGGTATGGTTTTTGCGGAAGCTTAGACGCCCCCCCGCTTCTCGGGCCGGTACTTCTCGCGACCGCGCTTAACAAGGAACGATCCATGTGGAACTCGCGCGCGGTCCAAGCAAAACCTTCGTGGCGGAGCGTCAGCCCTGGCGAAATTTCAACACGGCTTCGGTGCGGGAACGAACCTGTAACTTGTTGTACACATGCCGGAGATGCCATCTGATCGTGCCGTCGGATATGCCCAGACGGTCGGCGATCTCCTTGTTCGCCAAACCCTGGGCAAGCAATTCGAGAATGCCCCGCTCGCGGGGCGAGAGCGTTTCCAACTGCGCCGACGCGACGACCGGCTCGCGAAAAGCGCCGATGACCCTCTGGGCAATTTCGCGGGTCAGAGGAACACCTCCCAGGCGGGCCTCGCGGATCGCGGCGACGAATTGATCCGGGTTTGATCTTTTCAGCAAATAGCCGCACGCGCCCGCCCGCAGGGCTTTGGAGATGCGGTCCGCATCCTCATAAATGGTGACCATGATGATCAGAAGGTGAGGAAGAGCCTTTTTGAGCCGGGCGGTGCATTCGATCCCCGAAAGGTTGGGGAGATGAATGTCCATCAAGACCACGTCTGGCAGGTGCTTTGGAACCTCGCGGAGCGCCTCCTCGGCGGTGGCGCAGGCGCAGACGCAACTTAACTCGGAGTCGGTCTGAACATAATCGGCCAGACTCTCGCGCATGATTTTGTTGTCCTCGACGATGGCCACCCGGATCATACGCCGCAATCGAACGGAATGTGGAAATGCACCGCGGTCCCGAGCGCGTGCCGGCTGACTACTTCGAAGCGTCCGCCTACTTTTGCCAGGCGGGCCCGCATGTTGCTCAGACCATCCCCGCCCGCTCCCGCCGCCCCGTCGCAAATGCCCCGGCCGTTATCGGTCAGAATCAGGCGCAAAACCCCGCCCTCGAATTGCATGTTCAAGCGTACCTCCGTGGCCCTGGCATGACGCGCCACATTAGTCAGCGCCTCCTTGAAGGCCAGAAGCAACTCGCGTCTCATTCGCGCGTCCACGGAATGGTCCGGTAAAGCGACGGCGTTTTCAACCAGCCACTCGATATTCGCCGCCTCGAAGAAGCGGCTGCCGTAGAGGCAAAGGTGTTCGACCAGAGACGGCAGGGAATCATGCTTGGGGTTCATGGTCCAAACGATTTCGTCGAGAGCGCAGACCACCTGGCGCGCCTTGTCACATAATTGGTCAAGAAAGGCGGCGCGCTTGCTTTGGGACACGGAGGAGGATTGAGCCCGCATCCCCAGCATGCCAATCTCGGTCAGACTGGAGCCGAGTTCGTCGTGCAGGTCCTGAGCGACCCGGAGACGTTCCTCCTCCATCACTCTTTCGTGTTCGATCATTTGGCGCGCCCGGATTTGTTCCTTGAGCTGGGCGGTTCGTTCCTCGACCAGCCGGCGGAGCTGTCTGTTCCACGCCAAGACCAGACCAAGCAGGCAGACCAAGGTTCCCACGAGGAGAAACGAGCGGCGCACCGTCCACCACGACGGACGCGATAACACGTGGACGTCATCCGGGGCGCCGAGCAAAAGCTCAAAGGAATCGAGCCTGCCGGACGAGCGGTCGCCCCGCTGGCCCGTGTAAACGCCGGTGAGCTCCAGCAGACTTCCCGCCCGCAAGGCGAGCGGAGGGGTACTTTCACTGTCCAAGCGGGCCAGGAATGTCCTGGAGCCGGCTTGCATTTCCAAAACTTGTTCCTTCCGGTCATCGAGCGCGTTCAACAAACGACCCTGGACCCGGACTCGCATTGCGTCATAGCGCGGGTTCGTCATGTCACTTGGTCGCAATGACTGAGGGTCGGGCAGCTCGGAGTGTCCCACCTTGCGCGCCACCGCTTCGCGCAATGCCGGCGAGACACCGCCTAATTCAACAAAACCCACCACCTCGACCTTGTCACCGGGGCGCAGCGATTCATCTTCCTTGGTCGTGAACCGCAACCCCTTGCCTCCGTCCATCAGATAAAACCGGGTGCCGCCGCCCTGAGCGATCTGCCCGGAGACTTTTACTCGTTGAAACGCGCCCGCTTGGAGATCGAACAGAAGCAGTTCGTCAGGGTGTTTTGCCGGCGCGTCGAAGACATCCAAGGGCGCGGGCTGATCCACATTAAAGACGGGCTGGTCGATCCTGATTTCTCCGGGTTTGACTTGATGCGAACGAGGGTCGAACCTCGGCACCAAAATCCCCCGTAGTCGTACCAGCGCATTTTCGTACTGACGGAGGTCGGACGCGCGCATACCCGCCACGTCAACGCTCAATTTGCGGGTCCGCATTAGAAGCGTAAATCGAGACGCGCGCAATGCGGTCACCACCCCCTGGAGTTCGACATATTCGGAGTCCAGGTTGCCGTTCATCAATTGGTCCCAAGTGGGATGGATAGGTTCCGGCAAGCGTCCTATTCCGAGGTAGTTTAGACGTCGGGCTCGAAGAATCGGGGCAAACGTTCCGGGGTCCGTCACCCCCTCCAGTTCCACGTAGTCCCCTATCCGTCGCGAATCAAACATACCCGGCGCGCCGCCAATCACAAATATGCCCTGGGTAACATCCTGAATCCGGATCACGCGCGAATCCGAGGCGGTCACGACCCCTCGAATTTTGACGGGATAATGGCGTCCGGCTTCCACTCGATTCAATTCCTTCACCTGTTCAACCTTGGTCAGCAAGGGAAGGCCGTTTTCCATCAGCTTTCGCTTAAAACCGAATCGCAGAACCGCGTTCGTCGAAATCGGAAACGCTTCTCCCAGCATCTCGACCGGTCCCGCTGCCTCAACCGGGGCTGTTCCCGCCGTTTCGACAAGGATGCTCCCCGTCTGATCCTCCAAAACCGCTCCGGGACCGGGAGACAACGTTCGAACCCGTCCGCGAAGATGAACAATGCGCCCGGCGGAAACTGGGACGGCGGAGCCCGCCAGTGAGGCAATCTCCGTAACCGGATAGTTGTTCCACATTTCGGGGGGGGCTTCGAGCGGGGTTATGCTCTCCGCTCCGCAGACGGTCAGACGACCGAAAATGAGTCGTCCGCCCAGAGTCCGGACCGTCTCACAAATTCCCGTCGCTCGAATTCGGCTATTCAGGAGAAGGGGCGTGGAAAAATGAAAGCCGTCCGGCGCGATCAAGCTGAGGTGATCGTTACCCGAAGTCAATTCCAATTCCAAACCCCGCCGCGATTGGCGAATAAAAACTACTTTGCCCTCCACGGCGGCCCACGGAGAATCATCGTCTCTTTCGGCGGGCGACCCCAGCACAACCTCCCGCGGTGCCGGCGTGGGGGCAAAACCCGTTCGACGCACCATGAGCCGGGTGCTGCCCGCTTCCGCTGGCCCGGCACCTTTCGACAAAACGCCCGCGCTCACCTTGAGGCCGGCGCTCCCGCGCGTGAGAGCGCAACCCAGCCCCTCGACGACCACTCGTTCCCCTGGTTCGAGCGACGTTCCTGGCAAATCCAACGCACCCGGCAGATCCAACTCCAAAAGTGCCGCCCCTGAGTCCTCCCTCAACGCCAACAATTTTCGCGAAGGATTGACCGCGCAGACAACTCCCTCGACTTTAAAGGACAAAGACGCTTGCCGCCCCCGTGCGGTCAAATGCTGAAGCTGGGTCAGATTCGTGGCGTCCAGCGACGGAAGCGCTTCACTCCCTGCTTTCGCCGCTGGCGCGAAAAGGAGGCCCAGACCGCATAATACCAAGGCGGCTGGCAAAGTGGCCCAGCGAGACAATGTGCGCCCCTCAGAGGAATCGGGATTCCAGTGATGCTCCAACAATACTTCTAAAGCGATCTGGATCATTTTCGCAGTTCGTGCTCGTGCAGACACAGACCCGCGTTGCAGGGCGGCTAACCACCGGTATCTTAATCCCTTGTCCAAGAGGCGGTCACGCAAAATCTCGCCTCCAGAGAAAAACCATACATTTGTGAGGGGTGCCGGCTCCGTGAATTGCAATTTGCACTGTGTCGCGGCATGCGGTCGCGCAACAATACTCCCCTTAATTTTTCAGAAGACGCTAAGGGAGCCGTTTGGCCAACGCGCTCTGGATGATGTCCAACAGGCTCTCGGGGAGATATGGCTTGGCCAGAAAATTCACCCCTTCCTCCAGCAGCGAATCCTCCCCAAACAAGTTGATGCTGTATCCGCTGGAATAGACCACACAAAGACCCGGTTTCTCCGCGACCAGGCATTTCGCCAGTTCGCGACCATTGACGCCACCTGGCATTTCCATGTCCGTCAGTAAAAGATCGATGTTTTTTGAATTGGCCCGCCATAACCCGAGAGCCTCGGCGCCGTTCTCCGCCTCCAAAGTTTGGTATCCGTGCGAGGTGAGAACCGCGCTGATCATTTCACGGAGCGTTGGCTGGTCCTCGACCAAAAGAATCGTCTCCCGACCGCGGACGACCGGTTGGGAGGGAGCCACTGGAATAACCCGGACGGCGGTGTCCGAGGCGCGAAGGTAGGCGGTGAATTTGGTCCCGGCACGCGGCTGGCTTTTGACCTCCACCCAGCCGCCGTGCTGCTTGATCATCCCGTGGACGCTGGCCAATCCCAATCCGGTGGTCCGGTTCAGTTTTTTCGTGGCGTAAAAGGGTTCGAAGATGTGGGGTAACACCTCCGCGGCGATTCCGCTTCCGGTATCGGAAACCTCAAGGCAGACATGGCGTCCGACGACGCCTTCCGGGTGGTCGCCCTTGTTTTTCTCGTCGATTTCCGCCACATACGTCGAAACGGTGAGCTGTCCGCCAAAGGGCATCGCGTCGCGCGAGTTGGCGGCCAGATTCGTCAGCACTTGCTCAATCATGGCCGGGTCCGCGTGGGTCAGGGGAAGGTCTGGAGCCAGTTGTAACTCCAACCGAATATCGCCGGATAAAACCCGCGGGAGGGTGGTCGCGGTTTTAGTCACGATGTCATTGAGGCTCACGGGCAACGGGGACATCATCTGCCGCCGACCGAACGCGAGAAGTTGCCGGGTGAGGCCGGCGGCGCGGAAGGCCGCCTCTTGAATGGGGCGCACCGAAGAGAGCAGATCGTCCTGTCCCGCATGGCGGACCAATAATATCTCGGAATACCCTTGGATGATGGTCAATAAATTGTTAAAATCGTGGGCCACCCCGCCGGCCAACTGGCCGATGGCTTCCATTTTCTGAGTTTGGCCGATTTGTTCCTGGAGACGACTGCGTTCGATGGAGTACCGCAAGGCGCGGGCCAGCAGGTTTCCGGCAACCTCATGTTTGACCAGATAGTCTTGCGCCCCGGCGGACATCGCCTGGAGCCCCAATTCGTCATCCTCGCGCGCGGTCATCACCATGACCGGCGTTCCGCGAGCCGCCGCGAAGACGCGTTTAAAGGTTTCAAGGCCCTGGCTATCAGGCAACCCGAGATCCGTCAGGATAATGTCGAATCTTTCCCCTGCCAGCCTGGACTCCGCCTCATGCAGTCGCTCCTCCACTTCGAGGGAGAAGCGCATCGACCGCGATTTTGACAGGGCGGCGCGCAGGAGCAAAACTTGGGTGCGGTCATCCTCGATCAATAAAACGCGAACCTCCCGGTCGCCGCCCTTGCTTCCAGCCGCGGGCGGAGGATCGCTCTTCAAGCTTTCCCCGGTCATGTTCATTTGGTTTTATACTCGCCGCTCTCGATTCCGGCTGTCCACACCAACCTGATGTTTGACGATTCGCAGACACAGCGCAAGTCCAATCCCGCGGTCGAAAGTCGGGGCGGGTCGCCGGCGGGGTTTGCCGTTGAGATTCAATCACCGGTTCCTTAGTCTAAAAGCATGAAACTTTTTGTCACGGGCGGCGCGGGATACATCGGCTCGGTTTTCGTGGAGGAGGCGCTGAACGCGGGACACGCGGTGACGACTCTTGACAACCTCTCGGAAGGCCACCGCTCCGCGGTGGATCGCCGGGCGACATTTCTCCAGACGGGGATGGAGGATGGCGCAGCCTTGGCACAAGCGGTTCAAGATTCTGGCGCCGAGGCGGTGATACATTTCGCCGCCCACGCCCTCGTCGGGGAATCCATGCTGAATCCTTCAAAGTACTTCCGCAACAACGTGGGGCAAGGACTCAATCTGCTTGATGCCACCACCCGCGCCGGAATCAAAAAGTTCGTTTTCAGTTCAACCTGCGCGACTTATGGTCCGCCGGATCGCGTGCCGATGACGGAAGATCTCCCGCAAAAGCCGATCAACCCTTACGGAGAGTCCAAGCTGATGTTCGAGAGAATGCTGCATTGGTACCGGGAAATCCACGGTTTGGAATTCGTGGCGTTTCGTTATTTTAACGCCGCCGGGGCGAGTGAAAAACTTGGCGAACACCACCGAATCGAATCGCACCTGATACCCAACGTTCTAAAGGTCGCCCTCGGACAGGCCGAACGATGCGAGATTTACGGAACTAATTATCCGACCCCGGACGGCACGTGTGTTCGTGATTACATTCACATCGTCGATTTGGCTCAAGCCCATCTTCTCGCTCTCGAGCCGGGCAAACATGGTTTTTATAATTTGGGAAATGGCGATGGCTATTCCGTTCGCGAAGTGATCAAAACCTGCGAAAAAGTAACGGAGAGACCCATCAAATCCGTCGAGAAGGAGCGTCGTCCCGGCGACCCGCCGCGTCTCGTCGCCTCGTCCGCGAAAGCCCGCCGTGAATTGGGGTGGCAACCCCGTTTTCCAAAACTTGAGGACATTGTCAAGACCGCCTGGGCCTGGCACCGCCAACACCCCGATGGGTATCCGGACTAAGCCCGGCTCGATCCCATGCGCCTGGTCGCCCATCTTTGCTCGCTCCTCTGCCTTCTTGCCCCGCTCCGACCGGAGGCGGCGCGTGCCGCCCCTCCCGCTGCGCCCAAACCGGGGACGAGTTTCGCCACTGAGGTCGCCCCTATTCTGCAAAGGCGTTGCGTTGTGTGTCACGGCCCGGACAAAGCCAAAGGACATTTCCGGTTGGATACCTTCGAGGCGCTCATGAAGCCCGGAGCGAGCGAGAAGCCCACGATCGTTGCGGGTCAAGCCGGCAAGAGTCATCTCTTACAATTGCTCGTCGAGAAAAACGAGGACGACCGCATGCCACAAAAAGCCGGCCCTCTGCCCGCCGCTGAAATCGATGTGATTCGCGCCTGGATCGCGGGCGGCGCAAAGTTCGACGGCCCTAGTCCCGCCGCGCCCCTGGTATCGTTTCTGCCGAAGCCCTCTCATCCACCAGCGCCGAAACGCTATGCCCATCCCTGGCCGGTCACCGCACTGGCCTTCAACCGTGATGGATCGCAAGTAATCGTGGGAGGGTACCGCGAAGCAACCTTTTGGAACCTGGGGAATCACCAAATGACGCGCCGAATCGGAGGGATGCCTGAGCGCATTCACGCGATTGTGTTGCAGCCGGGCGGTGGTCTCGTGGCGGTCGCGGGAGGATCGCCCGGACATTCGGGAGAGGTCCTTCTCTTCGAGATTGCCTCCCTCGAACCGCCGCGCGAACTCGCGATCGCCGGCGATGAGATGCTTTGTGCCGCCTATTCTCCGGACGGCCGACACCTCGCCGCGGGAGGAGCCGATAAAATCGTGCGCCTTTTTGACGTGAAGTCAGGCGCTGAAATTCTCAAGCTGGAGCAGCACTCGGACTGGGTGCATGACGTCGCGTTTTCGCCGGATGGCTGCTGGCTCGGCTCGGCCAGCCGGGACCGCACTGCCAGGGTCTATAATTCCACCAACGGTGAAACCAGAGCCATCTTTCGCGACCACGAGGCGGCGGTTGAATCCCTCCTCTTCGCCAACGACGGCAAAATGGTCCTGAGCGCGGGCGCGGATCATACCGTGCGAAGCTGGGACAGTGCGGACGCCAGCCACGCAAAAGAGTTCGCAAAATTCGGTGTCGCCGTGACCGCCATGGTCCCGGGAGAACATTCCGTTTTCATCGCCCTGGCCGATGGACGGGTTGTGCAACGTCGTCCTGGCAAACGCGAGGAAGCCCGCAGGTTTTCCGGGGACGGCGATCGCGTTACCGCCCTGGCCATTCACGAAGGTTTGGAACTCCTCGCCATTGGGTCTCACGGTGGCCGCGTGCGGGTTTGGAACCTGAAGGACGGGAGTTTGGTCTCAGACTTCACCGCTTCCCCGGGGATCACGAGATGATGTCCAACACGGGTTTGCCGTCGGCGATGAGCACCGGGCGTTGTTGGGTGTTGCGAACTTCGGTGTGGGGATCGATGCCGAGCAGATGATAGATGGTGGCGGCCAGATCATCGGGACGGACGGGGTTCTCCACCGGATACGAGGCGGTCTGGTCCGAGGCTCCATAGACGAAGCCACGCTTGACTCCGCCACCGGCCAGAAGCGCGGTGTAACAATCCGGCCAGTGATCGCGGCTGGCGTTTTTGTTGATTTTAGGAGTGCGCCCGAACTCGCCCATCCAAATCACCAGCGTGGTGTCAAGCAACCCGCGAGTTTCGAGATCGTTGAGGAACGTCGGCAGGGTGTGCTCGGTGATCGGCAGATGGTATTTCTCGATGATCGGATACATCCGGGTGTTGTTGAAGCCATGGGTATCCCATCCCCCCGATTCGGTGCTTTGTCCGCCAATGCTCTCCGAGAAATACACCGTGACAAACTTCGTTCCCGCCTCCACCAAACGCCGCGCGAGCAGGCAACTCTGCCCGTAAGTCGTCCGCCCGTAGGCCTCGCGCACCACCTCCGGTTCCTCGGCAATGTTGAAGGCCTTGCGCAGCCGGGGGGATTCCAACATCGCCATGGCTTTGTCGTAATACGCGTCAAATCCCCTCGCCGCGCCATCGTCCATCAGCCGCGCTTGTTGGTCCACGAGCTTCTGGAGCTCACGCCGCGCT
>Ga0207040_1138_pt1 | contig 21139 bp, 11 predicted proteins | sample Alteio_BWMinCont_72_FD_153279 | JGI IMG/M metagenome (GOLD analysis project Ga0207040, IMG submission 153279) | Enriched cells from forest soil in Barre Woods Harvard Forest LTER site, Petersham, Massachusetts, United States -... | ecosystem: Environmental > Terrestrial > Soil > Temperate forest >... | reverse complement strand
CTCACCATCTGCTGTATCATTATACCAGCTTTCAGCTTTTTCATTTGCTCCACCAGACTCCCGCCTGAGGAATCCAGAACTCCAGGTTTTCCGGCATCCAAAAAAAGAAAAAACAGGAATAGATTATTAAAAACATCAGTGGCGGGATGAGCATTCGATGCCGTTCCCGCAGGAGCCATCGCCCGTGGCGGATGACCCTGACGAGCAGCGCCAGCATAATCAGGCAGACCAGCAAGGTGAGGGCCACCAAGATCAAGGACCAGGTGTATGACAGGTTCCGGACCAAATATGCTTCATCGTCCAGGGAGTGATAGTAAAACAGGCGGGTCATGAAGTTTTGCAGGAACCCCACGCGAAAAATAAAGTGGCCCCCGAAAAAAGCATGCCCCCAGCCTACCAGGGCCTTCAGCAGAGTTTTGAAATTGAGCGGAAACCAGTAATCCGGTTCGAGGGTGTAGCCGCGAAGCCAGGTATAGAATTCTTTGGGGCTGTTATGAGCATCCCCGTACCACCCGATGAGAAAATAGATCCCTGCCACTAAGATAAAAGAACTTATGCCGTATGCGACGATCGTGCGCAGAAAGGGAATTTTTTTTCGCGCGTCCCAGAACTTCCAGAGCACGATGGGCGTGAACAATACATTGGATTGATGGTATAGGACAGCCAGGCAGTGCACTAGGGTAAGCATCACGGCGTCCCGGATACCAAATTGGTCTTTGCAACAGAGGTAGAGGCCGCACAGCAGGAAAAACAGGGGCGGCATATAGACTTCGATATTGCTGCAATAAAACCACATGCCGAAGGAAAAAGCTACCACTGCCGTGCCGGTAAAGGATTCTACCCGGGTCATCCCCATCCTGCGCCGGAAAATAAGGAATACGGTGGCCAGGCCAAGGCATCCCCAGAATGAATCGATGATCTCCAGAATGTAATAGGGCTGAACGGGGAGAACGTGGCGGAGCAAATGAAAAAGCTGAAAGCTGGTATAATGATACAGCAGATGGTGAGCCGGGAAAAGATCCCGCGCCTTCTCAATATCGTTGAGATACCCCATGGAATCATGGGGGCCGGAAAAATTAGAGGTCAGGTTCAGGGCGAAGAACAGGAAGAAGATGAAAAAGACATAGACCTGCTCCGGGATTCTGCTCAGCCAACTTTTCATGATGCTTATTTTATTATAAAGGCAAATTTGTTCTTCAGGTTAAGGAACCGCCGTTCAAAATAGGTATAGGAAAGCAGGGCTGCCGCAATGGCCACAAAAAATGCGAAAATCGCAACCAGGACGCAACTGGAGACCCGGTGTATGTCCAGACCGAGAACCCGGGCCCCTTCATCCGACAGCTTAAGGCAGATCATATGCAGGCAATAGAGGCCATAGGTATAGATCCCCAATTGGCTGATCAGGCGCAGGCGCGACATTTTGAATAAGGAATTTTTGCTGTAATTCTGCTCCAGGATGATCAAACCGAACAAGGCGCCAATGACCAGCCGCTCCAGGGGAAGCAAATATCCTGTAAACAGGTTCTTCCGAAAGAAATACACGGCCAGGGCGGACAGGTGAATAGCGGCAATAGCCGAAGCGGGGAGTAAAGTGACCCAGCGCTTAAACGCCTCGCTGAATATGCTGTAATAGGCTAATAGCCCGCCCAAGGCCATGTCCCCGGTAACTGCCAAACTATGGTATTGCAGCACCCGCTCGTCCTGGTAATTCAAAAATCGGAACAAGAGCGTTCCTCCGATGATCAAAAAGAATATCCATTTGTACCAGCGACGGGGCGTAGAAACGAGGATCAGGGGCCAAAGGATATAAAATTGTTCTTCGATAGCAACCGACCACAGCACGATGAGTGCGGCCGGGGCGCCATAATAAAGAAAATCGAAATTGTTCAGAAAGACGAAGTAGGTCCACGGATGGGCGACGGGAAAAAGGTCACCTCCGGTCAATCGCTGGATCTGGGGATAGATTAGAAATCCGAAGGCCAGGCATAGATAAAACAGGGGCCAGATCCGGAGTATCCGCCGGAGGTAAAATTTACCTACGTGAATATGTCCCGTAAATCTTTTTTCCTCCAGGAGCAGGTACGTGATCAGGAATCCGCTCAGCACAAAAAAGAAATTCACTCCGATCTCGCCATTCTGGAATAGGAAACGGGTGATGCGAACCGAATCCGTTGAAGGATGGTATTTGAAGAAAAGAGTGGTATAAACATGAAAAACGAATACGCTGAAAAAGCTAAGAAAGCGCAGCCCGTCCAGATTGGGAAAGAAAACTTTTTCCTTTTTTTGGACGGGTTCCGGCATGCTTGGGTGATTGGGTTAAGATTTAACGGTAATTGGCTAAAACGTCATCCAGCTTGACCCCGATATACCGCTCTAGCTCCAGCACCGCCACATTGAGGTCCCGCTGCAGGACGATGACCTTGGCATTTTCCTGGTTGTCTTCCCGGTACGCCCGGTCATATTCCTCTACTTTGATCTTTGCATCCGCGTAATCCTTTTCTGACTTGAGGTAAGCAGTATGGATATCTTCGTACAGCTGCTTTTCGGAATTTAGCAGGTCTTTGGCCATAAGGTAGTCCTCAAAGCGGGTAAGTACTGCTTCCCGCAAAACCCGGTAGTGGTCCAGCTTGGTCGCCTGATTGATGTTTACCGTCTGCCGCGCAATGCGCACATCCTGGTTGTGGGTGGTAAACAACCCTAACGGCAGGCTGGCTCCAAAATTGTATTTTGGATAGAGGTTTCCGTAGGTGTTATTCGGCTGGATCGAATATTCGTTGAGGTTCCCCTGGATCATGATCTGGTTCCAGATGGTTGCCTTTGCCTTCTTGACTCCGTATTGGGAAATCAGGATATTTCGGTCATCGATCTCGACGGTCGGATTCTGCATTGCCAGCTGCACCAGCTTTTCCCGGAGGTCCATATACATTATGCTGTCTGACCGGGTCCTCTGCCCGGGCACAATTCCCGAAGTTGGCTTTTGGGACATGGCGGCCGTTCCGCAGACGAAGGCAATCAAAAGGAGGAAGTTGCTTTTCATGCTGTCAAATTGTTGTGATGATTTTCGTTTGCTTTTTGCTCCCTGTCCATTACCAGAAGGCGAATGACCAGGGCCGCAGATGGATAGAAAAAGAATATGCCCGGAAATTGTCCGATCGACACTTGGGAGTACTGCGCCAAAACAAATATGAGAATGGCCCCGGTGATGGCTAAAATATACAGACGGATCTGCGGATCGCTGGCCCGGAAATAGCCGTGCACTCCCTGGCAGATCAGGATAAAATAGTAGATCAGGGCAATAGCATAGCCGATCCAACCCGTTTCGATGGCGAGCTTCAGAAATCCGCTATCCGGGGGAAATCCGGCAAGCCGGTGGCCGGGATTGTACGCCAGACCCTCCGAACTGCTCGTGGCCAGGCCCCCTCCCATAGGATGTTCAAATATATATGGTTGGATGCTGTGCCGGTTGATGTCACGGATCAACATCGATTCCTCCGTTTTTCCCCGGAAAGATGACCGGAACCGGTTGATGGTGGAATTATCAATGGGCCCGAAAAGCATGAACAGAAAAACAATGGTGCCCACTAGCAGGAAATATAGAGTTCTTCGCTGGTTGAGCGTCATCAACGCATAAAAAAAACCTCCCCCCAGCGCCACCAGGGTAGCTGTTCGGGTTCCTGTGTACTGGGTAGCCAACCACATGACCAATGCACAGCCATATAGGAATCGGCGCCATCCTTTTATCTTTTCTCCAAGAGCCAGAATTAAACAGAACACGGCCATGCTGGCCATCCAGATTCCGTTGGCGGCCGGGTCCGATAGGAATCCGAATTTGCGGAACGTACCTCCCTGGAAATAGAGGGCGTACAGGTGTTGGTCGTCCCTGAGCCAGCGTTGTTCAAAGGGAAATAAGCCAAACCACTGCTGCTTGCACGTATACAACGCATTGAACAGGCCCAAAAGAATCCAAAACCGGATAAAATACTGGATTTTGGCCGGATTGTCCAGCAGCTTATAGCCCAGGTAATAGATAATCAGGAATTCGATGTAGCGGCGAAGATAAAAAAGCCATCCGATCAGTGACTTCATATTCGGGTTGAACGCTTCGATCAAAATGAACACCAGGAAAACCAACATGGAGATGCTGGAAGGCATGCGGTAAAAGGGCATATTTTCGCCCGGAAACCGTCGGCCCTGTATGAGCATACCGATGTAAATGCCCAGGATGAGGAATTCGATGGCCACACTCAGCGGCAAGTAAGTGCCAAACAGGCGCTCCGGAAAAAAAATGAACAGGGACAAGAAAGCCGTAACATAAAAACCGGTCAGAGGTGAGATCATGCAGATCAAAAAAAGGATGCCTTCTAACAGGACACCGGTCAGTAACGGCCCGAATTTATAGCTTCCAACTACGATCACATAGGAAAGCATGAGGGAAAAAACGGAGAATAGAAAAATCCCCAAGGGAGAATTCATCTTCTTGAAGAAAATCTGACGGTAGAAAAAATGGTAGATCGCACTGAACATGCGGGGCCGCAAATTGATTCGTTAGTAAAAAAGAATTTTGATATAGAAATACAGGAAAACTGCCACTAAGGCAATAATCACCAGGAATTCCATGAGGCTTTCTATTCTCACATTTCGCTTGTCCATGGTTTCTATGTTTTAATGGGTTCTCCTGCCAATGCCATTTGATCCACGCAGTTTTCCCAGGTATGCGATCGCGCGAATTTGATCCGAAGCCCTCTTTCGGGTCCCGCCGGATCTTCCTCCAGCATTGTTTCAAGGCAGCGGATATATTCCTGCGGCGAATCAGCGAGCGCAACATATCCGCTGAACATTTCCATGGCTTCGGTTCGGGTCGCCACGACCGGCTTGCCCATAGCCAGGTATTCGTCAATTTTCAAAGGATAATTTCCCTTGGTCATGTCGTTAACCAATTGCGGGTTGATGCATACATCAAAATGAGAAATATAGGCCGGCAATTCCTCCAGTGATTTTCTCCCCAGGAAATGAATGTTCGGATATTGATGCAGGTTGCTCTTCCGAAAACATTCATCTTCCGGTCCGACCAGGACCACCGACCAGTCCGGTTTCTTTTCCGCGATTTCCCGGATTAGACCGGTATCCAGCCGGGTAGACAGAATCGCCCCGGTGTAACCGATGACCGGAAGCCGGATGGCAGCCAGGTCGGCAGGAATTTCCCGGAGTTTTCCGTCAAACAGGTCCAGGTCGCAACCCTGACCCACGAAGTAGGAATTCGGATTGTATTGGCGGGCATAATTTGCCAGAAAGACCGAATTGGCGGCCACCAGGTCTGCCTTACCGATCATCTTTGGCTCCAGCCTGCTTCCATGAAGCCGGAAATAATCCTGGGAGGGCAGGTAATCGCGGATATAGTAAATGCAAGTGCTCAAATGGTCGATCATTTCGTTTAAGTAGAAAGCCCGGATGAAATCGTTCTCGATATATAGCAATGGGTTCCGGAAGCCAAGCCCTGAAGCCGCCCGATTGATCTCGCGGGCCAGCCGGCGATTGTTCATTTTGTTGAGCCGGTCAAACAATAAGGGAAAAGGTATGCGATTAATCGATTCCAAGATTACCGGCGGATCGAGGACCCAAATATTTTTTTCCGCTTCCTCCAGTGATTTCCCCGGATCGTGCAGACTGGCGAGCCTTTTTTGCACTTTAGAATCATTGCGAAACCGTACCGTAGACAACCTGTCCAGGGCCCGGTTTATGAACAGGACCCGGTTCCCACGGGCGGCAAAAGCCCGCGCGTATTGGCGGCTTGAACTCCCGATCTCGATGTCCCAGGGCTTTAGGGAAAACAAAACGATATCCCGGTTATTCAAAAACTCGCTTTCCATTTCAAAATGACTCTTGCTTTGACTATTTCCAGCATTTCGGGATAAAACCGGAAGGCATGTCCAAAGGCTTTCCAGAATCGTATCCGGTAATATTTGTTTAAGTAGTACTGGCTAACGCAAAATCCGGCCAGACTCGTAAGGATGATCCCAAGGACAGCGCCAGGCAATCCGAGTTTTTTGGTAAAAAAGTAACAAAGGACAATGCTCATCAGCGCCATCATGGTCGTTACAGCGAAATTCAGCTTGGCTTTGCCCGTGGAGTCCATTATGGTTCCGAATTGCTTAATGAATGCACCGAAAATGCTATTGATCAGCATAAGCCGAACAATGAAGGCGGCGCCAAGATATTTCTGACCCGCCAGGATGGCCAGGATAAACTTCGGCAGGAGCAGGATCAGCAGGCCGCCCGGAAGGATAATGGCGAGAACGACGCCCACGGACTTTTCATACATCTCCCGCAGGCGTTCTTTATTGTCCTTAGCGTGTTCCTGGGCGCTTTTCGGAAACATGATATCCCCAATAACGTATGAAGGCATGTCGAGCAAATTGCGGATGCGCAGGGCAACATTGTAGATCGCTACGGCGGTAAGTGAAATGATATTGGACACCATCATCTGATCGACATTCTTGAAAACCATTACGCTGAAGGAAGAGCCCATGATGATCCTGCCATATCTCCAGAGTTTCATGAACCATTCCTTTACAAATATCGATTTGCGGTTCAGGTATTTCCGAACGTACCGGTAGGCCACGATGGAGCCGATGAATATGCCCACGCTGTAGTAAATCGCGAGGTGGAAGACACTGATCTTTCCGAATATCAGCAGGTGCGCCACCATTAGCAGGAACCAGCTTCCCTGCCGGACCATGTAGGCGATGAATACGCCGCGGAAATCACCCTGCGAATTCTGTATCCATTCAAAATGAGAAAAGGGGATGAGGAAAATAAGTCCAAAAAGGAAAATATACATGGTTCGCGTCAGCCCCGGAGCCTTCAGGAATCCGCTCAGCGCAGGCATGAACAGGAGGATCAGCACGGCGATCAAGCCGGTAACGACAATATTGAGCACCAAGGCAGCGGTAATGATCTCATCATTTGCTTCGTGATGATGTACACTCAGGTATTTGATGAAGGCGCTCTTTACGATGGCCCAGCGAAGTAATTCAATATTGGCCGTCAGGGCCAGAAAATGGGCCCAGATTCCCATATGGTCCGTGCTCAGGGCACGGGCTAGTACCGAGAAGCTGGCTATGCCAAAGAACAACACGGACATCCGCTGCAAAAAGCTGTAAATGCCGGTGTTGAACCAATAACTATATTTCTTTTCAGCTTGCATGGTTTTGAATTGCAGCTGGCTCGGGGACTGCAGGCAATCCAGGCCCTCCAACTAGATTTTTCTTTTTTTCCTTTACCGGGCTAAAGAGCCACCACCAACCCCAATCCATGGCCAAGTTGTAGAAAATGACCGGGATAAATAGCCCGGCGGTGATTCCCAGCACAAGCAACACGGGAGGATTATGCAGATGAAACACCCGGGTGAAGAGGATCCTCGTGGCCGAGGACGCCAGCACGTGCATCAGGTAGATATACAAGGAATAAAAGCCGATGACGCGCAAAGTCAGCAGTACCTTATAACGCTGGAGGATAAAAGAAATGTTCATCATGAAAGCACAGCCGGATAGCGCTATGATCAGGAAAAGAAAAGGCTGGAAGTCTTCCACGAAACTGTAATTCGCGTGAGCCAGATTTGTCTGAAGAAAATACCACTGACAAAGGACAAAGAACGGAAGGATGGCGGCAAATAGGATCCAGGATCCATAGATCCGGCGCTTCCGTTCATCCAGGATCACCTCCGAAAGCAGGTTACCCAGGGAAATAAAAATATAATAATGCAGGATATCGTACACAAATCCCACCGATATCCGGTGCCGGGACAGGAAACTGGAGGTGAAGAAAAAAACGAGGCCGAGCATGACCTGGTAGATCCCGCGCAGCCGGGCCTTTACGAGGAGAAAAGCAAAAAGCACCGACGTATTGAACAGCGCATACAGATACCAGAACTGATCAATTTCCCGGGGTGCATAGAAAATATAGAGGTAGTCTTTATAAGAGCGGTCGGCGTTCACGTAGCTGGCGAGCACCCACTGGAGGGTTACCTGGATTACTGCCCATAGCAGGTAGGGGTACAGCAGGATGCGCCATTTGTTAATGATAAATTCGCGAAGTCCCCGTTTAGACAGGCTTCCGCCGACGAACAAGCCGGAAACAATGAAGAAAAGGGGCATCCGGAAGCTAAAGAACATGATATTCGCATGTTCAAGATAGGCATACCGGGTGACGTCAATGCCCGAGCGCTTGATTCCTTCGAAGATATGCCGGTACAGGACCAAAAAGATCGCAATACCACGAGCATAATCTATCCAGGGTAAGCGGTTTTCTTTTAGGCGTGATGTATTAAATAGGTTAATGCGCATCAACGGTTTCAGGTCAGCTATCTATGTTTTCCATTTCTACTTTATTCAGTACACAACCCATGAATTTCGGCCCCAGTTGGGAAAGGAATTCAATGGATTCCTTGTCCAGCTGGTTGATTACCGTGTCGGCCGAGAAGACGGCAAGAACCCCGTCCGCATAACGGGTCAGTTCCTTGCTGTCGGAATGGTCGTTCAGGGACGCACCTTCCAGTAAAATATGATCGTAGTTCCCCATCAGCAGCTTTAAGTTGACCATTAAGTAATTCTTGTCCAAAATCTCATCCGGCGTGTAGTCGCCACCGCGGCAGCCGATCACGTCCACCAGCTTGATATGCGTTGGACTGATGCTGGATTCGATGTTGGCCGCTCCGGGGCGCTCCGACGGGATGGAAAAGTCTTCTAGTTTCCCTTCCACGTTAAAATGCCGCGTCAAGGTATTGTGCGAGAAATTGGTGTCGACCAGGAGCACTTTCTTATTGGTCATGCTCAGGCTGTAAGCGATCGCTTCGATCAGGGTAGTTTTCCCCTCTGCTTTTTTGGTGCTCGTAATTAGAATGACCTTCTTGTTGCCAGTTTCCAGGTCGAAGCGGAGCTTCCGCATGAATCGAACAAAAAGCAATTCCTTGGGATATTTCTCCTGTTCTTCGGGTGAAGAATTGAACAGATCCTGAAGGCTCCGTTTCTTGGTATCGATCCGATTCACCGGGTTTAGCAAGGGAAGGCCAACCTCCCCAATAAAACGGGAGGGGGATTTGATCGAGGAGTCCAGCAATTCGAGCAATATGAATATAAGCGAACTGAAGGCGAGCATCGAAAAGCCGGAGATGCCCAAAATCAGCAGGGTATGACTGGGCACGGGATCGACGGCCGGTTGCCCCACCAGGGTCTGGCGGAAGTTGATAACGGGAGTTTCCTGAAGCCCTTCCGCTTGGGAATATTTTGACTTGATATCGGAATACTCCTTGGTAGCAATATCGGCTTCATTGCGCAGGGCTTCGATCTTTGCGTCCATATTCGTTCCGGTTGGCCTCAGCGACCGGGAATAACTGGCGATCTCATCGGAGAGATAGGCCATGTTCTTCGAGGTGGCACTCATATCCACATCCAGGGTTGATTTCCGGCTCATTAGGGTAGCGTAGGTCGCTTGCTGGGAATTGCCCCCCGGAGGGTCGTTGGCCGGAGACGCTAATAGTTTGTTCAGGTCGGTCTGCAGCTTGCTGATCTGATCCGCCACCTTTGGATCCTCTTTATTGGGAGCCAAATCGGAAATCTTTTTCCTTAATCGGACGATCTCGAGATTGTTGTTGGCCGGGGCCGCCTGAGATGCCTGGGGAGTTCCCAGATTATCCAGCTGATCCTTGATCGACTGTTCTTCGGCTACATCGTGGTTGTAGGCAGACCTCTCATCGGCGAGATTTGATTGCAGGTGGGCGATGAGGGCCATCGTATTCTTGTTGGCCTCTACTGGATCCGTAGAACCCTGCCTGTCCCTTTCCCGCGTCAGGTTTTCCGTGATGGAATCGACCTGTCTTTTCTTCTGTTCAACGATGTTGGCGATCTTTTGCACGGATGCGGCCGTCAGGGTGCTGCTCAGGGAATTATAAAAGATCAGGAATTCTTCGCCGATCTTGTTTACAACATAAGCGGAAAGGTATGGGTCTTCAGACTTGAAACTGATGTTCAAGTAATCGGTCCGGGGGATCCGTTCGATGAGCAGGCCCTTCTCAATAGAGGAATAATCATAGTCGTATAGGCCCAGGAACAGCAACAGGTTTGCTTCGTCCGGATTGACGGTGCTGAGCAGATCCAGGGAATCAATTTTGTTCTTTAGTATACCCTTCGCCTGATCCTGATTGACCGCCCGGTACACATCAGACTTGAGCTGGTGGTCGTTGAGGCGGCGAAACGGATCATTGGGATTTTGAAAATCATGCAGCATCAGGTTATAGGACAGCATGCCGATAACCTTCGGTGAATTAAAGGTCTCGAGCACATTGTTGAACTTGGTGTCGGTCTCGTAAGGATTGATGTCTTCATTGACTAGGGAGACCTGCTGAATGGTAAACCCGGTGGAGTACTGGGCCGAGGACTCGTAGACCTGGTCACGGATAAGGAGAAAAAAGCCGGAAATTAAGATCGTCAGGAAAGTACAGCCTAAAATGATCCATTTCCTCTTGAGAAGAGCATGCAACAAATACCGTAATTCCATAACTCTTTTGTGGTTTACGCAAAATATAGCAAAAATCCGGCATTTCTTTACGAAATGCCGGATTCTGACACAGCCCGTAGCCTGCTATCTGATCTTGACAACTTTGAACACCTTGACCGGGCTACCGTCGGTCTTGAGGCGCGCGATATACATGCCCATCGGCGTGCTTAGTGGTAAATTGATACTGAGAGTATTTGTTCCGGTGATAGAATACCCGCCGTCCTGGACATAGATCCTCCGACCATCCAGGGTGTAGACTTCGACGTCCACTTTCTTTCCTGTTCCCACGTTGTCGAAGGCAATGCTGAACCCGTCTCTGAACGGATTGGGGAATGCCCGGAAGTTTTGAATTTCATCGGCCACCACAGCGGTTTCATCCGTCGCCGTTCCATTGAGCGCCTGGTTCAGGGCCGTATCCAGACCGTTGGTCGGAACGCCCGTTACGCCACTGGGGGTGTAACTCATAATTACCAGGGAGCCCAGCAATCCATATTGTCCTTTGGCGGCAAACGTCAGGAACAGGTTGCCGTTGTTGTCCGGTACCAGGTTATTGAAGTAAACCACCTCGGTCGTATTGCTGTCGGCGTTGAGGTATTTGGTCACCCCATTGATCGTCATCGCTGCAGTCTGGTCTAAGTTCCATGTCGAGCTGCCCTCAAATCCGATGCGGTATACTTTGGACTGATCCAGCCCGCTCAGCTGCAGGACGGCCGTTTGGCTCGCATTCTGTACCCAGAACATGCTCTGCATGACGGTATCCGGGAATACGAACGAATTGTGGCCGCTATTCATCCCGCCGTCAAATTCCCCTCCGAAAGTAAACAGGATACTGAGCGACAGGCCGCTGGGATTCAACTGGTCATTGAGCAGACTCGTGTACACGTCACCCACCTGGGCCACTTTACCCGTATTGTTCCAGGGTTTGATGGATTCCGGTTCGGTTGCTGTAAAGTGCTCGAGCACAATATAGGCTGGCGTGATCGCAGAGACCACATTGCTGAAGTCGGACTGATAGGTGGCATTGACCGCGCGGATCTCATAGAAGTACTGCGTATTTGGAGTGAGGCCAACGTCCGTGTAATTCGTAGCCCCTGATGCCGTCGTAGCAACCTGGGTGAAAGGACCATTTACGTTGGTAGCTCTCCAGATCTGGAATCCGGTTTCATTGTAGGACCGGTCTGCCCAATAGAGGTTCAGTGATGTCTTCGAATTCCATAAGGGTTGAGCGAAGACAAAGTTCGGGCTCACCAGATGATCCACCGAGCTGTCGTACTGCTGGATGACCAGGGCATTGAAATACCCATAGGTCGACTTCGGATCCTTGGTGTAAGTAAAGGTTATGGACCCGGTCGATGTCTTCAGGCCATTGAACTCCATAGTCTTGCTGGCATTGTAGTCCGGATTGAAATCCAGGGAAGAGGTCCCCAGTGCAAAGGTGCCACTGGAAGTCTGGCCGCTGTTCACGCTGCTAAACACCACGATGTTGTACATCTTGGAGGTATCCAGCCCAGACACTTGAACCCTCCGGCTGTTGTTAGAGGTCTCGAACAGCGAACTGCGCTGCACGATATCGGGGAATATACCCGAATTGTCGCCGGTAATCATACCAAAGTCGACCGGTGGGTTGGACCAGGCGTCGACCAGGGTAACAGTCATATTCGAATTTGTCCCGTCGGCAGCCGTCAGGTTGGACATGGCGGAGCCGGCAAAGGGATACGTAAGGAAGTTGTTCCACGGTGCCCCAGCCACGGAAGTATCCGTACCGAAATGCACAAAGACGGATTTCACGTTGCTTTCCACCACGAAGATCTGGAAGGGGACGCTGGTTTGAGCGCCATAACTATCCGTCGCTGTGATGCTTCCGCCATAAGTACCAATGTTATTGGTCGTCGGCGAAATCGCGATGTTGTAATTCCCCCCGCCCAGGTTTTGCAAGCTGGCGAAGGACGGCAGTGAATCCGTTACTGTCACCGCGTCTCCCGGATCGTCTGTTACGGTAAACCCGACATTGACCGTTGAATTGATCTTGGCTGTCGTATTGCCGATGGCAGAGACCGTCGGATTGCGGGCAGCCGTCGTAATGCTAACCGTATTGGTAAAGCCGAGGTTCCCGTAATTATTTATTGCTTTCAACTTATAATAATAGGTCGTGTGCCCGGAAACCGTGCTGTCGACAAAGGAAGTCGCTGTCGAATTATTGGCGCCTGTATCCAGCAAGCTGAATGGCTGCGTCGTGTCCGTTGCGCGATAGACATAATATGCCTGCGCGTTGTATGCGACGTCTGTCCAGGTCAGCTGAACCCCCTTGCTTACCAAGGTAGCCGCAAGGTTTGTCGGCTTGGCCGGCGCCGTGCTGTCATCATAGACGAAGTCGATCTCCATCGCGTTGAGGTACCCTACCGGCGTGCCGCTGGTAACCGAGATGGAACCACCGATCCGGCCGTTGACATCTGCGACGACACTATAGAAATTGGCCGTCTGGGAAGTGTTGTTCTGCACATTCAGCGAATCGGACTGGGCACCAATCGTATAAACGGTCGTGCCGTTATTCGGTACACCCGTCCAGCTGCTGCCTCCATAAAATTTCAAGTTGTATTTGGCGCCGGGCTTCAGACCCGAAATCGTATCATTCACGGTGGTCGGACCGCCGAAAATGGCGAAATAGTAGTATTCGCGGAGGACCGAATCGGAATAGACCCCGGAATTATTTCCGGTGGTGGGTCCGGCATTGTAGGTATTCCACCAGGTTGACGGGCTCAGGTTAAACGCGATGGTGCTCTGGCTTCCATCGGTAGCCCCCAGGTTGCTGATGCTGGGACCTGTCATGTTGTTCCACGGAGCGCTCACCGCCAATTGGTATTGGGCGCGGATCAGGTAGGTCTTATTCGGATTCTTCTGAATGATGGTCAGCGTGAAATTCTGGCTGGCCTGGCTGCCCTGGGCGTCCGTTACCGTAATGGTGATGGGAAAGGTCCCCGACGAAATATAGTTCGGAGTCAGTACCAGGCTGCCGCTGCCATTTCCATTGTTTACGATGGTCCCGAAGGAAGGCAGGTTGCTGGAACTGAAGACAAGGTTTGGTGCCGGATTCTGGTCCGTTGCCGACAAGGCAATGGTATCCGTCGTGCCTTCATTGAAGCTGGCATTCGAGATTGGGCTCAGTACCGGCGTGTAGAAGCTGTTGACCGCCACGGTAAAGGTGTCCGTTACGACGCCGCTGTTGGCTGCCAATGCTTGGAGAATTATAGTATATGATCCGGAATCCTTGGCAGCCGGGCTCAAAACGAGCGATCCGACCCCATTGCCTTTATCCGTAAAGGTTCCGAAACCGGGCAGGTTAATGGCCGACAAAGCCAGCGAAGAGCCGTCCTTGTCCGTGGCATTTACGGAAACCGAATCAATCGTGGTATAGCGCATCGAGAAGCTCTTGATGATCGGGTTGAACACCGGATTATTCAGGAGCGTATAGCCGCTGTCGTAATTGCTGAAGGGGCTGGTGCCGCCGGGTCCGGTAGCATTCACCTGGTAATAGTAAAGCAAGTTGTCAAACAGCGACGAATCGGTATAAGAATAGCTGCTTCCGCCTGGATTGGTGATTGTCTTGATGAGGCGATATCCGGAATTGGAGCCGCTGGCCCGGTAAATCTGGAAATTGACCGCGTCGTTGGTAGAATCTTTCCATACGATGCTGATGGACGAACTGCCCAGGACTGTCGCCTTCACCCCATAGGGTGCTTTCGGAGCCGGCGGAAGGGCTGCCGTCTTTGCATTAGCCGTTGTCGTGAAAGCCGATTGTCCGTATTGGCCAAGGGCGCGCACCTTGTAGTAATAAGTCGTGCTGGCCGAAGCAGTGGAGTCCGTATACGCAACGACATTGGGTCCGGTCGTGCCGATCGTAGCGAATGGTCCCGCACTGGCCGTGGCCCGCCATACTTCGAAGCCGGTCTCGTTGTTGCTGTTGTCATTCCAGGTCAGGCCGATCATATAGTAGGAAATAGAGCTAGCCCCCAGGTTGCTCGGCGCTGCCGGAGCCCCGCCAGGAAGGGTGATGCTTTCCTTGAAGGCGCTATCCGGAATCGGAGTGGATTTTATTCCGCAGGTCGAGCACTGCCAGCCCACGGCCATGGAATATCCGCCGCCTGCCTGGAAATAGGTAATGGCAATCGGATAAAGCCCCACCTTGAGGGCTATGCTAGCCGACTTCGTTTGAGATCCATGCGCGCCGTCGTTGTTAACAAGGGGCTTTCCACCCGGGAGATAGGGGGAAGTGGTGCTTCCCAAAGCACCCAGCCACATGTCGCTTCCATCGTCGGAAGTAGTGGAAAGGGTATAGGTGCCCGCTACGCGGATGTTCAGATAGCCTTGCCAAATGAACCCGAAATTGGTGGTCTGGGTTGCGGGGCTCAGGCTGACATTATTGGTGAAGCCGCTACTTACCGGCGTCAGGTTATTGAAATTGGGGAGCACGGACCAAGCCGTTGCGGTGGTATAATAATTATACGTCAAGCCAGCATACACGGCGCTTCCTGTTACTTCATTGCTGAAGGGGCTAACATTGCCGGCGGCGTCGCGGGCAGTGACCTGGAACGCATAAGTTGAATCATGCAGCAGGTTGTCGACGGTATAACTGACATTAGGAGCCGGGGTCGTGTAGGCCTTTTTTCCATTGACATAAATGTCATAATAAGCGACCCCTACATTATCCGTCGCCGCGGTCCAAGTCAGGCTGACTGAACTGCTGCTGGAGCCCGAGACCGCCAGGCTGGTGGGAGCCGTGGGAGGAATATTGTCTACCAAGGTCTTTGCGGAAGCTTCGTTGGTAACCTTGGCGGCAGCCGTGGCGTCTATCGCGCGGACGATATAATAATATGTGGTATTCGTGTTAAGGCCCTTGTCCACGTAGCTGGCGCTATCTTGCGGATTGATGAAAACCAGGGTATAGGGCCCGCCGGAAGTGAGGGACCGATAGATTTCCGTTCCCGTTTCGTTGACGTTCGGATGCGGATTCTGGCTCCAGTTGAGTTGCAGGGTAGTCTGGGACAGGGAGGTGACCGTCAAGCCGGTAACGGGGTCGGGCGGATTGGGTCCCGAAGTGCTGGCTACTACGAATTGAGAAGAATAACTGGATGAACAGGCGTTTTGTGCAGTCACCTGCGCCACATAAGTGCCGGGACCGGCGAGTAAGGTGTCCTTGGTGCCGTAAATGACGCTGTCCGGGAGGTGTACCCATTTGTAGGAAACATAGCCCAGGGGCTCGACGAGCGGTACGGTCTTGCTGCCGTCGGGGGCAGGCAATATATCGCTGCGCAAGCCCGCAATGGCAATATTCGGCGTGCTTGAGGTCGCGCCGGAAGTCAGCGTGACCGGCGCATGCGACCAATCCGACCAGCTTGAGGTGGACGTCCGCTGGAAGCGGGCGGAATAAGTCCCTAGCTGATTGACGACAATCTCATTGGAGGTCGCGCCAGAAATGACCGTGCCGTTATACATCCACTGGTAAGCGTAAAAACCGGCCGTCAGGCCCAACCGGGCGGAGACCGTCTGGCCGGGGCAGAAATTGGTAATTTGAAAATAACACAGCGGGTTGGACTGATAGCCCGACTTGATAAAGGGAAAAAAACCGGGATCAGCCCATGCGTTGGTCCAAACCCCGTGACCCAGGGTCGGGTAAAAAGTCTGCTTGATGTACCCCCCCAGGGCGCGGATCGTGTCGATCAGCGCGGTAGCTTCGGCCGGTGCGGGGTTGTTATCGGTTCCTCCGTTGAACAACCACATGGGAATGTGGATATATTTTGGAATGGTGGGATAGAAATCCGGACGGGCTGCCGAAATGATCGGCGCGATCGTCACGTACTTGGGAGCGGCTCCCATAAAGGTGAATTCACTCTGGCCGCCGGAAGAAAGACCGTTAAGCCAGATCCGGGCTTCGTCGACTTTGCAGTATTTGGCCAGGGAGTCCAGGATGCTGGTAACCTGGGATACAACCGGTCCCTGGTATCCGTTGCTGGTCTGATCGTAAAGCAAGAAAGCGTCCATCGAGCCGTTGAGCACCGAATCCATGAACAGCTGTCCGCCCCAGTATAATTGCTGCTCATTGTTCCAGGCATTTCCGGACTCGCCTTCGCCATGGAACCACACGAAGATGGGATATGTCTTACCGTCGTTTACGCCCTGCTGGTAACTGTAGGGGAATTTCAAACGAAACTGCAATCCGTTAAAATAGTAGGATTTGTAGGGGGTGGTGTTCCAGTTCAGCACCTTGGAGTGGCCCCACTTGTGCATTTGTCCGTAGGGGGGGACAGGAGGCTGATTGGTCTTTGTGAACACAGAGTCCGGATCGTTAATGTTGAATACGTTTTGGGCACGAACCGAAGCAACCGAAAGAACAAATGTGGTGAGGATAAGTGCGTAGAGCTGTTTCATTATTATTTGTTTAGAACCGGTTTACTGTTTTTGAACGAAGGGGTTTTTACAGGAGGCTTGAATGGACGGAGCTTGGTCAACAGTGATGCTCATGAACCTTAAAATAACGCTGAGGTTTTAAATAAGGAGTCTGGGACAATAAGGATCAACAATGGTTTTGCGAGGAACTTGGCGCGTTGCAAGCGCAGGATTGGTATTTTCAATGCCTGGCGAACGCTAAAGCTAGAGAACAGCAAGGGTGGAATTTCATAGGAATGATGCCATGGATATACAGCACCTTACCACGCAGATTGCAACTTGTCTTTAGAGCAAGCTACTCGTGGCTGGATAGGGGTGAATATTTCAGGCTGTAAAGTAAATACATTTTTTCGGAATCTACTATACAACAAATCGGTTATTTTTCATAACCTGTGTAAATTCACTGGAGTTCTGCGCCCTAACCCGATAATCATGATTAACGATTTGATACTGACAAGTTTAATTTCAATCCTGCAAAAAAAATCGAAGTGCTGAACTGCCGTTTGTGAGGCCCAAGGACCGTAACCAGTCGGTGCGTTCATTCTGACCATCTACGAGATCTCTTGGCGTTCGGATTATGCCCGCCAAAACATCTTTTGGGCACCCGTCTTGCGTAAGATCCGGAAGCCAACCTTATCTTTTGGACAAATGGGGCAGGCCGGCATCGCATCCTCGCATAGTTATGCCAGTTAGCCAGTTGACCCTCAGCCTTCTGTCCAGGCTAAAAAGAAGCGACATTATCGCTTGTTTGTCAAAAGATAATACAAGATATTCTATATTTATGCCGTTTATAGCAGATAACTCCCTACATGCAGGCCCAGCTGACCAACAAAGATTTGCTTCGGTTCTTAAAAAACAAACATATTCACTCGGGGTTCCTCAACCGGCTCAAATTGCACTACCGGCCGCTGATCTGTCCATATATCAGCCTGATCAATATGGTCCGCCCCGGGGACCGGGTAGGAGATATCGGCTGCGGTTCGGGTCAATTTCTGCTCCTGCTTTCAGCCTTCGTCCAGCCCTCCTTTCTCCTGGGCATCGAAATCAATCCGGCGCTGATCCAAAACGCCAAAGAGCTGATGAACGGCCAGCTTACCGCCAATATGGAGCTGGATCTGTACGATGGCATCAATTTTCCTTCTCGGGTTTCGGAAATGGACATCATTTTCCTGATTGATGTCCTGCACCATGTGCCCCGCACCGCCCAAGAGTCCTTTCTGGTTCAGTTGACCGCGACCATGAAACCAGCTAGCACATTGATCATCAAAGATATCGACGCAGCAAACCCGCTGGTTATTTTTAATAAACTGCACGATCTGGTCATTTCATCTGAGATAGGCCATGAATTGTCTCCCAAACGAACGGCAAAGCTGTTGACGGGTGCCGGTATGCATATCGATGCCATCCACAAAACAACTACCTATGTTTATCCGCATTACACAGTTGTTGCAAAAAAACCGTAGAGTCAAGATCCTGTTCCTGTGCATTTGTTTTTCCTTTCTTTCCCTGTATCCCATATTTAGAAACTTTTACTACGGAAACGGGATTCTGACTTATGAACGACACATCGCATTCCTGGAGAAACGTTCAGATTTTTTCAATCCCTGGCAATACCGGGTCCTATGCCCGATGCTGGTCGAAGGAACGATTTGGGTCTATGATCATACCATTGACAAGCTGTTTCCTATCGAGAACCATCTCCGCCTGAATGTCAAGTCCACCACCGGCACTACGGACATCACCGATCAGCTACTGGATCTGAGCCGCAACCCGGATGCTGTGCGGTATATGGTGGTATTTATATTTATCCGATTTGTCGAGGACCTAGCCATTTTTTGGCTCGCCTATCTGCTGTGGAGTTACTTTATCCGCAATGACTGGCTGATTTTTTTCGGAATGCTTTACCTTGATCTCTCCCTGGGCAATGCCGTGGCCGTTGCGGACCTGACCCTCAATACCTATATGGACAATATCCTGTACCTCGTGGCGGCTTGCCTGATCGTGTATCGCCGGAACCCCTGGTGGTTTATCGTCCTCATACTCCTTGGGGCGTTGAACCGGGAGACTTCCATAATGATTCCTTTTTTATATTTCATCTCCTGCACAGATTTCAGCGGAATGGAAGGCAAATGGTGGCGCTGGTCGCGTATCCGCCTTCCGGCCCCCAGGATCTGGGCGATGGTGGCATTTCAGTATATTTTGTTTTTTACCGTGTTCCTTGCCATCCGTCATTACTACGGATTCAGGCCCCAGCAGATGTGGAAAGTGCCCTCGGGCCTGCCGATGCTGCGGTTAAACCTGCTCAGCTTGATTGGAATGAAATCTTATTTTGAAATGATCGGCACCTTCGGAGTCATCCCGCTGATCATCTTGTACACATTCCGGCGATATCCTTTGCTCCTCAAGGTCTGGTTCCTGGGCATTGTTCCGGTCTGGTTCCTGGCTCATTTGCTTACGGTAGTTACCTACCAGACGCGCTTGTTCCTGGTTCCGCTGATCCTGATCTTTCTTCCGATGATGATGTGGCTGATCGAGCAGCAAGGCAATAAGTCCGCAGACGGTAACCCATTGGCCCGCGCTGCCTGAGAAAGTCCTAGTCATTCCGGACAGTTTTGCGCTAATTTTGCGGCAAAAGCCAAGGAGTTATCGGATTTTCAGCTGGCATATTGTCCAACCCCATCGAATACCTTAAGGGAGTGGGGCCACAACGGGCCGATCTCCTGAAAAAGGAATTGTCCATCTTTACCTTTGGCGACCTGCTGGAGCACTTCCCCTTTCGACATGTGGATAAGTCGACCATCAGCCTGATCAGCGATATCAATCCGCAAACCGAATACATTCAGGTGGCCGGTACCCTGATAAGCGTCGAAGCCCGGGGTGAAAAAAGGGGCAAACGTTTGGTCGCCGAAATTCGGGACATAAGCGGCGTCCTCGAATTGGTCTGGTTTCAGGGGATTCCCTGGATCCGGAAAAATCTTCAGCCGGGAAAGGAATACCTCGTCTATGGAAGGGCCGGTTATTATTTGGGAATGCCCCAGATCACCCATCCCGAACTGGAGGCTTTTTCCGGGAACCGCCAGGAATCCTCCCCTCGCCTGGAGCCTGTCTATCCGACTACGGAGAAGCTGAAAGCCCGGGGCCTTGGGGGTAGGCAGATCGGCAAACTCACCACGGCCCTTTTCCAGCAATTGAAACCAAGCGACCTCCCCGAAAACCTGCCTGAGGAGTTGGTAGACAAGATGAAACTCTTTCCTCGGTATGAAGCTTACCGTCAGGCCCATTTCCCCACGTCGTCCTCGCTCTACCCGCAGGCGCTTCACCGCCTCAAGTTCGAAGAATTATTCCTGGCACAGATCCGCATGGGACTGATCAGATCGGAAAGGCATTCGAATTCTCACGGACCATCGTTCAGCAAAGTGGGTGATCTTTTCCAGGCATTTTACCATGATCATCTGCCATTCGAACTCACTGCAGCTCAAAAAAGGGTTTTCCGGGAAATCCGCAACGACCTGGGGGGCGGAAGGCAAATGAACCGGCTACTCCAGGGAGACGTGGGAAGTGGAAAGACGGTAATCGCTCTGCTGGCCATGCTGTTGGCCGCCGACAACGGATATCAAAGCTGCCTGATGGCTCCGACCGAGGTTCTGGCCGCACAGCATGCAGCCAGCCTGATGCGTCTGACCGAAGGGCTACCCTTGCCCATGCGCCTGCTGACCAGTTCCACCCGAAAGGCGGAACGAAATGCCATTCTGGAGCTACTGGCCAGCGGGGAATTGCCCATTTTGATCGGGACGCATGCCGTTCTCGAAGACCGGGTGCAATTCAAAGAACTGGGGTTGGCGATTGTAGATGAGCAACATCGATTCGGTGTGGCCCAGCGGGCCAGGCTTTGGCAAAAGGCTTCGGTATCGCCGCATGTATTGGTCATGACCGCCACGCCGATCCCGAGGACGCTGGCCATGACGGCGTATGGGGATCTGGATTATAGCGTGATCGACGAATTGCCTCCGGGCCGGATCCCGGTAACGACGGTGCACCGGCTCGAACACTCCCGGGCGCAGGTGACGGATTTCGTAAGAGCCGAAATAGCTAAAGGACGGCAGGCTTATTTCATTTTTCCGCTAATTGAAGAATCCGAGAAGCTCGA
>Ga0207040_1111_pt3 | contig 21198 bp, 12 predicted proteins | sample Alteio_BWMinCont_72_FD_153279 | JGI IMG/M metagenome (GOLD analysis project Ga0207040, IMG submission 153279) | Enriched cells from forest soil in Barre Woods Harvard Forest LTER site, Petersham, Massachusetts, United States -... | ecosystem: Environmental > Terrestrial > Soil > Temperate forest >... | reverse complement strand
GCGTGGAAATGGGGCGGCTCCTGCCACGCAAAGCGGGGCTCTCCATCCCGGTTTATGCTACCATGAGCCAGGTTCGAAGCACCCCGGAGTACGATCCGTTCGACCTGGATATCAAGCTCAAGGATAAACTCAAGCAGGCACCAGCCAGTGAGCGGGATTCCATTTTGGCCCAGGCGGTCAATTACACCATCACCAAGTCCCTCAATTTTACCGATGTGCACAAGAACAATACTTCGGGGAAGCCGCTTAAGCTCTGGAGCATCGAAAACTTTGACCTGAGCTTTTCGGTCACGCGATCCGATCACCACGACTCCGTCACGGAGTCCGCAGAGCAGATCAATTATAAAGGGAGCCTGGCCTATAATTTTACCCGCCCGGCAAAATTTGTTGAGCCGTTCAAGCGGAAGATCAAGTCCAAGTCCATTTGGTATTCCCTGATCCGGGACTTCAATTTCAATCCCATGCCCAGCGCGCTGGGCTTCCGTACCGATATTGCCCGCCAGTTCGAGGCTTACCGGCCCCGCAACATCGGCGGACCGAAAGGCGTTTTGCCAGAGACCTACGACAAGTTCTTCAACTTTAACCGGTCCTATGTACTCCGATGGGACCTGACCCGTTCCCTGCGCGTTGATTTTACCGCCAACGACAACGCCGTGGTAGACGAAGATACCGGGCGACTCAATAGCGTAGGTCGACGACAGATGTGGCGGAATTTCGAAAAAGGAGGTCGTAATATTCTGTACAACCAGACGGCCAACGCAACCTATGTTCTGCCAACGGCGAAAATCCCGCTCCTGGACTGGACCCAGTTTCGGGTAGGATACGGAGCCACGTATTCCTGGACAGCAGCATCACTGCTGGCGCAGACCTTTGGGAACACCCTGCAGAACACCCAGCAGAAAAGCGCCTCCGCGGAACTCGATTTCAGTCGGCTATACGCAAAAACCAAATGGTTGCGCGCCTTGGAACCGCCCAAGGGGGCGGGAAAGACCGGCACGATTGCCTCCCGGTCGGATAGCCTGCGCAACCGGAATCTGCCGCCCAAGCCGCAGGAGGTATTGCCCGAACTGCCGAAGATGGTCAAATTTGTTGGCCGTATCATAACCTCGGTCAAACAAATCACGCTGAATTATTCGGAGAATTCCGCTTCCACCATTTATGGATACAGGGATAGCACCCACCTGCTCGGCATGGACCTGCGGACCGGGGAACCCGGTTGGGGCTATGTATTCGGAAAGCAGCCCAGCAAAAACTTCGTGGAACAGTTGGCGAACCGGGGGCTTTTATCGACAGACACGAATTTCAATTTCCAGAACTCGCAATCCTTTAACCAGCTGATCAACCTGACCGGGCAGATTCAGCCCATACCAGATCTGAATATCAATCTGAATATGACCAAGACCTTCGGCAAGACCTTCTCCGAATTGTTCAAGGATACGACCAGCAGTTCCGGATTTGTGCACCTCAATCCCTACGTCACGGGGACATTCAGCATCAGCTGGATCTCATTTAGGACTTTATTCACCAAATACGAGCCGGACCAGGTCACCGAAACATTCAAGAAATTTGAATACAACCGGTACATTATTTCTGCGCGGTTGGGCGCTCAAAATCCGTATTCTCAACAATTGGGACCGGACGGATATTATAAGGGATACGGCCGGTATTCCCAGGATGTGTTGATTCCGGCTTTTATCGCTGCTTATACAGGGAAGGACCCCAACCTGATCTCCCTGATCAATGAAAGCAATTCAAACATTCGCACCAATCCATTTGCGGGATACCTGCCAAAGCCGAACTGGAGAATCACCTATAACGGATTGAGCCGCCTGCCGGGCTTTGACAAGATATTCACCAATTTCAGCATCACCCATGCTTATAGCAGCACCTTGAGCATGGGCAGCTTCAATTCTAACCTGAACTACCAGGACCCCTTCGGTTTGGGTTATGCCGGGTTCATCGATACGACATCGGGCAATTTCGTACCCTATTTCCAGGTGCCCAGCATTTCGATCAATGAGCAATTCTCCCCGCTGATTGACCTGGAGATGCAGTTCGTCAACCAGATGCAGGCCAGCATTTCCTATAGTAAGGGGCGACAGTTGGCGCTCAGCCTCCTCGATTACCAGATGAGCGAGAGCCGGACTTCGGCGTTTACCGTGGGTCTGGGGTATCGAAAGAAAAACGTCAACCTGCCATTTGGCATCCGGTTTGGCACCCCGGAGGGTGCCCGGAACGTCAGCAATGACATGACTTTTCACATTGATTTCAGCCTCAGAGACGATGCGACCTCCAACAGTTACCTGGATCAGATTGCCTCTCAGCCAATCGGAGGCCAGAAGGTCATTGATATTGCGCCTTCGATCGATTACGTGATTAACAGCCGAATTAATGTGAAGTTTTATTTCGATCAGCGCCGGGTCGAACCTAAGATATCCAGTTCGCCGCCCATCACGACTACCAAGGGGGGGTTGACCATTCGCATTTCCCTGGCCGAATTTGCCCAGGCCAAAGCGGGTGCGGGAGTGAGCGCGGGCGCAACAGCTCCAGGACCTGGACCAGCTCCCCTGACGCCTACTCAGCCGCCTAACGGGAACGTACCGCCGGTGCATTAGACGAGCAGTTCAAAATCACTCTTTTTAGCAGCAGGACATATCCGCAGAGATTCTTTTTCCGGTTATTTACCTGCACTGGCTTGATCATGTGGTATTCGGAAGCCTGGGGAACATAGGCGTAGCTGATGATATTTCCTTCGACATCGCCCCAATGCTTCTTTTGATAAACGACCTGGCGCTCGTCCCAGTCATACATGCGGACCTCATAGAGCTTGGAACTGGGATCGCCTATAAAGACGAACTCATATTCCGCGCCCTGGCTCATGGGGACCACGATGGGCATTTCATATTGGCTCACCATAGTCATGGAGGCTTCGTGCAATACAATAAATCCTCTGGACTGAAAAAGCTGTTTAATGCTGTCGATCTGCGCCTGGTAGGGTTGGGTGTCGCAGGGCTGTTGGCGGATAAGGTCCTGCGCCTGGGTATTTGATACCACGGAGGCCCAAAGGCAAAGGGCAAAAATCCGTTGATATAGGATTAGGTTCATGACCGGGTTTTAGGGATAGGATTCGAATTTAAATATACTCCAAACGCGCTGCATTTGCAATGCCCCCTCCCTGGTGAAACCTGGCTGGTCAGGCCTTGGCATCCTTTGTCGCGGATTTATGGATATAAAACGAATTGGCCTGGGCCAAACAGGTGATAACCAAATCGTTAATGCAGACATGGTCGGGCAGGGAAGTACAATAATAAATCGTCTCGGCCACATCTTCGGCCCGCAGCGGCGTATAGCCGGAATAGACCTGGGCCGCCTGACCCGCGTCTCCTTTGAATCGCACCAGGGAAAATTCCGTTTCGGCAGCCCCTGGATGGATCGCCGTTACTTTTATTCCATGCCGGAGCAGGTCTATCCGCATGGCCTGGGATATGGCATCGACGGCATGCTTGCTGGCGCAATAGACATTTCCCTTTTCATATACCTCCTTGCCGGCCACGGATCCCAGGTCAATGATATGTCCCCGGCCTTGCCGGATCATCAGGGGCAGCACCGCGCGCGACATGTAAAGCAATCCCTTGACGTTCGTATCGATCATCTCTTCCCAATCCTCCAGGCGCGCCTCTTCGAAAAAATCCCTCCCGGCGGCCAGGCCGGCATTGTTGATCAGGATGCGGATGGCTTTCCAGGAATCGGGGAGCCGATCAATTGCGGAGAATACCTCCTGGCGCCTGCGAACGTCCAGGGTGATGACGAGCACCCGGATCTTATCCCGGGATTCCAGCTTGGACTTCAGCTCTTCGAGGCGTTCCGTCCTTCTGCCGCTGACAATCAGGTCATGGCCGCAGGAAGCAAATTTCTCCGCGCAGGCTTTTCCGAATCCGGAGCTGGCTCCGGTTATCCAAACGATTCCGGTGCCTTCCCGGGCTTGGGTCATGTTTTGCATAAAGCTATCCATTTGAGTGGTTGGAATCCTTAAGCGACGCCAGGAATCCGTCGAGTATTCGAGTGCTGTTCTCCGGTTCCTCCATCATCCCCATATGAGCGGTATGCTCCAGGAAATGAATATGCGATACCTGGGGCAACCGGCTTTGCCGGAAACTGTCTTCCGGTAAAATGGCCTTGTCTTCCTTGCCAATCACAAAAAGACAAGGTAGCCCGGATTCGGCCAACACCCGGCTCCGGTCCGGCCGCTGCTGCATGGCCCGGTAATAGCCAGACAGGTTTTCGGGTGGGATGGTGGCATACCGCACAATCGTTTCGTTTACGGCTTCTGGATGCCCGGACTTGAATTCCGCAGAAAACAAGTTCGGCGTGGACTGACGAAGAAAAGCCAGGGAGCCGTGCCCGGCCATAAACTCCATGGCCTTGCTCCGGGCTTCTTTTCTTTCCTCCGTATCGCTAAAGGCGGTGGAATGGAACAATCCGAGACCCAGCCAAGGACCCGCGTCCTTTTCGACCATCGACAGGGCCACATAACCGCCCATGCTGTGCCCAACCAGTGCCGCCTCCCATTTGCCGTTTCCGCCGAGCTCCTGTTCACAGAGCGCGCGCATGCAGTCGCCCATGGATTCCATGCTGAGATCGTCCAGAAGTGCCGAAGATCCGCTTCCGGGCAAATCCGGAAGGATCAGGCGCCATCGCCCCGCGAGGGCATCAGCCTGAGCCACCCAGATCCGATGATCTTCGGCAAATCCGTGCAGGAGCAGGATGGGCATTCCTTCTCCCCTCACGGTATAATGCATACGCGATCCCTGGTATTCGAATGATTTATCCACGGCGGATTTTTTTTCGGATGAGCCGGAAAAGGGAATACAGGATCAGCAAGCTGGCAAATACCGACGCGATGCGGTACAGCCAATCGCCGTGTTGTACGTAAAAGGTCATTTCCCCGCCGAGCGTGATCTGGCCCTTGATTGCGGAAGCAGTATCCCATCCTTGGGGGGAAATCACGCGGCCGTAGGGATCTATAATGCAGGAAATGCCGGTATTCGCGCTGCGCGCCACCCAGCGACGGGTCTCGACCGCCCGCAGCCTGGCATAATTTTCGTGTTGGCGGAATCCCGGGGTTTCTCCCCACCACCCATCGTTGGTGATGACGACAATGAGGTTGGCGCCTCCCGATACATATTTGGACATGAATTCTCCGTAAATGCTCTCATAACAGACAGCAGGCGCTATGGCTAGCGGGCTGTTGTACGCGCGGAGCACGGTGCGTTCTGACTGTCGGGCGTAGCTGCCGGTCGTTCCGCCAAATTTTGCGAACCAGTAATCCAGAAAGTGCAGGAACGAAGGCAAGGTTTCCACACCTGGCACGAGCTTGGATTTGTGATAAGCCTGGAATCGATTGCTGTCCAGCAGTACCGCGCTGTTGTATCCATCCACGTATTTGTTGGTTCCCGGTACCCGGTCCGAATATTCCGTTTTGCTGCCTTCCGTAAGGAAACGGTATCCTTCTACACCCGTCAGCAGGTTGATGCCGGAATAGGACCGCAGGAATGCCCAGACAGGAACCATAAATGCCGCCTGGCGCATGGAATCCTCGTTGATCGATTCCGGGATGGCCGTTTCCGGCCAGATGACTAGGCGGGTTTGGCTGTCGATTTGTGAACGACTCAGTTGCATCAGTTTTTGCATCTCGCTTTCTTCCATGCCGGGAAAAAATTTCTGATACGGATCCACATTCGGTTGAACGATGACGATATTGCCGGAAAGCGGTTGAGCGTCGGGCAGCGGTTGCCTAAGCATAAGGTAGGAGCAAAGCAGGGGCAGCAGGACGACGAGGACAGCCGTCAGGAGTAGGCGGAGGGCCGATTTTCGGTCCTTGCCGGTTTGCTGCAAAAAACGAAACAGGATCCCGTTGACGAGAAGAATCCACAGGCTGCCTCCGGCAACGCCGGTGTATGCAAACCATTGGATCCAGGAGGTCCGCTGCGCGAAGGCATTGCCCAAAGTCAGCCAGGGCCAGCTCAGCTCCCAATTCAGGTGAATGTATTCAAAGGTCATCCAAAACAAAACCAGGGATATATCCCCCATTCCATGACCCCATTTATTGCGTACCAGGCGCGATCCGATCCAGGGAAAGGTCATGAGAAAGGCGTTGGCGAATATGGCTGAAAGCCCCCCGGGAACGGAGGCTTCGCAGACCCACCAGGTGGTTCCCAGATTCCAAACCAGGAGTCCCGCATAGATGCAAAAGAAATAAGGGCCACGCCGGAGGGGGATCCGACAAACCCACAGCATGGGCATCCAGGCAATAAAAATAAGGAACGTGAGCGGGGAAACTGGCCAGGCATAGGTAAGCAGCAGCCCGGAAGCCAAGGATAGTCCGAGCGGTTTTAGCCTTTTCAATGCGATGGATTTGCAAATGATTTCCTGAGGAGGCCTTCCGTCAGCGGCTATAGTTGGGCGCTTCCCGGGTGATCTCGATGTCGTGGGCATGGCTTTCCTGCATGCCAGCGGGGGTAATCTTTATGAACTGCGCGGCCTGAAGTTCTTGAAGGTCCCGGGCTCCGCAATATCCCATTCCCGCCCGCAGCCCTCCTACGAATTGAACCACTACCTCACTCAGGCTGCCCTTGAAAGCCACGCGACCTTCGATTCCTTCCGGGACCAATTTCCTGATCCCGTCTTCCACGTCCTGAAAATATCGGTCGCCGCCGCCCTGAGACATGGCGCCTATGGAGCCCATGCCCCGGTATTGCTTGAATTTCCGGCCTTCGTAAATGATGGTTTCTCCGGGGCTTTCTTCCACACCCGCAAAAATGCCTCCCATCATGACTGCGCTCGCGCCGGCGGCCAATGCCTTGACCAGGTCACCTGTGTACCGGATTCCGCCATCGGCTATCAGCGGGACACCTTTGGGGAGTAAGGCCGAAGCAGCCTCCAGAACCGCCGTGATTTGGGGAACACCCGCTCCGGCGACAATCCGGGTCGTGCAAATGGAGCCGGGGCCAATGCCCACCTTGACGGCATCCGCCCCTGCATCGGCCAGGGCCCTTGCGCCGGCAGCCGTGCCTACGTTCCCCGCAATGACCGGAAGATCCTTGAGGTTCTTTTTAATCTGTTTCAAAGCCGCAATGACTCCCTGGTGATGGCCGTGCGCGCTGTCCAGGCAAACGACGTCTACGCCGATATGCTGCAAAGCGGCGGCGCGATCCAGCAGGTCCGGATTAAATCCCAAGGCTGCGCCGACCAGCAAGCGGCCGAAGGAATCTTTTACGGCGTTGGGGTAACTCTGCAATTGAAGGATATCCCGATACGTGATCAACCCGATCAGTTTGCCGTTGCGGCTCACTACGGGGAGCTTTTCTATTTTGTATTTCTGCAGGATTTTTTCCGCCTTTTTGAGATCGGTGCCTTCGGGCGCAGTGATCAGGCCTTCTTTGGTCATCAGGTCTTTGACCTTTCGTCTCCGATCGTCTTCAAAGCGCAGATCGCGGTTGGTGAGGATACCAATCAGTTTTTGTGACTCATCCACGATGGGAATGCCGCCGATCTTGTTTTCTTTCATCATATGCAGCGCTTCCCCGATAGTTGCATCCGGATGCAGGGTAATGGGATCGATGATCATCCCGCTTTCGCTTCGTTTTACTTTTCTTACCTGCTCGACCTGCTGCTCGATGGACATGTTCTTATGGAGAATGCCGATGCCCCCTTCGCGGGCCAGCGCGATGGCCAGGGTGGCTTCCGTTACCGTGTCCATGGCGGCGGATAATACGGGGATATTCAGTCCGATCTGGCGAGTAAGGCGGGTGCGAACATCCACTTCCCTGGGCAGCACCTGGGAATACGCCGGCAAAAGAAGTACATCATCGAAAGTAAGGCCTTCCCCGAAAAATTTGGAAGGGTTGGCAGTGCGCGTTTTGCGCTTTGCGGAGGGAATTATTCTTGCCATGTGCAAAGATAGGCCAGGGGCAAAATCCCGCCAAAAGGATTTTATTAATGGGGCCATCGGCTATTTGCCGATTACCTTCAACTCGGTCCGGCGGTTCATGGCCCTTCCCGCCTCCGTGCCATTATCGGCGATCGGCCGCTGCTCTCCCCATCCGCGGAACTGCAGCCGCGGCGATTCGACTCCTTGTCCGTGCAGGTAGTCCACCACGGTTCGCGCGCGGCTTTCCGACAGCGTAAGGTTTTCGGCCGGCTTACCCAGGTTATCCGTATGTCCGCTGATCTGGATTACTAGTGTCGGGTTGTCCTTCATTAACCGCACTACTTCGTCGAGTTCCTCCCGCGATTCGGGTTTCAGGTCATATCGGTTCAGTTCGAAGAAAATATTTTTTAGCACAACCGTCGCTTCGGCCTCGAGCGGCTGGAGGGGAATGTCGATGGCGTAGGTGGAATCGGCCTCGGGACCGGCCAGGGAAAAATTTTCCGAAAAGAACAGGTACCCGCGCCGGTGAACATGCAGACCGTAGTCTTTTCCTACAGGAAGCGTGATCAGGTAATTGCCCGTTTCGTCCGTTTGCAATTGGCTCACCAGATCTTCACTAGCCAAGTCGGTCAGTTCCACGGAAGAGGGAAGGCCTTTGCCGGTCTTTTTATCATATACCCTGCCTCTTACCCAGAGCGTACGGGCCGGCCTTACGTCCTGTCGCAAGGTGAACTGGTAGATGTCCAGGCCGCCCCGACTGTCGGCCCGGTCGCTGGCGTAATAGGCGGTCTTTCCGTCTGCGGCAACGACCAGGCTGCCTTCATTTTCGATGGTATTGATCGGGTAACCGAGATTTTTAGGCTTGCCCCATTTTCCGCCGGGTCCTTTCCGCGCGACAAAAAGATCATCCCCGCCATATCCCGGATGGCCATTCGAAGTGAAATAGAGCGATTGGTTGTCTGCGTGAATAAAGGGGGTGCTTTCGTCTCCGGAGGTGTTAATTTCCGGGCCCATATTTTCCGGCTGACCCCAGCGGCCATCCGCTTGACGGTGGCAAACATACAGGTCGCTGCCTCCAAAGCCACCGGGCCTCCGGCTGGAGAAATAAAGATCCTTCTTGTCCGGAGACAAGGAAGGAGCGGACTCCCAAAATTCGGTATTGACCGTTGAACCCAGATTGTCCGGCGAACTCCATCCTTCCGGCGTGAGGAAGGAGATGTATAGGTCGCAACTTCCGAATCCATCCGGGAAATTGCAGCCGGTAAACAAGAGCCACTGGCCATCCTGAGAAATATTCTGTGCCCCTTCGTTCTGGTCGCTGTTGATGTTGCCGGTGAGGAGTTTGGCTTTTCCCCAGTGCCCCCCGGTCCAGTCGGATTCAAAGAAATCCTCTTTGTAGTTATTGACCCGACGGGTAAAGATGAGCTTGCTGCCGTCGATGGTGATGGTCGGATAGTACTCCGATACGGCGCTGTTTACGCTATCGCCCAGGTTCTCGGGCTCGAACACATAGCCTTGTGATGGCTCCTGGCTCGCATAATCGATTGCGAATCGGTAGCAGCGCTGCCGGTATTCTCCCGATTTCCGGCTGGTCTCGTTGAGATTTGGGATGGTTAGGAATTCCTGAATAGCGACCAGCGCTTGATCAAAATGCCCTTCTCCGGCCAGATTGATGGAGTAGGGGAGATTATAGTCCCGGAAATAGTCGCTGTCCAGGCTTCGGGCCTTCTCGTAGTTGGCAATCGAAAGCGCGTATTCCTTGATTTCGCCATACATGCCGGCCATGGACAAGTAAGCGTCTTCATAATTGCTGTCCAGGTGAACCGCTTGCTGCAGCACCTGGATGCCTTCCCGGAAATGGTCGTCTTCGGCCAATTGCAGGGCCCGGGTATAGAGCTCAACCGCCTTTTTGTTGACCTTGGAAGGATCGTATTGGGCATGTCCAGGCCAGAAGCTAAAGAGTAGGATCAAAATGGCAAACCACTTCATGAAAAAAATTTACGCAGCAAAGAGTAAACGGATTTAGAGGGGTTAAATTTTGGTCCTTCAGGGAACGCCCAGGTATTTATGCAACTGAAGGGAAAAATTCCATTCCGGGTGGTCCTTGATGTAATCCACGATGAGGGGGGTCATCGAAGCGGATTTCCCCCATTCCGGCTGCAGAAAGCGCCGGCAATCGCCAGATACCCGGGAACCATAGCTTTCTGCCCATTTGAGGTCAGAAGGATGGTACACCACGACCTTCAGCTCGTCGGCTTGACTTAATATGGGCAGTAGGGGTGCTTTGAATTTCTTGGGAGACAGACAAATCCAATCCCATTCCCCGCTGAGTGGATAGGCTCCGGAAGTTTCCAGGTGGATGTGATACCCTTCCCGCTTCAGCGCCCGGGTAAGGGGCAGGCAATCCTGCATCAGCGGTTCGCCACCGGTCACTACCGCCAATCGGGCCGGGAACTGTTTGGCTTCCCGAACAATGTACTCCGGAGTCCGCAGCGGATGCCGCGCGCCATCCCAGCTTTCCTTCACGTCGCACCAGGTGCAGCCCACTCCGCAGCCTCCCAGCCGGATAAAGTAAGCGGCCTTGCCCTGGTGATAGCCCTCCCCCTGCAAGCTGTAAAAGGCTTCCATCAGGGGCAACTCCTTTTTGGCTGACTCGCGGGAATCCAGCAAATGAATGTGACTGATCAAGTCAATGATATTTTGCAGCCGGAATGAGGCCCCGGCGCTTAATTAGGCAAAGTTAATTCTTACTGGTGCAGGCCAGGTAGGTATTCTGCATCAGGGCGGCGATGGTCATGGGACCTACGCCGCCCGGCACGGGCGTGATGTAGCTGCATTTGGGGGCGACTTCGGAGAAATGGGCATCTCCCTTTAGCGAGTAACCAGATTTTTTTGAAGGGTCGGCAATGCGGGTGATGCCCACGTCGATCAGGATGACCCCTTCTTTGACCATATTTGACCGGATGAATTCCGGCCTGCCCAGGGCCGCCACCAACAGGTCGGCTGAACGGCAATACCCTTCGAGGTCCCGGGTTTGGGAATGGCAAATCGTAACCGTACAATTTCCCGGGCTTGCGTTGCGGCTGAGTAAGATGCTCATAGGGCGGCCGACGATATTGCTCCTGCCCACGATGACCGCGTGCATCCCCCGGCTATCAATCTGGTAATGGTCGAGCAGCATCAGGATACCGTGCGGCGTGGCTGGCACGAAGCCCGGAAGACCCTGCACCATTCTACCTACGTTCACGGAATGAAATCCATCCACGTCCTTCGAGGGATCAACGGCATTGATCACCTTTTCTTCCGAGATATGCTTGGGCAACGGAAGCTGGACCAGTATTCCATCCACATCGGGGTCGTTATTCAAGCCATCAATTAGCCCCAACAATTTGTTTTCGCTGAGGTCGTCCCGCTCCCGCAACAGGGAAGACTTGAATCCGATTTCGGCGCAGGTGCGCACTTTGGCGCTGACGTAGGTTTCGCTGGCCCCATTATTCCCGATGAGGATCGCTGCCAAATGCGGCACTTTCTTGCCTTCCGTTATGCGCTGGGCGACCTGGAGCTTGAGCCGGTCGCGATTTAATTGAGATACGCGTTGTCCGTCCAAAATTTGCATGGCGCAAAGGTAGGGCCCCATACTTTTCATCCTTTTCCCTTTTGGCGCGAATGCGTCTGGGCCATCTATTTATTAATGCGCCTGGTCCGTATATTAATGCGCTTGGGCCGTATATTAATGCGCTTGGGCCATACATTAATGTCTTTCGAATCGAAAGAATATTTTTATAATATGTGTTGATTGTTAAGAAAATTGGAGAAGATGCAGGGATTAAATTCAAAATGTGTCATTTTGACTGTTATTTTAGTAAAGGTTGATAGATATCAATATTCATCATTTGAAGAATTCGGTTTCCAAAAATCTTAAATTTTTTGCAGCGCTTACTGAAAAAAGGTTGTCTTCAGTCCAATAGAGGAGCTTTTTTTAACAATTTTTTTGTAAATATTAAAAGTTCCTATATTTACGGCGGTTAAACCAAAAAACTCACGTCACATGAGAAAATTTCTAACACTGCTAGTGTTGCCAGTGTTTTTTTGTGCATTGGCATATTCCCAAGCAAAACTTATTACCGGCAAAGTTACTGATCAACAGGGTCAACCGATTCCTTTCGCGAGCGTTCGCATGAAAGGAAGCAAATTGGGGACGGCTGCTGATGTGGATGGTAATTTTTCGCTCCGGGCCAAAACAGGAGAAGTTATCTTAATCAGCGGTGCCGGATTTGCAGAGAAAGAAGTTACCGTAGGAGCTGAAACGGCCATAACGGTTCAGGTTTCCCGGAAAGAGAATAATTTGACCGAGGTAGTCGTTACGGCTCTCGGCATTAAGCGGGAGAGCAAGGCTTTGGGTTATAGCACGGCTACGGTAAATGCCGAAGCGCTGAACACGTCCAAGCCCGTAAATGTGGCGCAAGGCCTAATTGGCCAAGTGTCCGGTGCACAGGTCAGTATCATTAACAACGGGGTGGATCCTCAAATACGGATTCAGTTGCGGGGTGAGCGGCATGTCATTGCCGACAACCAACCGCTGTACATTGTTGACGGGATGGAAGTTAACCCCGATTTTATCATCACCATCAATCCAGAGGACATCGACAATGTGTCCATATTGAAAAGCGCGAGCGCGGCTGCCTTGTATGGTTCCGAGGCAAGCAATGGGGTAGTGATCATCACGACCAAAAAAGGCAGCAAGAATGGTAAGCCGATCATCAATCTTACTCAAACGGCTACCGAAGAAAGGCTCGCCTATCTGCCTAAATTGCAAAATCAGTTCGGCGGTTATGGCGGAGAATCCGGCGTATTTTTCCCCGGGACGCCCTACCAATTCACGGCCATTAATCCGTATACCGGATTCACGAATTATATCCCGTTTGAAAACCAGTCCTACGGGCCGGCATTCAATGGCGCGCCTTCTTTCATAGGCTTTCCCAACCAGAATGGCAAAGTGGATTCGGTTCCTTATGCTGCGCAATCAAAAGACGCCATTCAGCAGTTCATGCAGACCGGCTACACCAGCCAAACGGATTTGTCCGTTTCACTAGGCGACAGTAAGAATTCAAATTTCATTGGCGTTCAGTACGTTAATGTGGACGGAACGGTCCCCAAAGACCAATCCCAAAGGGCGAGCGCAAGAGTGGGCGGCAAAAGGACCTTTGGCATATTCTCGTATGACTATACGGCCAACTATTCGCACAAATACAGCAATGTGGTGGGTAATGACATTACCCAGGGATGGCCTATTTATTGGACCTTGTTGAACACGCCCGCAAATATTCCTATTGGTTCCCTTAAGAATTGGCAGGATCCGAATAGTTTTGGTAATCTTAGCAATTATTACAATGCATATTATATAAATCCGTGGTGGCAGGTAGATAATGCGAGGAATATTTCCAAGCAGGATGCGTTCCAGGGGACATTTTCGGCGAGCATTAAACCGGTTGACTGGTTTAGCGCAACGTATCGCCTGAGCGTCCAGGTAACGAATGCTGTTTATAAGGGCTATAGAAACGCAGCCGATTTTAGTCCTTATGCCATTGAAGCCACCGGACCTTCGTCAAATATTTACGGAACTCCTTCGAGCGGCGATATTTCGGGAGCCTTGGTGGATGAAACGCTGTTGACCAAGAGACTTCAGCAAGACATCCTCCTCACCTTCCAGAAGAATTTTGGAGATTTCGCGACAACCCTGATTTTGGGTAATACCATTTGGGACAGGTATTCGAATAACCAAATCCAAACCGTGGGCAATAACGTGGGCGCTATCAACGGGGTCCTCATTAGTGGCGGCACCCCGCAAGGCCAAACCAGCGGACTCATCCTGCCAGGCATTTATAATATCGCGTACTCATATGGAATTCCTGGAGCGGGTAATAATATCCAGGAGTCCAGGCTGCAGGGGTATTACGGTGACCTTACTGTGGGTTATAACGATATGCTATTCTTGCATGGAAATTACCGCAGGGACTATTCTTCTCTGCTAGCCCCTGGAAATAATAGTTACGATGTATATGGAGTGGATGCGTCCATATTGTTTACAGAAATTTTCCCCGGCCTGAAGAATTCATTTTTGAGCTACGGAAAATTGAGAGGTGCCTATAGCCATACCGGGCAAATCACCTTAAATCCATACAGTACCGTAAATACCTTTAACGTCGCAGGAGGATATCCCTATGGCGGTCTCTCAGCCCTCTCGCTGAGCTCGAATTATAACAATCCAGCCAATACTCCTGAGGCAACGAATGAAGTCGAAGTGGGGATTGAATTCGGGGTCCTCAATAACCGGGTTGTAGCCGGGGCCACTTACTATCATGACAATAACTACAACCAGCTATTCCCGGTAACTCTTACGACATCTACCGGTTTTTCATCCGCCAACGTAAACGCAGCCAATACCATATCCACCGGATTGGAGTTTGATTTGAAAGCGAATGTCATCAGAAGCCGGGATTGGAAATGGGACGTGCAGGGAAATCTGGCTATTCAAACGACTACGGTGGAAAGCTTGTATGGTAGCGGATCCAACCAGACCAAGCAGACGGGCATTGGTAATGCCAACGAAGCCATCGTCGGAATGACCTTCCCGCAATTATATGTATCTGACCTGGTCCGCGACTCGGCCACCGGAAAAGTGATAGTAAATTCCAGCACAGGATTGCCTTCATTAAGCAACTCCGAGGTTGCGGCCGGAAGGACCACTCCTAAATATATTCTGGGGCTTACTTCCTCATTGAGCTACAAGGCCCTTACCTTTAGGGTGATCGCCGATTACCGAGGAGGATATGTATTCTACAACTCGGCAGAACAGAACCTGGACTTTACGGGAGCCTCGGCCCACACCACATCCAATGGGCGTCAGAATTTCATCTACCCCAATTCAGAGGTTATGCAGAATGGCAAGTTGGTGCCCAATACCAATGTATATACCCAAGACGGTAACCTCGGCTTTTGGGTTTCTTCCCAATATCGTGCCGCAGGGACTTCGTATGTAGAGAATGCCGCCGCATGGAAGGTCCGGACGATCAGCCTGAGTTATGATTTCACGCAACTGCTGTCGCATCAAAAAATACTTCGCGGAGCAACATTGACGGCCTTGTGCAATAATGCCTTAATGTTCAGGCCGAAAGAAAACGATTTCACCGATCCTGAATTCAATTTCAGCAATGCGAATGGCCAGGGCAATAACACCTATTACCAATTGCCACCATCCAGAACGTTTTCGCTCATTGCCAGCTTTAACTTTTAATTGAAAAGTATAAAATCATTGTTCATGAAAAAAGTATTGATAGCAACTTTAATTATTACGGCTTCCGGGATGGGCTGTGGGAAAGATTATTTGTCCAGCCTGCAGAACAGCCCGAATGCGCCCACCTCATCAGCGGCTACCCCTCAATTGGTGCTGCCGGCTGCAATCACCAATCTCGTAAATATTGTAAATGACGTAACCGGCGTAATTGGAAATCCTAGTTATGAGTCACAGGCAGTTTGGTTGGGTTATTGGAATTACCAGCCTGGGTATTCATTTAATAGCGGTGCCGCAGGCTATATCGAAACATCCGGCGGGCCGCAATTATGGGATAACTATTACGGCATATTAACTAACCTTAATTTCTTGCTCGGGGAAACCCAAGGCGTCGCCAATGCCAACTACCATGATATCGCCGAAATATTGGAAGCCGTGTGTTTTCAGAACCTGGTGGATTTGTACAACGATATTCCGTATTCCCAGGCGCTAAAAGGCCAGGGCAATTTTTACCCGAATTATGATAAGGCGAGTGATATCTATGACAGCTTGACGTCTAAATTGGACAACGCCATCACCGATATCAACGCGAATTTGAATAATGCCGCAGTAGGTGTGCCGGGAGTGGAAGACGTCATGTTTGCAGGAAATATGCAAAATTGGATACTTTTTGCCAATACAGTCAAATTAAGGCTGTTGGTCAGAGAATCCAATGTTAGTTCAAAGATGGCCTACGTCACCAGTGAAGTCACGAAGACGGCATCCATGGGGTATCTTACGTCTGACGCATTAGTCAATCCCGGGTATTCCGCCTCCAAACCCAACAACATGTATGGAGGTTTTGGAGTCAGCCCTTCGGGATCCCTGTACGGTGATGCGAGTTATATAGGGGCGAATGAAGCGGTCATCGATTTTTATCGGGCCACGAACGATGACAGGTTGGGTTATTTCTTTACGCCGAAAAATGTGGTTGCCACAAGCCCTAACTATTATAACGTGACCCTTCCGCTCAATTTCAGTGATTATTGGGGGAATTATCTGGGTACACAGAACGCCAATCCGGATGGCACGGGTTCTTCGAACATCGGGTCGGGGCTGGTAGTGAGCCCGACTCAATCCGCTGTCATGATATCCGCTACGGAAAGCTATTTTGTGCAAGCTGAAGCGACATTATACGGATGGCTTCCCGGAGGTGCGACACAGGCACAGACGTTGTATCAAAATGGCATTACCAAATCATACGAGTTTCTTGGAGTCGGTGGCAGCACGGCGGCAGCAGATGGCTATGCTGCGACTTATTATGGTCAAAATATTGGATATGTTGCATTTCCGACAGGTGCCAGCACCGACAGCCTGGTACATACCATTCTTACGCAAAAATGGGCCGCTATGAACGGTATTAGCGTGGCAGAGCCATACAATGATTGGAGAAGGACTTTTAACAGTGGGATGAATAGCGGCTATCCCATTGTACCTGTTTCCATTTATAATGCAAAAGTCGGCCCGCACATGCCTTTCAGGTATTATTATCCCACAGAGGAACAGAACAACAACAACGCGGCCTGGGCAGCTGCTGGCGGTGCTACGGTAGACCCGTTCAATAGCAAAATATTTTGGATGCCTTAATCATAAATGCATTTTCATCTAATCGCTAAGTAGCGCACTACCAATCGTTAAACAAGAAAACCGGGGAATAAAAATAAAAGATTATGAAAAAAAATAGCAGAGCAATAAACAAGCTGCGGATTATGGCGTCTCTGTCGATATTATGTATAATATTTTCTTTAAGTTCCTGTCTGAAAAACGGAAAATATTATACAGACTTCGCATCGGGAGGTGCTTCCGTGGACCTTCCCTTGGCCGCTACGAATGCCAATAATCCGGTCACCTTTGCCTTTGATGCGACGGTTACCTCAACAGACATACCCTTCTATATCAATTTGGCTTCCCCCAAAGTTCTGGGGACGGCGGTTACTGCCACATTCGCCCTGGATTCGGCTTATCTGGATACCTACAATACCAATAACGGGACGAATTATCAGTTGATGCCGGATACGGTTTACACTATCGTCAATGGATGGAATAGAACTATACCTGCAGGGAAGCGATTGGATAGCATGTACGTGCACTTCGATTTTACTAAATTGGACCTGACACAGGTCTATATTCTTCCGGTGACGATTCAGTCTGCTTCGGTGCCCATTGAACAATGGAACCATTTGATGATTAGTCCGTCGGTCAAAAATCAGTATGACGGAAATTATAGCATCACCGGATATACCCTGAGGGCCGGGGATCCGGTGAGAACGGGGGAAATACCCGCTGGCACCATGGGGCTTGCCACTTCGGGTCCTGCTTCCGTGGTGTTTGTCAGTTTGCAGCCCTGGGCTGATGGATCTGGGGTTGGCATTGGTAATCCCAATCTAGCGATCAATGTAGCCGATTCGGTAACTATAACGAGCCCGGGTGGCGCGATGAACTATTCAGGGTATAGTCCATATTATGACCCAGCGACCAAAACTTTCTATATTTCCTATACCTGGGGTGCTGGCGTTGCTTCGAGACTGGCCACCGATACCCTAACTTATTTAGGCCCACGCTAATTCAGCAATGATTCTAAATATAAAGGAGGCTGCCAAAAACAGCCTCTTTTAGTTTTATCGCTGGGAATCGATAGGGCCTAGCGGATCAGGATGACCGTTCCTTTTTTTCTAATCGGTTTATTGATGTAATCCACGCCGGCCACTTCCCACACGTAGGTTCCCGCGTCCGCGGGCCGGCCATGGACATTGCCGTCCCATCCCTTGAAGGGCTGGTTGGTTTCGAATACCAGTTGACCGTAGCGGTTGAAGACTCGGAAGTAATTAAAGTTGAGGATGCCTACCGGGATGGGCCTGAACAGATCATTGATGCCATCGCCGTTGGGAGTAAAGGCATTGGGGACATAGATGTCGGGCCCCGTATAATATTTGATGCGGATCGAGTCCAGCAGGGAGCAGCCCAGGCTATTTTTAATGGAGACAAAATAGACGGTGTCGGTGGTGCTGTTTAGTATGGGGTTGGGAATATTTGCATCATTCAACCCCTCCGTGGGGTACCAGGAGAATTGCCCGTTGAAATTGTTATTGCCGTCGCTGGCCTGCAACTGCAGGCTGGCTCCCCGGCTCAGGATCGTGTCATGAGAGGCCAGTAGAGCAGGACTTTGCCAGATATTAACATATTGGGTGTCCGTAGCCAGGCATCCCTTGTCCGTGCCTACAGTGAGCAGTACGGTATAGGTTTGGGGGACCTTATGAAAAGTGTAGGAGAGATTGTATTGGTTCGAACTATCTATCTGCGTTGAATCCAGGAGGACTTTCCAGTCGACGGAATCGATCGTCCCCTCAGAGGTAGTAGAGATATTGGTGAACAGAACAGGTTGCCCCGAACAGGAGTCCGCATGAGTAAAATTGGGATCCAGTATAGGATAGACCAGCGCTTCACCATAGGCAGTATCGGCACACCAATGACCGGGAAAAATAATCAGGCGGATCGGGTAGGTGCCGGTATCGGCATAGGTATGGGAGGGATAGGTCTGCTGGGAGCTGTCCCCATCCCCGAATTCCCATTGGAACGTCGTGTTGTCGAAGATGGGGTTATTGATTATCGGGGTGCTGTTGTTCGGGAAGGAAACGGTCAGGGAATTGCAGGCATTATCCTTGGGCGGTATAGCGGCTTCCGGCTTGGGCAGGAGGCTGCAATCGAATACTTGAATGAACAGATCCTGCATCGTAGAATCCAGCAATACCTGATTGCGATATTCCAGTGCGCTGATGGGCACCACATAGGTTCCCGTATCCGGGATAGCACCCTGGATGAGGCCGGTGGACGGATCGATGGAAACGCCGGGACCGGCAGGCTGCTCAGCCGAAAAGCCGGGTTTAAAATCAACGGCAGGAAAAGGAATGGTTTCCCTAGCATGAATATCTGGAGGGGCCCCTTCTATCAGAAATGTTCTTGGCGCCGAAAAATGGTAGGCGAGCGAATCGCCGTCCGGATCTACCGCCTTGACCTGGTAAGAAAAAGGGCGACCCTGGCAAATGGACAGCAAGGTATCGTTAGAAACAATCTGAGGACTGCTGTTGATAATGGAAAGGGGTGGCACTCTAATATAGCTGGCGATTCCATTATCTACCCTTCCATTACATGCGGAGCAGAAGTAACACCATCCACCAAGTTGTTCATGATAAATCAGGTTAAGCATATTGGTTAAATTGGCGGTACGATAGGGACGACAGCAGTTCAACGTAGTGGCCGTATACCCAAATGTATAGCTGGGTAGCTGGGCATCGGCATGGTAATAGTAAGTCCGGTGGCAGGGCGGGGGCTGAAAAACCAGGCAGGGGTCAATGAGCCCGGCAATATATTTGGTAGAATCCAACTGCCAGTCAAGATCTGCGATGACGGTGATTGGGGTGGAGCGTTCGACAATATGCAAAATATCTAGGACAGGTTGGTTGTCGCATTCAATGGTTAGCTTGTAAAAAAAGCGGACATTCTCCAGTACGGCATCATTGATATAAGGTATGCGGATATAACTCAGCATTCCTGATTTGATGGTTTCAGGAATGGGCGCGCACAAGCTTTGGGAAAAAGTGCCGTAGTGCAAAAAAGCCAGCGAGCTGACCAAAAAAAGAAATTTCCGCATGTGACTCGGTTTCTTTCTCTAGGAAAACGGAACCTAGTAAAGGTACGTCCATATTATAGGGGGCTTCATTATGGTTGGATTCCGGCTATAGGAGCCGTTGAATCTGAAGATCTGACGGCAAGGAAATGGTATTTTTTGGAGAACCTTGTTGTCCTTACCGGATCAGGATGACCGTTCCTTTTTTTCTAATCGGTTTATTGATGTAATCCACGCCGGCCACTTCCCACACGTAGGTTCCCGCGTCCGCGGGCCGGCCATGGACATTGCCGTCCCATCCCTTGAAGGGCTGGTTGGTTTCGAATACCAGTTGACCGTAGCGGTTGAAGACTCGGAAGTAATTAAAGTTGAGGATGCCTACCGGGATGGGCCTGAACAGATCATTGATGCCATCGCCGTTGGGAGTAAAGGCATTGGGGACATAGATGTCGGGCCCCGTATAATATTTGATGCGGATCGAGTCCAGCAGGGAGCAGCCCAGGCTATTTTTAATGGAGACAAAATAGACGGTGTCGGTGGTGCTGTTTAGTATGGGGTTGGGAATATTTGCATCATTCAACCCCTCCGTGGGGTACCAGGAGAATTGCCCGTTGAAATTGTTATTGCCGTCGCTGGCCTGCAACTGCAGGCTGGCTCCCCGGCTCAGGATCGTGTCATGAGAGGCCAGTAGAGCAGGACTTTGCCAGATATTAACATATTGGGTGTCCGTAGCCAGGCATCCCTTGTCCGTGCCTACAGTGAGCAGTACGGTATAGGTTTGGGGGACCTTATGAAAAGTGTAGGAGAGATTGTATTGGTTCGAACTATCTATCTGCGTTGAATCCAGGAGGACTTTCCAGTCGACGGAATCGATCGTCCCCTCAGAGGTAGTAGAGATATTGGTGAACAGAACAGGTTGCCCCGAACAGGAGTCCGCATGAGTAAAATTGGGATCCAGTATAGGATAGACCAGCGCTTCACCATAGGCAGTATCGGCACACCAATGACCGGGAAAAATAATCAGGCGGATCGGGTAGGTGCCGGTATCGGCATAGGTATGGGAGGGATAGGTCTGCTGGGAGCTGTCCCCATCCCCGAATTCCCATTGGAACGTCGTGTTGTCGAAGATGGGGTTATTGATTATCGGGGTGCTGTTGTTCGGGAAGGAAACGGTCAGGGAATTGCAGGCATTATCCTTGGGCGGTATAGCGGCTTCCGGCTTGGGCAGGAGGCTGCAATCGAATACTTGAATGAACAGATCCTGCATCGTAGAATCCAGCAATACCTGATTGCGATATTCCAGTGCGCTGATGG
>Ga0207040_1139_pt1 | contig 21262 bp, 18 predicted proteins | sample Alteio_BWMinCont_72_FD_153279 | JGI IMG/M metagenome (GOLD analysis project Ga0207040, IMG submission 153279) | Enriched cells from forest soil in Barre Woods Harvard Forest LTER site, Petersham, Massachusetts, United States -... | ecosystem: Environmental > Terrestrial > Soil > Temperate forest >... | reverse complement strand
CAGCACAATGGCTGCCGCCTTAAAAATCTGAATCCTTTTCATAAAATCTGTTTTAGTTTACAATTAACGCCTACTCTTTTTGCAGGTTTTCGGCATCTCCTGTTATTATCGCAATAAAAAGATTATTCCAAGAATTGATTCCTTACCTAAAACCCGGGCGAAGTCTCCTTTAGTATGAGAATGAAACTAGTTAACATAATTGCCTGCCTTTTATTTGGTGTCTTGACCATTCTATTTCTATATAGAATGTCTGAAAAGGCAAATCATCGTGCGAATGGATTTATAAGGCTCTTCCCTCCACATGTCGTAAGACTTGAGAAAATTTTAGATATTAGGTACAATTCATATTACATAGGGGGAGTGTCATATCACAATATTTATTTAGGCAACTACACCACGCCTGATCGCATATTGAGACTAGATTATTCGTTATTATATGCTAAAAGCATAAGGCTAATTTTCCAAGATACATTTAGGCTGAAGCCTGGAAATGCTGTCCTTAGACTGGATTCACCATCCATATATTTGATGGCCGGCGGAACTCCATTAATATTGAGTGGAAAACTACCTACCAATTTGATGAGTAGTATTCCAGTAAAGAGGATATTCTTTACCGGCAGCGTCCCCTTATCGCCAAGCTCCTTTGTCCTTCGGGTATTTGATAGTCACTTAAACAAAAATATGTTTGCAAAAGTGGCTATTGATTCACCAAATATTCGAATTGTACCAGATATCTTGGATAAATATGGGAAAGGTATATTTGATACGGATGGCATGCTTTGTTGTGAGCCAAACACCAAAAAAATACTTTACATTTATTATTACCGAAATGAATTCTTATATCTTGATAGTAACCTGACTCTTTTGTACAAAAAGAGAACTATTGATACGGTTACTCAACCTCAAATCAAAATCGCTACTATTGTTTCCGAGGGCAAAACAACATTTTCAGCCCCACCCATGTATGTTAATAGACGGGCTTGTATATATGGGAATCGGATATTTATTAATTCTGCTTTGTTAGCTAACAATGAGATCGCACAGACATTTTTAAATTCCTCAGTCATTGACGTTTATTCGTCGATTGATGGACTGTACAGATTTAGTTTTTACCTGCCAGATTATTTCAGCAAAAAAATAAGTGATTTTTATGTTTATGATAAAACATTAATTGCAATTCATGATCATTTTATCCTTACTTATGCCCTCAATTTATGATGCCCTTATTCGGTCTAATAATTATTACCTTCATTTCCTTCACAGATTTCTCTAAATCCAATCCGTATTGTTGTAGAGATTTTTTTATATCATTTAAATCAGACAGATCAGCATCCAATCGTATATCAATATTACCTTTAATCCCAGTTTCATCTATAAAAGGAGGTTCGCTTTGATGATTTCCCCATAATACTTGGATCAATTTATAGACTGGACCGTTTATTATTTCGAATCTTGAATAGCCGTCTGCATCGGAGTCAGCACTTATTGCAATCCCCTTTGTTCGTAGATTTATTTTCGCATCTTCTGAGGCAATTAATTTCCAATAAGGCATTTGTCGCAATTCGACGCTTACATCATAGCCAAAATAATTTCTTAAATCATTTTTCATGATTTCTCGCATAATTAAGGTTTTAGCTTTCGAAAGGGGGACACTTAAACTGTAGCAATAGAGACCTCTACCAGTCTTAAGATCATATTCAAAATTTGAGGAATCTGGCAATTCCAATAAGGGGTTCAACCAATATTTCCCATAGGAATTTGGCATCATCGAATTGCCTGAATATGGAATATTCCAAATGGTATCACCGTAGGCGCAATCGTACAGATTGGATAATGAAACGCAACTTAATTGGAATAAGTGATAGGGTGGCGAGATGCTCCAAAAATAATCACTTTGTTGCATTGGAATTCCAGGTCTCCATTTGCTCAATAAGGATCGAAATAGAAAAATCGTATCCTCTCGAACATTTCCTGTCACTAAGTAAGGCTTCCTGGGATCGAAGGATCTATTTGATTCAGATAGCTGCCTTCGATTGAATGCGCTGGCAAGGACAGGGTTTTTGCCATTTAAGAAATCCTTGATATCATCTGATGTAATGGAATAAGTGATGCCCCTTACGATCCCTTTGTCGTCGATAATAATGACATAAGGGCAAGGGCCGATGTCGAATTGATTAAATAAGACAGAATCATATGAGACGGGTAAATCAAGGTTTTGCTTTCGTTTAATGTTTTCATACAGATCTTTAATTGTTTTGCTGTCCGGAATAAGATCAAAGGAGTATTGTGAGCCAGTATACCCGATCAGTAGGAATTCCACCTGATTCGCAAATTGTTTTCTGAGTTTATTAATTTTTGAAAGGCTTTGCATGCTGGCGGCACAATGTTTATTCCAAAAATCTACAATCAGCCAGCTACCCCTGAAATCCTTTATGTTCACTTGTCTCTTTGGGTAATATTCAATGTTCTTAAAGGTAATTTCCGGGCAAGGCATACCAATCACAGGATATTGAATCTCTTTTGATTGGGCCTGATTGATGGTGCCTAAAAGCAAAAGCGACATAATTATGTAAAAGTGTCTTTTAAAATGTTTCACGATTTTGTAAGATTTCTTTTTGCTAAATGAAAATGAGTTTCAGCCTTTATGCCTAGTAGAACTCATTATTGAGGTTTTATTCGGGGGCTGCGAAAACAGCCTTTGTCGCCCTACTTAGTAACCAGGATTTTGAACCAGATTTGGATCGTTTTGAATTTCTGATTGAGGAATGGGGTATAGTTGTTGATTGGTATTCCAATTTCCTCCTTTTGCTGCGCAGACTCCTCCTACTGTCCCCATAATTGCATCTATAGTTCCCGTTCTTTTAAGATCCAACCAACGGTGTCCCCATTCCGTAAATAGTTCCACCTGCCTTTCATGCAAAATGGCCGAAATTAGATCAGGTTGCGTTTCGGCGTTTGTATTAGAAAGACCCGCCCTTGCGCGAATCATATTGAGGTCATTAATGGCGCCAATAAGATTATCTTGCTGGGCTCTTGCCTCTGCACGAATCAGGTATTGCTCTGAGAGACGAAATACTATTGAATATTCTGTCAATTGGGTCGGAGGTGTAGTAAATGGTATAGTTTTTACTTTATATTTATAAGGGTAATAATAGGTTTTACTCCCAATAGTAATGCTATCTACCCAGTTCGTTTTACGTCTATCTCCAGAGTCAAATGAGTTCAATAATTGAGTACTCATGGCTACATTACTGGGAGTGCCTGAAAGGATAAAGCCGAATCCTTCCCATGTATTAAGGGTGTTAAAAGTTGGCATCAATTGCCAAATGGCTTCGGGACTGCTTTTTAGAAATACGTTGCTGAGGTTGTTTTCAACATGAAAAGTTGAACTGTCATTGATAACACTTGTTGATAACGCTTCAGCATTGGCCCAATCCTGAAGATATAAATATACCCGAGCTAAAAATGCCGTAGCAGCCCATTTATTGGGTCTCACTCGCTCGCCATTTGAAAAAGAGTAATCGCTTGCCAAAAGATTTTGAGCATCTTTTAGATCGGAAATTATTTGTTGGTACACTTGACCCTTGGAAGTGCGTGAGATAATTGAATTTAATTTATAATCTGTACTTGTAACTAATGGTACTTCACCAAATAAGTTTACCAAATAAAAATAGCAGAAGGACCTTATGAATTTGCATTCCCCTAGGAGTTGAAGTTTAATCGCAGGAGTCAGCTGGTTTGAATTGGAGAGTCCTTGTATTGCGGAATTTGCAAAATATATATATTGATAAGCCTTTCCCCAGAAATAGGTTGCGATATTGCCATCGTTCTTGTCCAAAGTGTTAGTATAAAATTGAATTTGGCTGGAGTTAGTGGAATAGTTCGTTAATTCATCGCTGGACAAACCGGCCAAAAAGCATATATTTCCATTAGGATAACCTGTAAAACTCACATCGCTATACATGTTTCCATAAATCGCTGTAACTGCCGCTGTGGCTGTTGCATCATTGGTAAATACGGTTGAGGTGACCAATTGAGTATTCGGAGGATCAATTGCAACAAACTTTTTGCATGAGATATCCAGTAAAATCAAAATACCTATGCCAATTGCCTGAATTATTTTAGAATTAATTTTCATTTTTCCCATTTTATTAAGATTCTTCGCTCGCCTAAATGATTCTGCCAATAAACAATATGAAATCTCTTGCATTTCCCTTGGAATTAAATTGTTACTTGAATTCCCACGGTTATCACTCTCAATGGCGGCAATTGATTGCTTTGATTCTCTGGATCCAATCCTTGATACCTGGTGAGGGTAAGGAGATTTTGTATTTGGATATAAATCCGACCATTTTGTATATGAGAGTGGATTCTGCATTTTTCAGGCAATTCCCAGGATAGAGACAGATTTTTCAGGCGAACAAAAGATGCGTCTTTATATAACTGATCGCTACTATAGTACGCATTGCTCCATGAATTGTACAAAGTGAAATCTGAATTAAATCTTTCAATGTTTGTAACATCTCCGGGTTTTTGCCATCTGTTCAGAACGCTTGTGGGTTGGTTTCCGGATACACCTGGCAAATAGCCATACAGATAAGCTTTACCTGGTTGATTTACAAATTGAAACAAGACATCTAGCTGAAATCCTTTGTATTTGAAACTGTTTTTCAATCCTCCATAATAAATAATTTCTAGGTTTTTAGAATAGATGTAATCATCAGGAAAGTTGGGAGAGGAAGTTGGCTTTCCATTTTTGGCGATGAATTGATAGACCCCGGACGCTGGATCTACGCCAAAGAATTGATATCCTTTGAAAAGCGACAATGATTGGCCTACTGTATAGGTGTACCTGTAATTTGTATTTTCAATATCTGGGAATGAGACCAGCTTATTGTGGGGAACGCTAATATTTAAGGTGGAGGTCCAAGTAAATTCCTTGCTTCTTACGTTAGTTGTATTAATTTCCAGTTCAAGACCGGTATTCTGTACCAAAGCAGGAAAATTGCCTTGGATGGAAGAGAATCCAGTGATCAAAGGCAGTGGATAACCGACTAATTGATTACCAGAACGGTTTCTATAGTAACTCAGGGAGATTAGAAATCGATCTCTTAAAACTCCCAGTTCTAGCCCAAACTCTATTTTTTTATTAATCTCCCAGGCAAAATCAGGATTAGATAATCGCGTTGGTGTTAGACCGACATTGCCCTGATAAGAAATGCCCGTGGGAAAATAGGTGGAAAGATATTGGTAGTCTCCGATCTGGTCATTTCCTGTGATTCCATAGCTGCTTCTGAATTTGCCAAAGCTTAGGAAAGGCAAAATGTTTTGAACAAAATCCTCTTTAGAAAAGATCCAAGCTGCCCCAATCGCACCAAAATTGGCAAATTGCTTTCCAGGTCCGAAACGGCTACTCCCATCCCTTCGTGCAGTTAAATTGATGAGAAACTTATCTTGATTGTTAAAATTTAATCGGCCGAAGGCCGCATTGTACTTATATTGAGTATATCCAGTTGAACTGCTGACATTAGTTGCTGCAGCGATATTTGCCAGTAAAGCATCACTGCTGAATCCACTCGCAGTCTGAGAAATCGATTTTTGAATATTTTCCTGAAAGGTTGTTCCTACTAATAGATCCAATCGATTGTTACCAAGCTTTTTTTGGTAGCTCAGCTGTGGCTCAATAATCCACGTACTGATGCTATTGTTCGCAAAGTATGAATTCCCGCTTTGCACATTATAAGTGGGATTAATAGAGTTTATAGGATTAAGTTGTTGTTCATCCATCTGCATTCTCGTGTACCCGAGACTGGCCCTTATTTGGAGATCGGCCAAAATCTGGTAACTAAGAATGGTATTAGCGATCAAATTATTAGTAATTTCTCTATAAGTTTTTATAAGGTAAGAGAAGGGATTTGTGAAGGTTCCATTCGACCAATTCAATTTCCCCGTTGAATCATAAATTGGAGGAGTGTCAGGAGGAAGGCTACTACTTCCGGTAAGGTCAATGTAGGGAAGACTGTTATTGTCTACTACGTACAGAGCAGAAAAATTGGCCTTGAATTTTTTATCGTCAGATGTATTGGTAAGATTAAAATGGCCAGAGCCTTTCTGATAGGGGAAATTTCCTGGAAAAACAGTAATTTCCTTATGGTACCCACCTCCGAATACAAATTGTGTATTGATATTTCCACCTGACACAGATACCTGTGCATCGGTTGTTTGGGACGAGCCACCGATTAGAAGTTTTTGCCAATCGGTGTATCGCGTCGTATCCCAAGTTCCATTCACGTCATAATCATAACTTTGGGGCGTGGAATGATCATTTTCAAACGCTTCATGTCTCATTGCCAGGTATTGCTCTAGGTTTAAGTATTTTACGGTCCTAGTAACTTTTCCAACGCCAGTATGTCCATTGACATCCACCAATGTTTTCCCCGCTTTTCCTTTCTTAGTCGTAATTAATATGACTCCATTTGCTCCTCTGGAGCCATAAATAGCGGTGGCGTCAGCATCCTTGAGAATTTCAATGCTTGCAATATCTGATGGATTGATACTATTCAAGGGACTTGAAGACATATTCGCCGCCTGAATTTGTGTGAGCGAACTTGCCGTGAACGGTACTCCGTCAATAATATATAAGGGATTATTACCAGAAGCTATGCTATTTTGGCCTCTAATCTGAACTGTGAAATTGCCTCCTGGTACCCCTGTTTGTTGGGTTACTAATAATCCAGGGACCTGACCCTCTAATGCAGCCAATGGATTAGAAACGGGCTGTTCTTCGATTGACTCTGCTTTCACGGTGCTCACGTCCCCGGTATTTAAACGCTTACTGACCGTACCATAGGCGATCACTTGAACCTCATCTAAGGGATTTTTTGAGACGCTTAGAGAGATCATGAAAAAGGTTTTACCATTCACCAGGATGGTTTGAGGCTCGTACCCTGTGTATGAAATGATAAGCTCTTCGTGATCGTCGATGCCTTTGAGTTCAAATAGTCCTCGATCGTCAGTCTGGGTTCCTTTGGTAGTTCCTTTGACTTGGACGGCAGCGCCAGCGAGTGGCTCCCCATTTTCGTTGACGACCTTACCCTTTAGGTCAGTTAGTCCGGAAATATGATTGGATACTTTGGCTTCAATCACAACATTGTTGCCCACAATATGATAGTCTAGCGGCTGGTCCTTGACACAGAGATTGAGAGTCTCTTCCAGTGATGCATCTTTTACCTCAATAGTAACTGGGCCAGTTTTTTCCAGGATCTCAGTTTTATACCAGAGAGTGTAGCTGGTTTGCTTTTGAATGTCTTCGAAGACTTTTTGGATCTTGACGTCTTTTTCAGAAATGGAGATTTTTTCCTGGGCCAGGCCTTTGGCGCTTACCTGGAGAAAGCCGGCAAGGAGTATTATAGCCGTTGTTCTCATAAGATGAAAGGTTTTAAGGAGAAGCCCCCGATGAATGGTCATCGGGTAGCCAATAGCTTTGGTTTGCATATCTTTGTTTGGTTGGGTTAAACGATATGGTCTAGGTCAGATTTTATCTGGGTTAACCCAACTTCCGCCGTTCCGCTTTCCCCGCGGAACGGTTTTTTTTGAGCTATCCGCGATTTGATTATGGCATTACCGTCAATATTTTACCCTCCCTGGTAACATGTATTCCATTGAGTTCAAGTACTTTTAAAAGCTCGGATAAATTGGCCGCGCGTGAAATCCCCCCCGTAATTCGCTCGGCAGGGGGATTGCCCTGGTATTCTACGTCTACGTCGTACCAGCGGGAAATCATGCGCATGATCGAACGAGTGTCTGCATTCTTGAAAAAGGTCCGGCCGTTCTTCCAGGCTACCACGGCATTAAGGTCGATGCCCCGCACTACCTGGATTCGATCCGAATTATTTAAAGCTATCGCCTGTTCTCCAGGAACAATGGTTTCTGCATTTAGCCCCTTAATCATCTTGACCCTTCCTTCCAATAAAGTAGTGGCGATGGACTGTTCGTCCGTGTCAGCCATTATATTCAGGTGTGTGCCGAGCACCTGGACTTCGGCCTCGTGATTTATTTCCAATTTGAAAGGCTTCGAAAGGTCTTTGGAGACTTCCAAGTAGGCCTCCCCGCTCAGTTCCACCTTTCTTTCTTTGCCGGAAAAGGAAGTAGGGTAGCGCAGCGTGGTGGAAGCATTGAGCCATACTTTGGTTCCATCCGGCAGGATAAGCTGGAACTGGCCTCCCCGTGGAGTCGATAAAATATTGTATAGTGTTATTCCGGATTCCTGCTGACCGAGGGGTGAATAAGCCAAGCTCCCGCTATCCAGTTTAACGAGCTTTGAATTTCCCTGGTCAGGCAGTTGTCCATTGCCTGTGCTATCCAGGATAAGCTTTGAACCATCCGCGAGCGTGAGAATCGCCTTATTCGTGCCGGGCGGAATGTCTTTATCTAAAGGTTTTGACTGTTTGGCAATCAATTGTTCGTGAGGATGTCGCAATAACAGGTACAATCCGCCAGCCACAATAACCAAGAAGGACGCGGCAGCAATCAATCGCTTCCACCTAAATCCAGGTTTAATGAGTTGTTGGGATCCCCGAAGTTCGGGCGCCTTATCTAGTAATTTGTTCCATGCTTTTTCCTTATAGCTATAATAATCTTGCATCAATCCCCTTAGTTTGTCTGGGTCGCTAAGCTTTATGAACAAGGCTTCGTTGTCAGGGGAAGATTCCCTCCATTCCTTTAGTTCCATTTCCTCCTCAAAGGTCAGTTCATTTCTGACCCACTTGAATAGTAAATTCGCAATATTTTCGGGAGCCTGCATCTTTTGCGTAAGGTTCTTAAGGACCGTATGTCAATGGCCAATTAAGCAATTTGTCAATTGTTGGACGGATTAAGGCTGGTCCTAGTTCATCCAAATTACAATATTATATGTCGAGAGATACGAGCTTTTATGCACTAGTGGGTATCATCAAGTTGATCCAATTGGGAGGATCCCTATAAGGAGTAGCAAACAAACTATTTGAAGTAATGCGATTCGCAACTGGCGAAGAGCCTTAGACTTTTGGTTGTGCACCGTTGCCCTGCTTAAATTTAACTTTTCTGCAATTGTTTTTTCTTTTAGACCATCCAGATACGCCAGCTTGAAGATTTTTTTTCGCTGGGGTGCAAGTTTTTCAATTTCCTTGTAGATGCGTTGTAAATATTCTGCCGAGATTTCATCCTCAAAATAAAGGGCATCTTGCCTTTCTTCACTGAGCCTAAGCAATTCCTTCTTCTTTCGCTCTACAAATCTATCGTGCCTGAATAAATCGAAACAAGCATTTCGAACAGAAACCCGAAGAAATAAATTGATGCTCTGCAGCCGCGCAAATCGTTTTTCCATCCGCCAAATCTTTAGGAATGCCTCGTTGGTAATATCCTGGGCGTCTTCGCGAGAAGCAAATCGACGGGCATAGATATAAATGGATGGATATAGGTGATGGTAAAGAGTAGTGAAAGCCGACTGGGAGCCGGAGTTGAAGGCACGAAGGGTATCTTCAAATAAAATTACAGATCCATTGGATCTTCTATGAATGGGCCCCTGGCTTTCATTGAAGAATTGATGTTCTTCCTCGGGAAAACCACTGGCGAGTTGGTCTTCTACTGGATAGCGCGTATCCACTTCTAAAAGAAATTTACGTAAGGCAATGATTATCAATAAAAAATGGAAGTCTGAAGTATAAGGGGCAAATAAATATAGAGCGAACCCCGTCTTACCGAACAGAGGCACCGAGTGGGCCTTGAACCGATAAGCTGATAGAGGCCCGCCCTATATTTCTATAGAGCAGGCTTTCACTACCATCTCGGTTCTTTAGAAAATTCTCGGTTTTCTGTTCGAGACTTATAGCGAAATCCTTCAATTTAAACTATGAAGAATCTCAAATTAAACTTTCAAGATCAAATTTAGCATATTTATATTCCATTTTTGTCAAATATGACAATTTTATTTTTATTGACATTCCCACTTTCACCTTGTGAAAGTCAAGGATCAGGCATATTTAGATGCTTTTGGTGCAAATCTTAGGAAGTTGATTGATTCTAAAAAGAAAACTCCAGAGGATGTAGCTGCTATTGGAAGAATTGAGACCAAGCAGGTTTATCGAGTCATAAACGGAGAGCATAGTGCTACATTGTCCATGATTGTTGCAATCTCAAAAGGCTTGGAAATTCATCCCAAAAAATTATTTGACTTCGAATTTGATTTTGGTAGCTAAATTTCCTTCCTTTTTTTGGTCAATTTGCCTAATTAATCTCGTTACCAGGGGCCTTCTCAGTTGCAGATATCCCATTATTCATTACCAACCATCAAGAAAGGGAATTAGAATTGATATCAAATTGAAATGTCCCGCATTTCTAAGGGTCCCTTGCCATATCTAATGATACTGAACTAAGGGATTTTGGGTTGATTCCGACAATTTCAAATTTAATATTATCAAATTCGCCCAATTTGTAAATTTTTAGATATCCAGATTTCCGGAATTCATTACTGGACTATCGGCGGCTTCATTAAATTTACACCCCAACTTATTAATTGCATTTGATACGCGGTAATTATCAATGGGGAGAATGCATCTCAATGATTTAGCGAATTATGATCAATTTCATAAAGGAAATAAAGATCGAAAACTTCAAATCGATTCGTCATTGTGAATTGCACGGATGCAAGAGAATTAATCTCTTTATTGGAAGCACCAATGTTGGTAAATCAAATATACTCGAAGCTTTATCCATATTCTCGATCCCATATTTGCGAGAGAATTCTTCGAAAAAGCTCTCACATTTGATGCGGATAGAGAACGAAACTGAATTATTCTATAACGGGAATACTAATTCAGATGCATTGGTTAGCACGAATGTGTGCAAATGCAAGATGGCATATAATCCAAAAGACGGCTTACAAATTCTCATTGATTTTCACACAGATTCTTTTCCCAGCTTTAAAGTTATTGATAAGCTAACTGTCAGCGGATTAAGTAACCATCCTTATTTCGCGCTACCGATCAAGAAATATTCATTTAGGCGAAATGCCCTATGTGAAAAATCGCATGCCAAATACTTGATTCCACCCTTTGGGCCGAACTTGTTGTCGATTATCGAGAATTATGAAGATTTGAAACGCGAAGTCTCTTGCCTATTTGAAGAGTATCGATTAAAAATAGCATTTGATAAAAGTAGCCAAACCATCAAGGTGATCCAGGACAATCTATATGGAATCTGCCTGATCCCATATGATTCCATTGCGGATTCTCTTCAGAGAATTATTTTTTTTAGGGCAGCGATCTTTTCGAATTCCAATAGCGTATTGCTTTTTGATGGGCCGGAAGCACATTTGTTTCCACCATACATTACTCACATTACCCAAGAAATGATCTTTAAAAATGATAATCAATATTTTGTGGCGACGCATAGCCCATTTATATTAAATGACCTCCTTGAGAACGCCAAAGAAGAGCTGGCAATATTCATGTTAAATTATAATGACCATCAAACCAAAGTGAGGCAGCTTTCAGAAGATGACCTACACGAATTATTTCAAGACGGCGTTGATTTATTCACCAATAGCGAAGGCTTTATTTGAGAAATGGTTCGGTTGATAATCCCAGAGTGCAATATCAATTCCTTAATTGCGAATATTGTAACATTTTTAGGTGGCAAATCAAGTATTTTGCGGTAAGGAAATGAAATTTTGAATGGAAAAGCTGGAAATCAAGTATTTCGGACCGATAAAGGAAGTTGAAGTAGTTATTAGAGATATTAATGTGTTTATCGGAACTGCTGCGAGCGGAAAGAGTCTTGTAGCCAAATTGATTTCAATATTTAACGTAAATGCCCTTCGGTTGAGTCCGACTATGGAGGGATTTCATAAGCTGCTTGCGGATTACAATTGCGATTTTGAAATGCGCCCAGGCACTTGGATCCGTTACGAGAATAATGGGTTCCATTTGGAAGTCAGCGGGCAGTCTATTCAAACGAATTATGACTCAAAAATTACCTGCGATGGCTTTAATCCAATTTATATTCCTGCGGAAAGAATGTTTTTCCCCACAATGTCCCAATCAATATTTGGACTGCTAATTAGTAATATCTCATTACCAAAATCGCTGGTCAATTTCGGAGCAAAATTTGAACAGGCAAGAAGCTCCCTAAAGAAATATTCCGTTGGCTTTCTCCCGGTAACCTATGAATGGGATGGCAATAATGATTTTGTCCGCATTTCTGATGAGGTAAGGATCAAACTTTCTGAGGCTTCGAGCGGACTTCAATCGGTGATTCCCCTGATTTTGGTTATGCAATTCAATACGGAAGAGAAAAAGGGAGGTAAAAACATTTTTGTCATTGAAGAGCCAGAGTTAAACCTATATCCTTCCTCCCAAAAAGATCTCGTCAACTACATCATTCGCAGGATCAATCAATCAAAGGACAAGATCATTATTACGACTCATAGCCCTTATTTGCTGACATCGATCGACAACCTGATTCAGGCCAAGGCGGTGGCCGATATTCATGGCCACAAGGACTATCGTGTGAAAAGGATCGTCTCTTCCCCTTATTGGATTGATTTTGACCGAGTTTCCTGCTATTATTTCGATTCGGGTAAATGCAGATCAACACTGGATGCAGAATTGGGCTCCATCGGCCCCTCCAATATGGACGACGTTTCGAACCAACTAAGCGATACGTTTGAGAAGCTACTTCTCCTAAAATACCCTTCCTGATGTCTGCATGGGTACCATTCGACCGACTAGGCCGGGATCTTACGGCAATGCTATAATTTTCCTGCTTATTTTGGGTAAGGAACGCTTCCCCATCGAGACTCGCATAACGTTTTAATTCTTTGTTATTCCGGCGAGGGAATAATTCAAAGATTCCCGTTGTCGGCATAATCCGGAGAAGCCCGCGTCAATACGCGATGATATCCGGGCCGCCGGAAGCGATTTTTTGATAGGGGTTGTTCAGGAATTTGACCATATCGTCATGCCATTCCTTTCCCCCGACCATATGCGGAAAATGGATAAATAGCAGGCGCTGGCTATTGGGCATATAATGGTGAATCAGATCAATATAAAGGGGTCTGCAGGCATTATCCATTTGTCCGTCTGCAAGCAGGGCAGGTTTATCTGAATAAAAGGGCTGTTTGGTCCTGGGGCTAATGGGCGGAACCTGCCAGCAATCACAGATCTCCCGGTACACGTCATTGATATGGTAACCTTGCATCCAGGGATACACCTGGTAGACTTCATGCAGGACTGCTTCGCTGTGATAAGCAGATTGGTCCGAGCAATAGACGGAAATGCGCATCCCTGAAGGCCCATCGCCGTCTTCAAATATTCCGTCCAAATAGGATTTGACATGGCCCTCCTGGCGGTTGCTGATGAGGTCGAGGATCAGGGAGGCCATGTCTTTCAGCCGGGAAGCGTTCCCGAATGCATCTTCCACGATCTGCAACAGGTCGTTGCGGGTATATTGGATCCGGAGCGAATCGGAGCTGCCCTTGGGCCGGTAACCGATGCTGAATGTCTTTCCACCGATCGAGGTAAAATATTGCCGGAATCTTTCTTTGAGCTGACCGTACCGGTCTTGGTCAGCGGAATCCGTTTCGATATGATGGAATAGGATATCCAGGGCCTCATTGAAATTTGCCGGCTCCTCTTCATCGATCCGCACAAAGGTCGGAAGCGGGGAGTTGAGGATCAGAGACCGGATCCGGCCCGGGTCCTTTTGCAGGAGGGCAAGCATCAGGCCGCCGCTATAAGACCCACCGCTCAGGTTGACCGAATCAATCCTTAAGGTGGCCAGCAGGTCATCCAGGTCTTCGACTGTTTCATCGGTATTGTACCCAGAAAGATCGATCCCCCGGCTTTCCAGGGCCTTCTTGTAGCGCCTGACCCCGACCAGGACCATGCTGTCCTTGTTGAGGTTTTTCCGGTAGGATTCTTTGATCGCATCGCTCAATTCCTCGCTCCAAAGATTCGGAACCGCAAAGTGGGTCCCTCTTTGCTCAAAGGCGATGTAATCCCGGTCCCGGATTAGCTCATGCCGGGTAATGTCCGCCGCCCCGCCCAGCGAACTGCCGCCTGGTCCGCCGGCGCTGTATAAAAGCGGGTCCTTTCTTTTTTTCGGGTTCTTGCTTTCCACCAGAATAAAAGGCAGTTTGATAGACTTTCCGTTGTTTTTTTTGCGGTTCTCCGGAACGATTAAGTAGGCGCACCGGCTGTGAAAACTACTATCCAGCTGGACCTGGCAGGCGCATGGTTCTATCCGGCGCAAGGTTCCTCCCCGGTGGGTCTGGCCCCAGGCTAGAATGTTCGTCCCGGTCAGGGCCCCTAGTAGGATCACAACGATTCGCATGTGTATTGTTTATTCCAAAATTAAGGAAGCTGGCGTCCGAGCCATAGGTAAAAAACGGACAATCTAATTCCCAGCCATCCGTTGTCCACAGAATTGGCGGGCCTCTTTGTAAAAATGGCTCATGTCGTAATACCCGTATCGGGTGGGATCGAAATCCGATTTATTGCGCAGGTATTGGGTGAGCGCAGCCCGGGCGCGGAGGCTGGAAAAATATTTTTTTGGCGGGATGCCCACGACCCGGTGGAAATAGCGGTTGATGCTTTTGGAGTGGGTGAATAATTTCTCCGCGATTTCAGAAGTATTGTACTGCCACCCGGAGCCGACGTATAGTTCTGCGCTGTCCCGCATGTATTTCAAATAATGGTCCGCCGGCCTTTGCCGGGCGAGTTTCGCCAACAGGTATTGCTCCAGCATCGCCACTTTCTTTTCGAAGCTCCCCTCCTGTTTCAAACGGCCAAGCAGGGTCTCTGGGAATATATGGCTGGCAGAGGCGATTTGATTCAATAAGGAGGTCTGGTTGATCCCGAAAATGGCGTCCAGTGATCCGGGATAAAATTTAACGGTAAATATTCTATCGACTGGCAGAACCATCCTGGACAGCGTATGATCCCTCACCACCAGGATATCCGTATCCCTTCCGATCGAATGTCTTCCCTTTTCGGTTTCCAGGCTGTAAGGCGCACTCAGGTTGACCCAAACCGTGGGCGTCCAACTAGGGAACATCTTTACGCAGAAGGATTGCCGGCCAAAGTGCCGGAAGGTTTCCCGGGGAGAGGATTCAGAAAAAAATTCCACCCACTCGGCAAGTTCACCAGAAGGGTAGGCAAAACGGTAAATTTTCCGGATATCATCAAAAATCTCGACCATGTCGGGTAATGCAAAATAACTTTTTTATAGTGAACAGCCTCGAGATAAGGTGGACCGACCACATAAAATAAAGAACGAGGAGTTGTTCTCTAATAAAATGCCGACCCCATACCTGCTCTTCGGGCAATTCTTCACTTTTGGATTGTCGGAGAAATTAGTCCGTGTTCAATACTAGGGTAGCAATATGGTCGTTAAGGCTGGTGATTCTGCGGGTTAAAAGAATGCCGAAATTGCAGTGGCGAAAGATCCGTTCTTGTTTTAAACAGTTTGCTGAACGATTGGGGATGCTCGAAGCCTAATTCGTAGGCAATTTCACTTATTGACAAATTCGTAGCAGACAATTTTTCTTTTGCTTTCTCAATCAATTTTTCATGAATGTGCTGCTGGGTATTTCTACCGGTAAGTATTTTCAGCAAACTGCGCAGGTAACCTGGCGATACATTCAAGCTATCTGAAATAAATTGGACTGTAGGCAATCCTTTGCCGGCTAACTCGTCGCTGTTGAAATAGTCTGTAAGTAATTGTTCGAGGCGGTCCAGAACTTGGTGATTGGTTATTTTTCTTGTTATGAACTGGCGATGATAAAAACGATCTGCATAATTGAGCAAAGATTCTATCTGCGAAATAATAATGTGCTGACTGAAACTGTCAATATTTTCCTGAAGTTCCTGCGTGATATTTTGAATAATCTCTGCAATAATATTTTCCTCTTTGTCGGAAAGAAACAAAGCCTCATGTACTGAATAATCAAAGTACTCATATCGCTTTATGATTTTAGATAGCGATGTATTCCAGAGAAAATCAGGATGAACTAGCAATATCCAACCCGATTTTTGAGACGCGGTTTGCTGCTCTTCCTGAATGCTGAAAACCTGGCCCGGTGAAATAAAAAACATCACGCCTTCATCAAAATCGTATTCCTGTTGGCCGTATTTAATTTTGCCGTTCAGATTTCTTTTCAACGAAATAGAGTAAAAATCGAACACCCAACTGATACCCCTTTTTTCAGGAGAAAGATGAACATCAGCATAATCCACCACGCTGATTAAAGGGTGTTTCGGTGGCGAGAGTGCCCTGGAGCGATGAAACTCATGAATTGTTTTTAGGTGCTGTATGTTTGCCATCTCTGAAATTACAAATTTCGAATCCAGCTTGGAAACTTTGGCCTTAATTCATTGATTTATTCTCTGTTTTTAATCCATAAGGTTATGTTACCAAGGAACCTCTCCTCCTTCTTTAATGAATTTTCCCGTTTCAACGGAAGATTCTGTAACCAGTTTTACTATCGGTTTCGCTCCTTCTTCTACTGTCTTGTAACCGCGATGCTGGTTTAGATCGGTGGCTGTGTAGCCAGGCGTTACGCTGTTTACCCTGAACTTTGTGCTACGCAGTTCGTTGGCCAGCATGACTGTAAAGGAATTGAGTGCTACCTTGGATGAAGCATAAGCATTATATAGGTCCCAATTGGAATTTCTACCCGGGCTGCTATGCATGGTCAAAGAACCTACTTCACTGGATATGTTGATAATATGGGGCTGCGCTGACTTTTGCAGCAGTCTGAAGAATTGCTGCGTGGTACGGATAGAACCAAAATAATTCGTATCAAACACTTTTTTATATAATTCGATATCCGAAGTGGATATGTTCTGAGGCTGTTCACCGGTAATGGCGGCATTATTAATCAGCACATCCAGCGCTTCAATTTTTGATTCCATTATCGTTTTTGCCTGCATGATGGACGCAATATCAGTAACGTCAATTTTTACGAGCTCTACGTTTGAAATACCTGATGCTTTTAGCTTGTTTACTGTATCGTTTCCTTTTTTCTCATCCCGGCTCCCTAAAAAGACATAGTAGTTTAATTGCGCCAACTGTTTAGCGGTTTCTAAACCAATCCCTTTATTGGCACCTGTTATCAATACATTTTTCATTATATTATTTTTTGCTGTCATATGCCTTGGCAAATTCAACTCCATAGTCTGTCATTTTCACCCTACCAAATGCCTCCGGTTTATGCTGATTGTAATCTTCAAACAATTTACCGCTGTGCATTGCGGCATTCATTTCAACCAAACCTGCGGCAAGATGCGGCGCCATCCCTGCCTTTATCAACCGGCCATGCATTTCTTCGTCTGCAATGACAATCCATTTTAGATCTGGCTTGCCAATAGCTTCACCCAATATCCGGGCCGTTTCATTACAGGACAGTTCGTCGCTAATTATATAACGAATTTTTTGCTTTACACTCGGTGATGACAGTTCCTCGGCAACTGCGGCTGCGATATCTAAAGGCGAAACCCAGCCAATGAGATCATCTCCGCCGTAATTTGCAGCGATCAAACCAGCATTTTTTATAACAGGAATAAAGCCTTCCAGATTATAGTAAAAAGCCAAAGGACGAACATGCGTTAATGCTATGTCGGAAGGAAGCCCCTTGAGTATAGTTTCAACCAGGTGATGAAAATGAAGTATACCATTGCCTGTATCCATGTGTCCGCCTATACTACTCAGGTGAACAACCCGCTTTATTCCGGATTGCCTGATAGCCTGGACAAAATTGTGTCCCAACCTACTATAATAAGCTGTGATATCAAGCTGATGGTCAAAAAAGCCAACAGGGGGCTCCATAACAAACACGGAATCCGCACCCATGAAAGCTTCATTTAGAAAATCAGCGTCTTCCAGTTTGCCAATTGCAGCCTTCCCAGCCATTGTTTCAATTGCTTTCTGTTTCTCCGTATTACTGCTGATTACGGTAACGCTGTGCCCGTTTTGTATTAAAGTCTGCACAAGCGGCCTGCCAATATGCCCTAGTGAACCTGTGACTGTAATTTTCATTTTACTGCTTCTTATGATTACAAAATTCTCTCATCATCAGAAAACATTTGTGGCCAAAACGCCTTTTGTTGTAGCCGAAACGTCTGGAAAGTCTATTCCCATGAGTTTTGAAATTATTTGAATAAATAAATGTGGGAAAAATTTTAAAGCCCGTATAAATTGAGTTTTACGGGTTATTGGCGTCGTATGCCTGGAGATCAGTCGGGAGGACCCAACAAACTACTCGTTTCTAACTTATTATTAATTAATACATTGCGACATTAGATGTTCTATCATCACCTTTTTGTTCGCGTGGTGAATAAAGAACCTATTGATTTAAAAAAAGATAATAATTCAAAGCGAACAGCAACAAACTAAGTGAATAGACAGCATCGTCCTGCTATTTGGGGAAATCAGTTACTCATTTTGTCTGCAAAAGTGATGCCTAGCATAATGCTCATGGCAATGATTCCCGCAAAGAAAATAGTGAGCCCGGCCAGGTTGCCTTTTGAAATTTTTCCTGCGCGTAAAAGTAAATAGCCCACCAATAGGTTGAACAAGCCCCACAGTACATTTACCAGAGGCGATGAAAGCCCTTTGCCGGGCGGATCGGAGAAGGGGGATGGAAACCGGTCACCAGAAACACCATGAATAAAATGAGGAACAGTGTTAGCCAGAAAAGCTCCTGCAAAAAAACAAGCGATATAGTGATACCATTTCATGATTCGTAATTTTGTAGGTTAAAAGTAAAAATATATTTCCACAGTTGTTCCCGTTTTTGACCACCAACCAGCGCTATCACAAAAGCAGGAATCAAAATGCCTGACGCTATAACCCGATAACGTAGAAAATGAGAGAGAATTTGGATAGACACAAAAGCAAGACCATAATAATAAAGACAAAAAACCCCGGAAACACTTTGTTGAAATTTAGGTCAAATATGGTTAACAGTTCCCATGATGTTTTAGTCAGGGATATTAAGCCACCTGGGGAAATGCATTCTGCACGGCAATTGCAACCTGGGGAGCCGCGTTCGCCCAGGAAGTGAAGCTATCGACTATTTTGAGGTCGGTATTTACCCGGAATGTCCTATCCAACCGGGTATTATGTCTGTCGAAACGTTGCTCGTCATTGACATAAAACAGGATCAGCAGGCAAATGGCCAAACCGGATGATAACTCGAGGATATTGATCAGTGTAATCCCTTTGTTTGAACTCATACTATGCAAAGAATTGTTCAGAAAGTTCTTGAACATTGGCCTCGTCTTAATTATGTACAAGCATAACCCTTTTCCATCATTATACAGCAAGGTCCCTTTGACGGATAGGCTTCGTTGGTTCGGGCGGTCAAAAAAGGACCGGCAGTATTCGGCCATACCAGTAGATGCGTCTATCTCAGAGCCTTGGATCCCCAGCGCCGGCGTACATAGATGTAGGCCTTTTTTTCCGTTTCGGACTTTGGCCGGGCCATCGCCAAATAGCGCCGGTAATATGACTTCGCCATTGCCAATTCACGCAGCTTATTTTCACAGATTCGGCCGGCATTGTATAGCGTAATAGGGTTTTTAAACAGATAAAACGAAGTATCACAGCATGCAAGCGCCTTTTTGTAGCTCTTTAATGCCTCATAATTGTCTGCCTGGGCATCATAATACCATTCGGCAGTGACGGAGATGGCTTTCCCCAGCGCCTTTGACAAAAGCTCATTGCTCCTTGAATAATTCTTTAATTTGGCATAGGCCTGGGCTTCATAATAATACACGGACTCGAGGTCGAAACCGATGCTAAGCATAAAGTCACAGATACGGATGCAGTCGGTATATAGTTTCAGATTGTAATAGGAAAGTGCAAGCCAGGTGAGGGGCGTCACAGAAGGGTCCTGCAGTCGTACGAGCCGTTCACCTGGCATTATAGCCTGGTCAAAATGCTGCGCCAGGTAAGCGTCACGTACCCGAAGCCTCAGGAGGGTGATATTTAATGAATCGGTGCTCAATGCATAATCCAACAGGGTATCTGCGGTTGCATAATCGCTCTTTTCGATTAAAAGTTCAGCAAGCCCCGCCACCGTTCTGACATCTTGCGGCGCCAGGGAATAGGCGCTATCGAAATAACGGAAAGCGCTATCGGACTTATTCTGCCGTCGCAAGCACTCTCCAACCGTCCGCCACCAAATGGCCCGCTGCGGCTGCAGCTGCAATAAACGCATCGCATAGTCCAGCGCTTCTCCTTCGCCGGGCACATTCGATTCCAGCAAAACCAGATAGTGCAGGGCACTGATATTATTTGAATCAACGGCTATCAGGCGCCTATAGCAAGCCATTGATTCCCTGGCCCTATCCGTCATAAAATAACTGTAACCTGCCCATGCAAGTATGGTAGCATTCCCTGAATCGGCTTGTAAGATCGGCGACAAATAGTCAATAGCTTCATTGAATTCCTGGTTCTGGAAATAATCCATAACCCGGGCCTTGTCCGCTTCGATGGTTTGAGCTGAACTGTGAAAAATGAAGAATATCAATAAGCCCAAAGTCTCAAAGGTTCTAATCATAATGGCCAGTTATTCCAAGGTTAAAATAATTCTACGATTGTTTTAAGCGAGTCGAAAAACGCTGGTCAAATAATTTGCTTTTCTCGCAGGAGATTTTTGAATTCGGCGCAACATACGGATTTCAAAGTCGTTGGTTTCAGGGCGACAGGAACAAAAAGTAAGATTGTTTGAAAATCAGGGTGATTTTTAAGGTTTCGGCCTTTCAGGAACAGCAATTAATGTTACCAGGGCAGACAAGAATGCCGCTCCGGACATCAAAAGGAAAGAAACTCCGAACCCGCCTGCGCCTTTGTTCAAATAACCGACCAACCAGGAGCCGGCAAAGCCGCCCAACGCGCCTAAGGAATTAATCAGGGCAATCGAGCCACCGGAAACATTTTCCGGCAGAATTTCCGCGATCAAGGCAAAGAATGGGCCATAGGGCGTATAAATCGCAACGCCTGCCAGAACCAGCAGCGCATAGGATAGCCAGAACCTTTCCGTGCCGGCTAGATAAGCGCCCAGAAGGAAAACCGCACCGGCCATCAAGAATGGCCAGATATACGCTTTTCTTTTCAGTCGTTTGTCGGAATAGGATGCAGCCAGGTACATGCATCCCATGGCCAGCAGATAGGGGAGGGAGGATAGCCATCCCGTTTGGACGATCCCTATGGCCGGAGC
>Ga0207040_1137_pt1 | contig 21431 bp, 20 predicted proteins | sample Alteio_BWMinCont_72_FD_153279 | JGI IMG/M metagenome (GOLD analysis project Ga0207040, IMG submission 153279) | Enriched cells from forest soil in Barre Woods Harvard Forest LTER site, Petersham, Massachusetts, United States -... | ecosystem: Environmental > Terrestrial > Soil > Temperate forest >... | reverse complement strand
CTGCATCGTGCGTTCCCTCGACGAGGAATTTGGTAAAGGCTTCCGGGGGAAGGCTGGTTTCTTTTAATGATCTCCCCGTGATCCACTCGGAAAGTTTGCGCCGCTGATAAGGACTGAGCAAGGCTCCCTGCACGCGCATTTTGCCGGTCTCCAGGGCAGCCAGAATCGCGCGCGGCGTCATCGTGGACAAGACGGTTGGTCCCGGAGCCAGGACGCGACCATCGTGCGGAGCAAGCCAGCCGTTTGGGGAAATTGGCTCCTGGTCGGCGACCAATATGGTCAGCTTTACGCCATTAACCGGTTCAGCGGGAAAGTCGGCTGGACCTTTAAGGCAAAGGCGGCCATTCGGGGCGCTATTGTCGTGGTCCCTTCCGGTACAAGAACGATAGCCTATTTTGCCGACTACAGCACCATGGTATACGCCATTGACGCCCGTACGGGCAAAGAGATTTGGGAAAAGCGCTCGGGGTTCGAGCAGCAGTCCGCAACCACCGGTTCCGTCGCCGTTTGGGGAGGAAAAGTCTTTGTCCCCATTTCGTCGGTGGAAGTGTCTTCGGCTGCCTTCGGCACCTACACCTGCTGCTCCACGTCTGGAGGCCTGGTGGCCCTCGATGCTCATTCCGGAGCAGAAATCTGGCATTACCGGGCAATCCGGAACAAGGCAATCGCGCAGCCTCGCTCTGCCAACGGCAGGCTTTTCCTTGGCCCATCCGGGGCGCCGGTTTGGTGCAGCCCAACGCTTGATCCCAAGAGACACCTGGTATACATCGGCACCGGGGAGAATTATAGTTTCCCCACTACAGAATCCAGTGACGCCGTTCAGGCAATTGACATGAACAGCGGAAAGCGGGTCTGGAATTTTCAGGGCACTAGCGGAGATCGGTACAACCTCGCCTGTCCCGCTTTTGCGAACTGCCCGGGTCAGCCCGGACCGGACCTGGATTTTGGCATGGCTCCGATCTTGGTAACTCCAAAAGCCGGCTCCGAAATGCTGGTGGTAGGCCAGAAGTCCGGCGTGGCCTATGCCCTAGACCCTTCCAGCGGAAAATTGATCTGGCGAACACGTGTCGGTAAGGGAGGAGCGCTGGGCGGCATCCATTGGGGTATGTGTACCGACGGGAAATATGTATATGCAGCCAATTCCGACAATACCATTGGCCTAGACAATGGCGATAGCACCCAACAGCCGCATCCCGGGATATTCGCCTTGGATCTGCTAACTGGCAAGCTCGTTTGGTCCACTCCGAATCCGCCCTGCACCGCTAATGCGAACTGCTTTCCCTTTAACTCGTCGGCGCCAGCAGCCATTCCCGGCTTGGTTTTCTCCGGCTCCCTGGACGGCCACATTCGGGCCTACGCATCCGCTACGGGAGAGATTCTCTGGGATTTCGACACCGAGAAACCGTATGAAACCTCCGATAATCTTCCGGGAAAAGGCGGGTCTTTGGATGGACCGGCGCCGGTTATTGCCGGGGGCATGCTCTATGTCAACTCCGGTTATGGCATGTTTGGCCAAATGCCCGGCAACGTTTTGCTTGCTTTTGAAACGGCAAACTAGCTAGCCGGGTCGGGCAGTTGATTTTGCTGAATTTCGAACCCGGAGCAGGGCCCAAGCCAATTCCGCCGAAAGGAGCGCGCCCGCCGTAAATAACAGCGGAGGCAGGGTTTTAGCTGCCGCCATCAAGGAACCGGCCAGGGCAATTCCGAATACCGCCATAGGCAAAAGCAGCAAAAGCCACAATCCAAAACCTTGCAGCGGGATTCGGAACGGACGCAGTTCTAACGGATATTTTCGACGCAATACAATTAAGCTTAGGAATTCGAGCAGCAGACCCATGCTGTATAGGCTGACATCAATAATGATCAGGTCGCCGAAAGTCCAAAGGATCATTCCACTCACGACCACTGCGCAAATCAATATAGAAAAATACGGCGTCTGATACCGTGGGTGGAGGCGGTTCAATCGGGAAGGAAGGAGCTTGTCGGCTGCCATCACTTCCGGTATCCGGGATACCGAGAGCAGGACGGTACAAAATATACCAAAGCTGCTCGCCATGCCACTCGCAGCAAGCAAATTCCCCAGCCATCTTCCACCCTCCCGCATGCCCAGCAGCGGAAATCCCTTTGACGCCAGTTCGTTGAAATCAATACCGGACCGTTGCGCTGATAGGACGGCAAAGAAATAGATCACGAAAATAGCCACAAAGGCCAGCACAATCCCTTGCAGGTAGCTGCGCACGGGGCGCTTGACTTCCTGCGCATAGGTGGTGACGTTGTCCCATCCGATATAGTTCCACATGATGGTAAACAAGGCCATGCCCAGCAAAGGAAAGGATGGCGGACGGGCAGGCAAGGCAAAATGGAGATGGCCGACCGCATGACGCTGGAATATAATACCAACCAAAAGGAAAAATGGCAAAAGGACAGCAGCGCTCAACAATAGGGAAGCCTTTCCTACCGGCACGATGCCTCGGATGTTCAGGGCTGCCGCAGACCAAATGACTGACAGGCAGATGGGAATCCGGTAGTGAAGGATATCGGGATGAAAGAAACCGGCGTATTGCACAAATAATACCGGGTAGATGGCCAGGTCGGTAAAAGTATATAGCCAGGTCCACCAGCCTTCAAAAAACGCCCATCGAAGCCCGAGGGCGCGCTTTACCCATTGGTAATATCCGCCGGTAATGGGCATTATGCCATTCAATTCGAGCACCATCAAGATAATGGGTATGTCCCAGACCAGGGGAGTCAGGACGAGTAGAACGAGGGCGGTGTTCCGGCCAGCATAGGACAAGACCGGCTCTAAGCCATAGGGGCCTCCAGACACCGTTAAGAAAATGACGGCCGCCAAGGGAAGCAGGACCAATTTTTTTTTGGGGGAAATGGACGGGGGCATAAAATTTAGGGCCTTTCCGAACAAAAATTTTGTCTTTGGGTGCTCGGTTCCTTGTTGCTTGATTCTACCCGCATCGATTCGTTAGTCCGCAATGGCGGGCCGCGGAGCACTGAATGGATATGCGGACCTCCACATGCGAATCAATACCAAAATAGGGAAGACCAGCCAGGCTGCGTTCGCTAACATGACCCTGGGCAAGGCCGGAGTCGCATACGCTCCCTGCACCTCTTCAAACAAAATGATGGTTCCATTGGTGAGCATAACCGAAGCCCAAACTATACTCAGCAAGCGAATCCAATGCTTTCCTTTGACAAAAGCGTATATGGCCACGGCATAGAAAGGGCCGAAAAATAGCGTGTCAATCCAGATGGTCGCCCGCCACCAGGCAGGCCTTGCCATAAGGACCGGATCAAAACGATTTCCATACCAATGCACCAAGTTTATGCAAGCGGCCGGTGGCCAGAAGGGATAGTTGAAATGCCGGGGATCCCGTACAACCAATTGCTCCAAATCGACGATGTAAGTAATAAAGATCAGGGTAACGACAAAAAAAACCAGTGTAGCAATATCCATTGGACGCCGGGAAAGGGGCAAGGGAGCGGGAGGAGGCATGGTCTGGCTTTGGCCCGGGTAAACTACGGAAAAATATTGACTGCCGCAGGCCTCGAACAGAAAGAGAACTACCTTTGAAAAAATTGCCTGCTCATGGCCTTATCCACCTCCGGGAGAATTGCGCTTGGCCTCTTGGCGATTCAAGCTGCTTTTCTTTCCTCCTGCACCAAAGACGCCGCTATCTCCCCGGGACTAACGCCAGTCGTGTCTGCTTCGGCAGACCCAATATATTTGGTGAGCACCGTCGCCACTCAGCTGCATAATCCACAGGCCGTCGCGGCGGACGGCTCCGGAAACCTTTACGTAACGGAGCTCTCGGGACCCGCCGTGATTATGTTTTCTCCGCAAGGCCAAAAAATCCCCCTAGCGGGAATTCAATCGGTTGCCACCCAGCCGGGCGCTCCCTGGAGCATGCCGGAAGGCATTGCCGTCGACGCAGCGGGTCAGCTCTTTGTTGCGGATCCGGGCTCCGACGCGCTATTCAAAATAATTCTCCCCGAAGGACCCTCTTCCCTCCAGGTGCAGGCCATTCAAGCCAGCAAACCCTTCGGCCTCGGTCAGGATCCTGATGGGAGCATTTTTGTAACTGACGCAAACAGCTCCCTGATTCGAAAGCTCTTGCCTTCGGGACAGTTAATGGTGTTTGCGGAAAGTTCGTCTGCCGAAACTAGCGGCTTGGCAAGCAATGGAAGCCTGGATCCAGATCCCCGGGGCATAGTGGCCGACAAGAATGGAAATATTTATACTACGGATGCTTTGGCGGGTCTGATTTTGAAGATCAATGACCTCGGAGAGACCCAAGTGCTGGCCGGAGGGAGCGGTTTAGGTTATCGCGATGGCCCCGCGGCGGATGCGCAATTCCGGCGGCCGGTAGGTATCACTAGGGACAGGCAGGGTAACCTTTTTGTGACGGATGCCGGAAATTCAGCGATTCGAAAAATTACTCCACAGGGAATAGTCTCCACCATTGCCGGCGGGATTACGGTAGGAAACCAAGACGGGCCTGGCCAATCAGCCCAATTTAATTCTCCGGAAGGGATCGCCATCGATTCCCAAGGCAATTTATATGTGACAGACGGCTGTTACGGCTCCTTGCGAAAGCTCAGCATACAGTAAGACTCTGCGGCGGATTCTGCGGATTTCCCTTAGACCCGCTTGTTGAAGGAGGAAGGATTTCGATCCATGGGCCCAAACCTAAAAGAATTTTGGATTTCCAGGGGATGAGTGGATCCAACCGGTTCGGCGTCAGATAAAGCACCAATACGACCAGTAACGGAAATACTGAATACACCAGGCTGGGCCCCCAGACCCAGAGGGGAATATGCCATCGGAGCTGTTGATCGGAATGCAGCAACCAATGCAGGTCGTAATAGATAAATGGCCCGATAATAACCGCAAAAAGCATCAGGAAAAATTGATTCCTTCCCAAAATCCAATAGGGTCGCCGGTGCGAGGCCAGAAAGACCGCTTCCTCTTCAATTTCCTTCAATTCATTCCGGTAAAACCGGCGGATCGTTTGTTCATAAAAAGAATCGAAATCTTCTTCCGCTGAAAGGTTCTGCTCCATGAGGATGCACACATGATCCAGCAGGTTCATCTGCACGCTTTCCAAGGTGATTCCCCTCGACTTTATGTCAGCCAGAATGAATTCGATATGATCGTCATTCAACTCGAACATTTACGTCGTTTTGGGTTTCAGATCCAGCAGCGCGATCATGGTCTCCATAAATTGCCCTATTTCTTTTAGTCTTTCTTTGCCCAATGCCTTGCCCGCGGGACTTAAGCTATAGTATTTGCGCAGGCGTTTGCCCAGGTATTCCTTGCGCGTGACTACCAAACCGTTTTCTTCGAGCGCGTGCAGGGTAGGGTAGAGGGCCCCTTCCGTAATGGCGATTTTGCCCAAAGTCAATTGCTTCACTTTTTGGGTGATTTCATAACCATACATGTGCCGGTTATCGGCCAGCAATTTGAGCACGATGGTTTTCAACGTGCCTTTAAGCAATTCTGAGGAATATACCATTTCCCTTCAACGTATTAATGTCAAAAATACTGCAGGATCCGTCACCAAGTTCTCGCATCCCCGTTCTAATTCCAAAGAGCGCGTCAATCTGCACGGAAGACTTTGTTTAAGATGCGGTTGGTTGTTTTCAAGGCATCCGCTAGCTCGGCGCGCTGATTATCATCTGCCCTTCCCTTGGGTATTGCTGCATTTTCCCCAGGAAGCTGCGCAGGCCCTTTGCGCCATTCCATACAACCATAAATCAGGAAAATGGTCGATTCCACGAGCAATCCAATCGTTAGCGCAGTGTCGCTGAATTCTTTGTTCTCGACTTTGGCCCAGGCGCCGAAAACCACTACGGCGGCGCCAAAACAATAGGCAGTATTTATGATGCGTTCACCCAACATAAAAGCCGGTTTTAGGTGATATAGTCTCCGGTTCAATAATGCCCCTGCATTGAATAATCGTTTTCATTCCATGTGAAAAAAAGGCTTACGGCCCAGGACAATATGTGTTTTCCGGGGAATGATACCCGGATGGAAATACAAGACAAACAATACCAGGGTCGGAAGCAGGGAATAGGCGATGCTGTCCCCCCAGAGGCAAACAAATGCGTTTACCTTCGCCTCCGAGGGATTTCCTGGGGGGTAGCGAATGGAAACGGGCTGCCCTGGTTTTAAGTCAAGTTTCATGTTGCCGTTGAAATATTGTGTATCCCGGCCAATGGCGAAGCGAATGACGGGATATTCAGAAAGTCCCAAAACAGATCCGAAATTCCCGTGCCCGGTGAATAGCATCTGGCCAACAGCCTTGCGGGATTTGATAAGCCAAATGGATTTTTGAACATAAAATGGCCAGATCATAAAAACCGAAAGCACTAGGAAAAATTGATTTCTGCTGAGTCGCATATTGCCGTCCGCTCCAAAAAAAGTTCTTTCCTGCGGTCCAGCGAATATACATAATAGTCCAATGCATTTAAAAGTTAAATAAAATTCCAGGCCTTCGCCCCGTGCAGCCTTTGACCTAGAAAACTCCTGGATTCCTAAACCTAATAATGTAACTACCAATATATTACAAATATGAATTCAGATAGCCGTCCCTTAAGGTGCTCACTAAAAGTGAAAAAAAATAAAAAACTAATTGGTTAGGATTGAAACTAATTTATTAGTAGTATATTTATTCAACACAATTATCGGTATGCAGAAACTGGCTAAAAGGGAAGAGCAAATCATGCAGGCCCTATGGCGTCTGGAAAAGGCATTTGTAAAGGAGATCATTGTCGAACTTCCTGATCCAAAGCCCCACTATAATTCGGTAGCCACCATGGTGCGCATCCTGGAAGAAAAAGGATTTCTGGATCATGAATCCTTTGGAAATTCCTTCCGGTATTTCGCCAGGGTCTCCAAAGAGGCTTACCAGCGCCAGACGCTTGGAGATATTGTTAAACAATATTTCGACAATTCCTACCCCAGCATGCTGGCGTTTTATGCGAAGGAAGAGAAAATATCCAAGGCGGAACTTAAGGAAATCATGAAAATCATTCAATCCAAGAAATCATGATACCGTATATCGTCTATGTTGCCATACTAACCTCCTTGTGCTTTTTGTTCTATCGGTTTCTGCTGCACCGGGATACGTTTTTCCGGTTGAACCGTTGGTTTTTCCTGGGTTGTTTGGCCTGTTCATTTACTTTGCCCCTGATGCATGTGCCCCAAAACTGGTCCGTGCGAAACCTAATCGCCGCCTTGCCTTTGGCAAAGGCAATAAAAATCCAGAATGAAAAATCAGTGGCGGTGAACCTGGCGGTTCCCGTCAATCCGGAAACGGTCATTCCCGTTCCCGGCCAATCAAAATCCGTTTCACCCATCGACCTCAACGGAACATCTGAGGATAATGCTCTGCCCTTGAGTTCCCCGTTGCCCAATAGGCATTCCGCTCCGGGTGCGGCAAATGCCGCTGCCTCTGCGTCAGCAAATGCAACCATGCCCTTGTTCGTGGTCCAGTTCATGAAATGGCTGTATTATGCGTATTTGTGCGGGCTGCTCCTATTCGGAATCAATTTACTGATGGATTTTTTGGTCCTGATTTATCAGGTGCGCACCCATCCCGTCGCGCGGGAAGGCCAATTCCGGATCGTGCAATTGGAAGGCAATCGCGCTCCCTGCTCTTTCGGACGGTATATTTTCATCAATCCGTCTTTGTACGATGAAAAAACCCTGCGTCAAATCCTCACTCATGAAAAGATTCATGTTGAGCAAAAGCATAGTTTGGATATCCTGCTGGCTGAGCTTTGTATCATTGTCCAATGGTTTAACCCCTTTGCTTGGTATTACCGAAAAGCGCTGGAGGATAATTTGGAATTCCTGACCGACTCCGCAATCCTCCGGGATCCTCAAACTAACCTGTCGCATTATCAGTTAAGCCTGCTCCGGGTTTCGGCGCCACAGGTTCCGCTAAGCATTACTGCTAATTATAATCAATCGCTGCTAAAAAAACGCATGATCATGATGCACGCAAAAAAATCGTCCGCCCTGAAAATTTGGAAATATTTTTTCCTCCTGCCGCTACTCACCGCCATGGCCTGTCTTTTCAATAATACCATTGCCGTCAGTCAGAACCCTCCAACGGTCAAAAGTGCGCCCGTCCCTGCCAGCCCCATTTCGGCACCGGCAACCCCAGCTGCAGCGCCTTCGCCAAGGCAGGCCCCGGCCCCAGAGGGAGTAGTTGCAAGGGAAGTCAGCGGCTCTCCAATCCGGGCAATAAACCCTCGGAATGTGGGAAATCCCGAGATCGCAGGATCTATCAGCATCCAGCCCACGGTCGATGTAGAACCGGTAATAGCCATCAATCCCGAAATCCATATTGACCCGGTGATCAATGTGAATCCTGAGCTCCTGGTTATCCCCAAGTCGTATTTCGGCCAGAATGTCAATCCATTCAAGGGAACCTGGATGGCCACCATCCATGGAGATACGGTCGAACTCACCTTGAGAAGCGAAGAAGGAGATGAAAACCATGGCTCCTGGACAAGTACGGAATCCCTCAAGAAATCCGAATTCTCCGCTCTTCCCACAGGTCAGAAGGCAGACTTTACGGTCACGCGCGAAGCCGGTACCCTCAGCCTGAACGGCATATTTGATGGAAATGACGGATTTGGACATTACAACTTCAAACCCAACGCAGACTTCCAGAGTTACCTGGAAAAAGCCGGGGTCACCGGACTCTCCGAAAAAAGAATGTTTGGCGTCTTCTTTGCCAATGTCACGAAAGCCTACGTTGACGAGCTTTCCCGGAGCGGATATGCGCATTTGCCAGTCAATAACCTAATTGGAATGTCGGCCATGCATGTGGATGAGGCCTATATCCAATCCTGGAAACAATTAGGCTATACCAATCTCCAACCTCATGAACTGATTTCCCTCAAATCAATGAATATTACCGGGGCCTTTCTGAAGGAAATGGAAAGTGCCGGACTGAAAAACCTGGCCCCTCATGAGCTGGTCGCTGCCAAATCAGTCGGAATCGATCCGGCCTATGTGCAGAATTGGAAACAAGCGGGATATGGCGAACTGTCCATACATGAGCTGATTTCGGCCAAGTCGGTCGAAGTTGATCCAGCCTACGCACAACGCTGGAAGCAAGCCGGTTTCAATGAGCTGTCCCTCCATGAGCTCATAGCGGCCAAATCGATGGAATTGGATCCTGCTTATGCCCTGCAGTGGAAACAGGGAGGTTATCCTGATTTATCCATGCACGAGCTCATTTCTGCCAAATCCATGAACTTGGATCCGGCATATGCGCAATCCTGGAAACAGGCGGGGTTCAATGAACTTTCAATCCATGACTTGATTTCGGCTAAATCCCAAGAATTAGATCCTTCTTATGCGCAGACGTGGAAGCAGGCAGGCTTTCCGGATCTAACACTCCACGAATTATTTGAAGCTAAATCCATGAATGTCGACCCGTCCTATGCCCAGAACTGGAAGCAGGCCGGGTTTCCTGACCTGTCCATGCACGAGCTGATTTCTGCGAAATCCGTTGGCGCTGACCCCGCCTATGCTCAAAGCTGGAAGCAGGAGGGGCTCAATGACATTTCAGTGCACGAATTGATCGCGTTGAAATCTCAGGGAATCTCCAGCAGCTATTATCATTCCTGGAAAGCTTTGGGCGTTACGGATCTTACGGCGCATGACCTGGTTGCCTTGAAATCCGTCGGCGTAGACGTCAACTATTTGAAAGACTTGGAATCGGTCGGATACTCCCACCTGGAGACACACGAATTGATCTCTCTGAAATCCATGGGGGTCACTGCCGCATTCATCAAAGGATTTCAAGCCCTGGGATTCACCAACATCCCCGTGCATACGATAATTGAATTGAAATCCATGGGAGTAACTCCCGATTATATTTCGAGCATGAAAAGTAAGGGATTCAATTCAACGGATCTGCAGGAATATATCAAACTGAAAACGTTCCGGGGAGAAAGATCTTAGTTAGGGCAAAATGCTAGGGTGGGGGATCCCTAACCTCCAGGACAAGGAGGAAATTCCGCTCACGCCCCTACCGGAGAGCACCCGTTTATTCCTATGCATAGTTCTCCTAAATGATGTTCTGCCTTCCTCTATAGTGGCCAAATACCGGCTAATTCTCTAGTTTCCCGGCCCAGCCATTGTTTTCCTGCGGAACAACCCAGCAGTGCGGCATACCGGTCCGGAATAGAAACTACTCCGCCAAGTTTGGACCAGAATATGGGGATATTTCTCCACAAGGTCCGGAATGAATAAATCCGGCCTTTTTCTTCTCGCTGGGTATAAACCACTTATGCCATCTCTGGCACATGTTTGGCACTGAGGGGAATTGATCTTCCCGGCAATCTTCCATTGAATTCAAAGGGGTTAAAATACCGGATAGCAGCCATCCAGTTGAAATTGAATAAATTGGTTGCTGCCTGCGGATAGGGCGGCAATTGCTTGGTTATAGAAAACATTGGGGAGGGCCAGTTGAAAATCGTTCAAAAAAATGCTAAACTGAGCTGATGCTTTGGAGAAGGAGGTGCTGAATCCGCGCCAATTGCGGTCCATTGATGAAGCAAGGAATGGAAATGCACCTGAGCAACCTGAACCAACAATCAAAATCATACGGCTTCCATGAAAAAGTACCCCTTTTATATTCAAAGCACGGTAATTCTTTTTGGGCTGATCCTGGTCAGTTATATCCTATTTTATCTTCGGGTTATTTTGATTCCCCTGGGGTACGCCCTGATGCTCGCCATTTTATTGAATCCGGTGATTACGCGATTGCAGAAATGGAAATTCCCCAAAATCCCATCCATTGCGCTGGCTTTGTTACTCTCGCTCATCATCATTGCAGGAATTGGTTATTTTTTGTTTACGCAAATGTCCAGCTTCTCTAGCGAACTACCCCTTTTCAAGAAAAAGCTGGGGGATCTATTTGTCAAATTTCAGCACGAATTGAATCATCGATTTGGCATAAACACGAAAAAGCAGGACCAATACATGAGCGAACTGGAAGTGAGCATGAAACCGCTCATCGGTTCGACGCTGGGGAATCTGGCCAGCACCATGGGAACGATATTTTTGCTCCCGGTCCTTTCCTTTCTTTTCCTGTATTACAAGACGCTTCTCCTCAATTTCATATACGAGGTTTTCCAAGAAGAGAATTCAACCAACGTGGGGACGGTGCTATTGCAAACCAAGGGAGCTACGCAAAGCTATATGGTAGGTCTGCTGCTGGAAGCGTTGATTGTGGCGTCCCTTAATTCCGTTGCTCTGTTCGTTCTTGGCATTAAATACGCCATTCTTCTTGGGGTATTGGGCGCTGTGCTGAATATTCTTCCATTCATTGGAGGCATCTTGGCTGTAACGCTGCCCCTCATGATCGCCACGGTTACTAAAGACGGGTTTCAAAGTCAGTTCTGGATTATCGTATCCTATATCGTGATTCAGTTTTTCGATAACCACTTTCTCGTTCCTTACGTTGTGTCCGCCAGGGTTAGGATAAATGCGCTCGCTTCCATTGTCATTGTTCTAATGGGAGGCGCCTTGTGGGGCATATCCGGCATGTTTCTATCCATTCCATTCATCGGGGTCCTGAAAATAATATTTGACCGCGTGCCTGACCTGCGGCCCTGGGGTAAGCTGCTGGGCGACGAGGTCCCCTCCAAACATATGGGTCAGGTCTGGAATCCCATTACCAGAAAAATGTGGACGCTGCAAAAAGGGAACAAAAAGACAGTCAAATAGTTTGCCAGCCTCGAGCGAGGAATTTATCCAGGTAGTAAAGACCTTCAAGGCGGATCAAGGATTGCGGCAAAATGTGGAAAAGCTGAGTGTTTACTTAGCGCATCACCTGGAAACAAGCAAATTATAGAATACCTGTCCGGCCAGCCACACTATTCCCAGGATGGACCACGCATACTGGAAGCTTTTCAATACTCCTGGGAAAGTGAAAAGGTGGGTTTAACCAGGATGCCGTTGGCGAAAATGGAAATTCTTCTTAACTGGCATGCCATGAAACTGATCTTCTCGCTTATCATATTAATCGCCTCATTCATGAATACCTCAATAGGGCAAACGGGAAAATACGCTACCGTCAATGGTCTGCACATGTATTACGAAATTTCCGGCAGCGGCAAACCCCTGGTCTTGATCCACGGTGCAGCATCCACCATACAAACTAGCTATGGCAGGCTAATCCCGGCATTGGCTAAAACGCATAGGATCATCGCCGTTGAATTGCAGGCCCATGGTCATAGTGATAACCGGGATGGCAGGCAGATCAGCTTTGAACAGGATGCCGATGATGTGGCTGCCCTGTTAGGGTTATTGCTGATTGATCGGGCGGATATATTCGGATTTAGCAACGGCGGCACTACTGCGCTTCAAATTGCCATACGCCACCCGGGATTGGTGGATAAGCTAATCATCGCTTCCAGTATGTACAAACGGGCCGGCGTAGCCCCTGAATTCTGGCAAGCAATGGAAAAGGCAAAGTTCGAAGACATGCCCAATGAATACAAGATGGCATTTTTGGCCATTAATCCAAGCGACGACGCGCTGCACGTCATGTTCAACCAGTGCGTCCACCGGATGCAGCATTTTACTGATATACCCGATTCCTTTATTAGCGCCATACAATCCCCTGCGCTGATATTGATAGGAGATAAGGATGTGCCATTGCCAGAACACGCGGTGGAAATGTATCGGCGCATGCCTCATGCCAGTCTGGCGATATTTCCGGGCGGACATGGCACTTATATGGGCGAGCTAACTACTTTAAAAGAAGCACACAATCCGCCGGTGGCCCTCTCCGTAGTTGAAGACTTCTTGATTCAGCCCCAAGGCAAAGAAAATCGATAGGACAATAGAATAAATTTTCAATTCGAGTGGGTAAAAATAAGTGCTCAATTGAGGATAATCAACACAATGACCGTGCATTGGTTTGGGCATTGTTTCGAATCTTCAGCGGCGACTGCTTGTCATCAAAAATGGCTTAATTTAAGGCGTTAAGTAATTTGTTTCCATCAACTGGGATAAAGCAAATTGATATGAAACGGAATTTAATTATTACAATATGCTTAAGTTTTTCAATGCTATTGCAATCTTTTGCCCAAAACCACAATGCTCCTCCTGCCCGCAGCGGATATTCTATGGCATATGATGCAAATCGGGGAGTCATAGTTCTATTTGGTGGGCAGGATTCTGCCAGTGTGAAATTGAGTGATACCTGGGAATGGTCTAACGGAATTTGGACCCCAATAAATATTAAAGGGCCATCAGCCAGATTAAATGCTGCTATGGCATATGATTCCGATAAGGAAACCATTTTTCTTTTTGGCGGAAGCTCGATGTCCGGGCTAGTGAATGATTTGTGGACTTACGATGGTAAATCCTGGTCGAAACTAAATACGTCATCCGCCCCCGCTCCGCGTCAGCAGGCAACCATGGCTTTTGATAAGAGTCAATCACAATTGTTGTTATTTGGAGGTATGGACCGCGCGCAAAATTTTGGTGATACCTGGATTTTAAAGAACAACCAATGGACACAAATAAATGTCAATGGTCCAACCCCCCGTGCCTCACATTGTATGGCCTATAATGATGATCTTCAAGCTATTTTTATTTATGGAGGATATAGGGATAGTGCTTTAAATGATTTTTGGGAATTTAAAGACGGTGCCTGGCATGATTTTACCAACAAAAGCGAGCCTGAAAGGTTGCACGCGTCTATTTCATACGATCAGGCCAGGAGAAGAATGCTGATGTTTGGTGGTTTTAATAATCAGGGTCGAATAAATGAGCTTTGGGAATATTCAAATAAAAAGTGGTTTATAATTCCTCCGGATAAAGGAGAAAAACCCGATGCAAGAGCGGAGCATAGAAGCGCATTTATTCCCGGGCGGGGATTGTTTGTTTTTGGGGGAGTGATAGGACCCGATCCGAATACTCGAAATCTGGGAAACGACACATGGCTTTACAATGAAAACAAATGGATAAAATATAATTAATGAGGTGCAATGGAGATCCCGCTCGTCTTGCCTAGCCCACAATACAAAGACTCGGTGATTCAATAATTTAACAACGCTTCTTTGAACCATCTAAAGCTTGTGGAAGCTTTTTCCTTCCCTGGTGTAATAGCGATCATTCAGTGCTCAGGCTCTTCAACTAACCATTGGACATGCTCAAACAGAAGATAGTCTTATTGATTCTGATGTCTTCAATTGGGCATTCGGCTATCAAAAGTCAAACCATAAATGATTCGATTAGTAATGCTCAAGCGAAGAAACTTGTTAGTTGGTTAGCCTCTGACCGATTACAAGGTAGAGTTAATTTCACACGGCAGCAACTAGAGGTTGGAACTTTCATCGAGCATGAATTTAGGGAATGTGGATTATTGCCATACAAGGGGCTGTCGAATTATTATATTCCTTTTGATTTGACTGAAAATCCTCTTCCGGATCAATTTTCCTTAGATTGGAACGGCTCGCTGTTGCCTTCATCTTCATACATTTGCTTTTCAGCCAATCTATATATTTCGAATAAAAATCTGGGAGAGTGGAGTATTATTCGTAGTGACTCCTGCATCTCGGATTCCATCCTTTATTCGCTTTGGAAAAAGCCAACAAACACCCTTATTTGGGTAGATGCTAATTCTGAGGATATCCATAAGCTGATAAATAGAGTCAAATTGCCGCTTTATGACCCTAACGGCAATATATTGATTGTCGCACGTCCAGATGCACCAGCCCATATGCATTTTTCAACCAATATGGACTATGTTAGAACTGTCTTATGGGATGTTGTAGGCATTTTGCCTGGTAGAACAAAACCTGATGAAATAATCCTCTTTTCTGCCCATTATGACCATGTAGATTGTGGAATAAGCGGGAAAAGCGAGGGAATTTATAATGGGGCGAACGACGATGCATCCGGTACTGCCGCGGTATTGCTATTGGCACGTTATTTTGCAATGCGTCACGACAATGGACGAACAATTGCCTTTTGCCTGTTTGCCGGTGAAGAACTTGGCTTGTTAGGTTCCCAGGCTTTTGTAAAATGTATGCATACGGAAAATATTAAGGCTGTCATCAATATCGAAATGATAGGAAAGACTACCCTTACAGGAAAAAATGCATTTGCTGTGATAGGATCGGACTATTCCAATTTATCGAGTATACTTTCAAAAAATTTGATAGGTGATAGTATCACTGTTTTTAATTTCGAGAAGGCCCAGGACCAAAGAAGCCTATTCCAGCGTTCTGATAATTTTCCTTTTTTTATAAAAGGAATCCCCGCTCATAGTCTAATGTGTAGCGACGACGATGATCCTTGCTATCATAAAACCTGCGATATAGCTAAAAGCATCGACTTTAATAATATGACTAGGGTTATCCAGGCAATAGCTACATCTTGTCGAACTCTTATAAAAGGCAATGACACGCCTCAAATTAGTTATGAAAGGCACTAAATAACGATTTCGAATAATACATAGAAAGGCGGAGCCTTTGAGCCACTGTTTTGCGCTTGTTTTTAGTGGCGCAAATGCCCCATCTTTGCCAAATAAGAATTTCCCCGAGCGCAGCTGCTTCATAGTCTTTCTCTTGAGCTCTTCATTGTCGAATTGTGATTTTTTGTCCGGCCTGACGAAGATGTCGACGAGATTTCTATCTATCTTAAAGCAATCTATGCGAAAGTGTCTGTTTTGGCTATTAGTCGTACTTGTGGGATATTCATGCGCCCACACTTCTCCGCCACAGCCGTATCTGAATTGGCAAAATCTGGACCTTCAAAAGGATGGCGTGTTTGGGATCAGCACCGAAAAAGCTTATGAGCAACTATTAAAGAACAAAACCGCAACCACCACGGTCGTCGCAGTCATCGACAGTGGGATAGATACGACCCAGCAAGACCTTAAACCCGTGCTATGGACCGATCCCACGGATGGGTCGCACGGTCGAAATTATATTGGCCCGGAGACGGGAAAGGAAGACTTTATCCCGATGATGGCGAACACGGTCGGCGACAGCAGTTACCACAGGATTCTGGATGATTATAACCTCCATGTAACCAGGCTGCAAACCTTTATATCCCAGCTGAAGGAATCTCAAAAAGTCCTCGAGCAGATCGTTAAAAACATTGGGAAAGAAAATCCCTCTCTCGAGGATCTGAAGAATTACCGCCCCCGAAATGAAAGCGAAACGGGAGTGATAGGTCTCGTATTGGACCGAATGCCTTTATACCCGGATTTTGAGAGGCTCAGATACTATGAGGTAGATCATCTGCTCTACCTGGGCGAATATCACCTCGAACATGCCCTGAACAGGACGACCTTTTCCAAAGCCGACACCTCTATTTCGCATAATAGCAAAACCGATGGGGTCGATATCAACGTTAGCAATGATCCGCTGGGACTCGTTGCGGATCCAAATGTCATGCCTTTTCATGGAACACATATGGCAGGCATCATCGCGGCAGTAAGGAACAATGGCCAGGGCATCAACGGTGTTTCGGACCACGCCCGCATCCTTGTGATCAAGCTATTCAACAATATCCGCGAAATGCGGAACAGCGACCTGGCCGCAGCCATCCGTTATGCCGCCGACCACGGCGCCAGAATCATCAATATGAGTTTTGGAAAAGTTTTTTCACTTCACAGAGCGCTCGTTGATTCAGCAGTAAAATATGCGATGGCCAAGGATGTACTCATCATCCATAGTGCGGGGAATGATAGGATGAATCTCGACAGCAACTCCTTTTTCCCTTCACCGAAATACCTGGATGGGAGTATCGCCCCCGCGTGGTTGACTGTAGGCGCATCCGGTTACCGTGACGATAGTAGCTTGCCCGCAACCTTTTCCAATTATGGGCGACATACTGTCGATGTATACGGTCCGGGCGTCCAAATAACTTCCACCATTCCGAATTCCGGAACCGTGGCCTGGGACGGCACCAGCGTTGTCGCCCCAGTCGTGGCGGGCCTCGCCGCCCTGATCCGATCCTATTATCCGCAACTTACCGCCGCTCAGGTGAAAGACATCATCGTGCGATCCGTGGTAAAGCGAAAGGCGCTGGAAGACAAATGCATCAGCGGGGGGGTAGTGAATGCATACAACGCCCTAAAGCTGGCCGCAAATGAAACGATGCCCAAATAGCGAAAAGCTATTATTTTTCAAGTCCATCGTTTTATTCTCAACTATTCAAACATTGATTCAATTAATCAGAGCTAACAGATATTTTAAAATTGTAAGATCAACTTTGTCTTGACAATTAATTTACCCGTGTAAAGTCAATATAACCATAATTCATTTGGCCTGTTTCTCTTGTGTATAAAGTGATAATTTGAATACCCTTGTCCAATTTCACCTTCGCAAAATCTTTCAAATAGTTCCAGTGGTGCCATTGCCGCCAATGTATAGGATCATCTTTTACATAAGTCGATGGCATATCAACGAGGCCTGTTGTATCAATGTCATTTACTGAAATAGATATCTTCCCGCCTTGACTTGCGGTGTACATAATGCCAACTGTGTATGTACCCGTTTCCTTTACGAAAACGGTGTATTTTATCCACTCTCCCGGAGAGGTCCAGCCGACATAAAGTTGATCTTTTAACGGCATAACCAAATTATAAGCATTGTTGTCGATAGGAGGGTCTCTAAATTTTGTGTATGATATATCAACGCCTTCTTTCATTCGAAATTCATTTAAATAAGTGTCGTCGGCTGGATTTAGCTTCCCGCTACCCTGATTAACACCGTCAATGTCATGATAAGCTACACCTTCGCCTCCAAGGTCATATAGTGCGCATTGTAATCTGCCGGGTATAGTTTGAATGTCATGGTGCAAAGAATCTTTAAATGGTTCGCCCTTATATCGTTGACCATCCGAACTATTCCAGGCAAAAAATGCAAAAACCATTAGTGCCATTGACGAAAAATATGAGCCTATGTTCATAGACATTTCAATTTTACTATTTTAGAGGACCACGGTGATTAATTGGCGGGACAGCCTATTACAATTTACCATCTGTTTGCTTGTAGAATTGTTTTGCTGTGGCATAGCCCAAATCTACTTGCATTTATACTATCTATTTCTCATTTGTTTTCTTCGCATCTGTCAATTCCTGTTCCATTTCCTTTTTAATGGTATGCTCTTCATGGAGCTCGTCGATGGAATGTGATTGTTGCAAATTGTCCTCTTTTTTCGCAAACTCACCGAGTTTGGTATAATATTTTTCAATGATTTTTAACTCATCCTCTGTCATTCCTTCTACATTGACCAAACGGTTACTAGCCCGTTCATTTGCCGCAACCAATTCATTCAATTTCAATTGAATGGCCAAAGAGTGTTTGTTTTGTGACTTTTGAATCAGGAAAACCATCATGAAGGTAATCACACTGGAAGCTGTACCGATTATTCCTTCCCATCTCCCTGAAAAATGCAGAAAAATCCCGGACACCGCCCACCCTAGGATTAGCAAGAATGCAATGATGAGCGTATTGGTATTTCCCGCTACTGTAATGGATTTTGAGGCTATCTCCTCAATGGCCTGAGAAAAATCTTTGGTGGTTGACATAAATTAATTTTTAGTAAGGAATACGATTTCTGAATTTTATTTACAATATTTTCAAATTCTATTGGCATCTTAAATGTAATTAAATAAAAAAAGTGCCCCCTTATTATTTTAATAAACAGGGGGCACCTATTCAACCTGTTTTTGATGCTTCGCCCCTGAGTAGTGCCGACCCGAATGGAGCCATCAATCAATTCAATCCAGCGACATTATTGCCTGCGAACTTTTCCAGTTATTTTACCTATAGCGGTTCATATATTTTCCCCACCGCTCTATATGCGGTTATTCCTTATTATACTCCAGTAATATGGATAGTTCCCATATCACCTATAACAATCTCTAGACAACAATTTGCGCAGTATACGGGAATCTATATTTCGCAAAATAACCGGGTCATTCAGCCTATAGGTGGCAGAACAGTGTACTTGCATACACAATAAATTCAATTTTACTTGAATTCTTCGCATTGTTAATTTAAAACCTAAGGAGGATTTGTGTCTTGGTAAATCGTTGCTTTTTCATATTTGACTGTTTAAAACATAAACCCACACCAGTTCACCCTACATAGATTAGAAGAATATTACTCTGTTTTCCAATTTTTCTCCGGGTTGGTTGGATTTATTTACTGAAAAATTTCCCGATCTTTTAGTGTTTGGAATAAATTGGGTAGATTCACAAGTGTGGCAGTTGGTCATTTCCGCGTTTCGCCAGTGATTATTGGACTTTCTATAAAGAATTATAGTATCAGGTGTAATTGTATATGCGTGAATCAATTATCTGCATGGTGGTTTACTTGCGTTTATTTGTTTTCCTCTCAAATGGGCAAGTCCAGACAGGAGATTCGAAAATTAACTTGTTGATTCACAAGCCCAATTTAAAAATCCATTACATCCCTTTTAAGAAGGTCATAGTCCTTGACAACAGGTTTGATACTTCGAAAATCTACACTTTTGAAACCGGAGAATATCCGCTGATATATTTAAGATTCGATCGGCCTGCCAAGGATGCAATAAAAGCTTATATCGAAAAAGAAATTGGCCCATTACAGAAAGGGGATAAGACACTATTGATTAATATTAAGGAACTGCAAATACCAAATAACGGCATTCGTGTTAAAGAAAAGTACGCCAAAAATATGTTCGGTGGCGCTCAATATTATAACTCACGTGATTATGTAAGATTGGTTTCGGATATCTACATTGAGGTGGAAGAAAACGTTTATAAAAAGCTTTTTGATTTACAATTGATCGATTTTATGCGCCCCATAACAAGTGTGGATGCTAGTGGAATAAGACGATTACTCAATACTATAATCGGATGTGCCAGCGTACCTAATGCAAACCTTAGAGATCCAAATATCACTATGAAAAAGAGATCATCTTGGGTCGCCGACACGACCGAATTTAATTTTTCCAAAGATACCTCTAGCTATACATTGAATATGATTGACATTGCTGCATCAATGAGATGGAGTAAAATGCCAATCATGGCATCAGCCCTTTTGAGGGATGGTATCTATGAAAGTTTTGAAGATTTTAAATCTGACAAAATAGCCCCTGACACCGCTATTGGGATTATTTTCAATGATAAGGATAGTTTGTATAGTTTAAGACCTATTGATAGTGCAGATAGATCTCGTTTTTCTGGTCAAATTCAATGTGCCGGCTCATTACGATGATGGTCTGCCGCATCAAAAACATGAAAAACCCGCCGATAATCGCCAAAATCAACAGGGTGATTCCGCAAATGGCCACCTTATGACTGAAAGATTGGTGGGATTGGTCCATGGATCGGATGACACGACGCACCAGGACGTCATAATGGGCCGTGTCCTTTTTGGCCATTTCAAATTCCCGCCTGACCGGGCCGACACGACGACCGGCCAGGGGGCCCGGTTGCCGGGCGCCTAGGCTGTCATGGAGTTCGGTTTCCACGGAATTGATTACGTAGCCGGTAATCTGGGGGGTCAGAATGCGGAAGTAGTTGGAAAGGATGATGAATAAAATACCGAGTAGGAATCGCCAGCGGTATTTCCACAAATATTTATTGACGGCCCGGAGATGTTTCAACCAAAAGATTTTGTCAAAGGTACATCGGCAGCAATAAATAGAAATTCAACGCTTCGCCCCAAAAGATAAGGGTGAAACGCTGCAAGCTGGTACTTGTTCCATGGCCTGGAAGTTTTGCCCTTCCGGTCTCAAGACCTAATTTCGCGCCCGGAGAGATGGCAGAGCGGTCGAATGCGGCGGTCTTGAAAACCGTTGAGGGTCACACCTCCGGGGGTTCGAATCCCTCTCTCTCCGCAAAAAGGGTATCAATATTTTACAAAAGCCTGCAAAACCGAGGGTTTTCGGGCTTTTCGATTTTTGGGTTGTACTGTTTTGTCCTGTTTAGTACGGTCTTTCCAGTGAGCAATTCATGACCACCATTAATTTGGCGAAATTGCTCACTGGAATCTCAGCAAACCCGCGGTCATGGCTCATCTAAGTCATTCAGAATTTGAAGGACTGATGTAATGAACATATGCAATTGCTAATTTTCTCATCCTAAAAGCAATGCGTAATCATGATCCTTTCATAAATAGCCTGGGGATTGCGATAGTCAATAACCTGGCATAACTTTCAAAAACTTTAATAAATGATATCGCCAGAATCCATATCGATAAAACAATTTCGAAAATCATGTTTTACACTTTCCCGATCAATTCTGTTTGCTGAAGATTTTTTACTTATTCCTTCTGCAACACCACCCCCTAAAGCAGCTGCTAGATCAAAAAGTATATTTCCCGTAGATGAAAAAGAACCGCCGCTAAGTCTATAGTTCTCTTTAAGA
>Ga0207040_1134_pt1 | contig 21559 bp, 11 predicted proteins | sample Alteio_BWMinCont_72_FD_153279 | JGI IMG/M metagenome (GOLD analysis project Ga0207040, IMG submission 153279) | Enriched cells from forest soil in Barre Woods Harvard Forest LTER site, Petersham, Massachusetts, United States -... | ecosystem: Environmental > Terrestrial > Soil > Temperate forest >... | reverse complement strand
CAGGACGAGCATGAAGCAACCGATCGTCAGCGCCACATGGCCGCGCGTCAACGGGACCATCGCCAGCGCGATCATCCCCAGGCTCATCGGCACGACGGCGTGCAGCCTCCGTTCCCCGGTGCGGTCGGAATTCCAGCCGACGAATAGTTGACTGGCCAGCGCGAGGGTGGGCGGCAAAATGACGAGCCAGGTGATCGCGTTGAAATCAAGCGAATACCACTGCCGCAAAATGGTGGGCAGAAAAAACTCAAAGCTGTAATTGACCGACACACTGCAAAAACCGGCCGCCGCCAAAAGCAGGACTTTCGGATGGCTGAACGCTTCGAGCAGCGTCATTCGCCGCCCGGCGGAGCGCGCGGCCTTTTCCATTTCCAATTGCCGTTCCAGCGCTTCCTTCTCCTCCGGCGCAAGCCATTTGGCGTCGCGCGGGCGATCCGGCAGCAGGAAAAGCACCACCACGCCCATCACGATGGCCGGAACGCCCCAGGCAATAAAAACCCATTGCCAGCCGTGCAGTCCGAGCGGCCGGGCATGATGAATGATTTGGCCGCCGACGGCTTCGTCCGTGCCAAACTTCAACAGCGCATTGGTAATTTTCGGGCTGGTGATTTGAGCGGCGGGCGTTGCGACCAAAAAATAAGAGAGCGCCCGCGCGCGGTCGCGGGCGGGAAACCAGTGGGTCAGATAAACAATCACCCCGGGGAAAAATCCGGCTTGGGCCAGACCGAGCAGAAAACGCGCGGCGTAAAATTGGAGCGGCGTTTTCACCGCCGCCGTGAGAGCCGCCGCGATTCCCCACGTCACCATGATCCTGAAAATGGTTTTCCGCGCGCTCCATCTTTCCACCATGATCGAACCGGGGATTTCGAGCAGGAAATAACCCCAGAAAAAAAGTCCCGCCCCAAAACCAATGATTGCGTTGTCAAAGCCGGGCAGATCGCCGGTCATCGTGAGTTTGGCGATCGAGATGTTGGTGCGGTCAACGTAGGCGACGATGTAGCAAACAAAAAGGAGCGGCAGGAGCCGCCAGTAGGCTTTTCGCCGGGCGCGATCCAGGGCCGATGGGTTGGTGGTGCCGTTCTGCAAAGGTGATGTTGGCTGGGTGAACTCTCGCCTGGAGGGTTCGCCGGGTCAAATCTGGAGATGGTTTATGCCTGTGACGGCTCATGGAATCTTGCGGCCCTGTGCGGCTTCCCAGAGCGCATACCAGTCTTCACGTTCCATCCTGATCCCATCGGCCTGTGCCGCGGAGTGCAACCTTTGGAGGTTGTTCGTGCCAATGATCGGCAGCGGATGACTCGGGTGCGCAAGAATCCAAGCGTAGGCAAGCTGTTCAAGCGTCGCCGCATTGTAACGGGACGACATGCTTTTGGCAGCCGCAGCCAGGCGCGGGGCGGCGGGATTGTCGGGAGCAAATATTCGCCCGCCGGCGAGCGGACTCCAGGCCATCGGCAGCACGCCAAGTTTCTCGCACTGATGCAGCGTGCCGTCGTTGATTGGCTCCGGGTGCAGCAGGTGAAACTCAATCTGGTTCGTCACGAGCGGCTGTTCCATCCGCGCGTTCAGCAGATCAAATTGCGAGGCGCTATAGTTGGACGCGCCCGCCGCGCGAATCTTGCCGGCGCGCAACAACTCGTTCAATCCCGCCGCCGTGTCCTCAGCGCGCGTCAGCCAGTCGGGCCGATGGACGAGAAATAATTCGACATGGTCGGTGCCGAGCAGTCGCAGGGATTTTTCGAGGCTTTTAACGAGGCGCGGGCCGGTGGCGTTGTAATGCGCCGTGCGGCGTTCCGGATGGTGGGAACAAGGCACATAAATGCCGGCTTTCGTTATCAGCTCCAGTTTATCCCGCAGTCCCGGCGACAAGTCGAGCGCCGCGCCGAGTATATGTTCCACTTCGTAGAGGCCGTAAATCTCCGCCGTATCAATGGTCGTGATGCCGAGGCCGAGGCAGGTGTGAAGCCGGCGGTTGATTTCCTGCGCGGTCGGCTTCGTCTCGAGCAGCCGCCAAGTGCCATAAACCAGGCGAGAAAATTCCGGGCCGTCCTTGGCAAGCGTTATTCGTTTCACCAACGGTTGGCTGGCTTGATGGTATTCGGTGTAGTCTCGAAATGCGGCCTCGGCCGCCACCTGCGGGTGGTGCGACGTGAGGGCGGGGCCAACCTTGACCGTGTTGGCCAGCGTCAGAACTTGCTCCGCATACAGCTTCCATGTTTTTCCATCCGTGGAGGCAAAAGCCGAGAACCGATTTCCCCGCCGTGCCACCCGCAGCCAGGAATCTGGATAGGCGGCGGGGAAATCCGGCGGGGCCGGAGGCCCGACGACGGGATAAATCGCCTGACATTCATCTCCCGCCTTCGGACGAAATTGCATTTCATGCGCGCCAAGATTGTTGTTCCGTGGCTCGTTGTCCGCGAAAAGGAAAAACATCAGGTGGGCGCTTTCGGCGTTCAAACTCTCACGAATCATCAGTCCGGCCTTGGAGTAGAGGTGTGCCGGCGTGAATCGTTCGACCCGGACCGCGATGTCGAAGTCGCCTGCAATGTCCTTGAAGACAAAATGAAACTGGTCTGCCTTTTCCCAAATATCCTTCCCGCCTCCGGTGAGGTCCCAACCCGTTTCAACCGGCCTCGCGGAGCCGGCCAATTCGGGTGAGCCAATGTCGAGATTGGCGAAGAGTGCGGGCGGCCGCGCCGGAGAGAGATCGAATATTTTCAAAGTGCGGGAACGAGAGCAAAATTGAGACAAAACGTATAGTCGGCAAAACTGCCGATTGCAATCCATTCTTTTTTCTGTAAAGGATGCCGCACCGATTGACATTGCTGGCGCTGGATCGAGAAACAAGGTGCCAGCGGCACCCTGATGTGATATTCCGTTTTCCATTTCTGATCATACGAACCAACCGGTGACAACTTGTTTGCGCGGAATCCTGCGTCGGCTCCTCTGCCTGTTGGCCGTCATGATGCTTGGATGGCCCGTGCTTTGGCTGACATTTGAGGGGCAATCAATGGCTGAAGAATTACGCACGGCATCAGCGGTGCGGGGATTAACGGTGGAGCAGGCACAACAACCGATGCGCGTCCACCTGCGTGGCGTGGTGACTTTCTTTAACGAAAGTCTTTATAAACGATTCATCCAGGATGACACCGCCGGCATCTATCTTCAAGCGTCCACAAACACGCCGCCGCTGGTTCCGGGGCAGGTGGTGGATGTCGAGGGCGTGAGCAGCCCCGGGGAATATGCGCCCATCGTCGTGCCGGAAAAGGTGCGGGTGGTGGGCCAAATGACCTTGCCGATGCCAATCCCGGTGACCTATGAACAACTTGCCAGCGGCCAGGAAGACAGCCAGTTCGTCCAGATCACCGGCGTGGTGCGTTCGGTTGAATCGCTCCAAGGCTCGGAATATCACCTGATCGAAATCGCCACGGGTGGAGGACGGCTTTCGGTTTATGCGTGGGTGTTGCCGGTGGCGCAGGCCGGGAGATTGCTCGACAGCACCGTGCGCGTGCGGGGCGTCTGTTCGACCCAGTTCAACCACCGGCGCCAACTGATCGCCATCCGGCTCATGGTGCCGCGCCCGGAGGACTTTGCCATTGAATTTCCGGCGCCGGAGGATCCGTTCGCCATTGCCGCCCGCCCCATCGGCAGCCTGCTGCAATTCGCGCCGCAAGAGGCTTTTGGCCACCCGGTAAAGGTGGCGGGCACGGTCATCTACTTTGAACCGGGCGTGCGGTTATTTCTGCAGGAGGGCGAGAATGGCTTGGAAGTGCAAACGAAACAGCGCGAGGCGTTGCAACTGGGTGACCGCGTCGAGGCGCTCGGTTTTCCCAGCAAGGGAAACTACACCCCAATCGTGCAGGATGCCATTTTTCGGAAAATTTCCGCCGGGCAGCCGGTTCAGCCGTCGCCCGTGACCGTGAACGACGCGCTCAAAGGAAACCATGATTGCCGGCTGATCCAGGTCACCGCCAAGCTGCTGGATCGCGCTCTGCATGGGTCGGAAAGGTATTTGATTCTGCAAGACGGCGATTTCATATTTCACGCCTATCTCAAGCAGGCCAAAGGTTCGGACGCCTTTGTCGGGTTGGCCAACGGCAGCCGTCTCGCCGTCACGGGGGTTTGTCAGATTGATCCTGGCGAGTGGATGGCCGGCGAAGCCTGGCGCGCAAAGGGATTTAGCCTCGACCTCCGTTCGGCGCGCGATGTCGCCCTGCTGGAATCACCGCCGTGGTGGACCTTAAGAAAGGTTTTTTGGATGGCTGGCGCGCTCGGGTTCGCGGCTCTGGCAGCCTTTGGCTGGGTGGCGGTCTTGCGCCAGCAGGTCGCGGAACGCTCACAGCAACTGGAAATCCAAATTCAAGAACGCCAGCGGGCCGAGCGGCGGCGCGAAATCGAGCAGGAACGCGCCCGCATCGCGCGGGACTTGCATGATGACATCGGCGCAAGTTTGAATCAAATTGCCTTGTTGAGCGAATTAGCCCAAAAGAACTTTGACAAACCGCTCCAGGCCAAAGGACATCTCGACCAGATTTTTAACACTGCGGGAACGGTGGTCCGTTCGTTGGACGAGATCGTCTGGACGGTAAACCCGAAGAACGACATGCTGGATCTTTTTATTGCCTATCTTTGCACCTACATGCCGGATTATCTCCGGGCCGCGGGCATCCGTTGCCGCTTGGATTTGCCCGTGGATGTGCCGGCCATGCCGCTGCCCGCTGAACTGGTCCATCACTTGTATCTGGTCGTCAAGGAAACCCTGCATAACGTTGTCAAACATGCCGGCGCCACGGAGGTGTGGCTGCGGCTAAGGCTCGCCGAGGGGACCATCACGCTGACGATTGAGGACAATGGTCGCGGACTCCAAACGGAGAACACGCCGGCGCCGGATGCAAACGGCTTGGGCAATTTGCATCGGCGCGCGGGCGAGATCGGGGGAAGGTGCGAGCACCGCAGCGAACCGGGAAAAGGCATGACCGTCACGTTCGTCGTGCCGTTAAAACCTCCCCAAACCTGAGCTGATGGAAGAACCGCGGTTCGTGGCATTAAAAATATGGCCATAAAAATCATTCTTGTTGAAGACAATGCCGCGGTGCGCGCCAGCATGATCAACATGCTGGAGGATGCGCCCGATTGTGAGTGCGTCAGCGCCTGTTCCAGTGGCGAGGAGGCGTTGCTTAAAATCCCAAGGCTCAAGCCGGACGTCGTCCTCATGGACATCAGCTTGCCGGGCATGGACGGCGTGGAATGTGTCCGCCAACTCGCCAAAGGGATGGAACTTCCCCAAATTCTCATGCTGACGATTCACGAAGACCCGGATTCCATCTTCAATTCGCTCGCGGCCGGCGCGGCCGGCTATCTGCTAAAGCCGGTTCGCGCCGCTAAATTATTGGAGGCGGTAAAGGACGTGTATGCGGGCGGCGCGCCGATGACCAGCAACATTGCGCGCAAAGTCGTGCAGTCGTTTAAGCGTGTTACTCCGGCCGCCAGTCCCGCCGCCGACAATCTTTCCCCGCGCGAATTGGACGTGCTGAGTTATCTGGTCAAGGGCTTCAGCTACAAGGAAACTGCCGAGGCCATGGGAATTTCTTACAGCACGGTGCATTCGCACATCGAGCACATCTATCACAAGCTTCATGTGCAATCCCGCGCCCAGGCCGTGGCGCGTTACTTGAAAGTTTGAGGTCGCCAGTCGGGACATTTCCTCCCGGCCGCCGAAAAGGGCTGGATAAACAACCCCCAGGTCCGCAAAGTTGCCTGCACCGGGGGGTGAATTATTTCCACGAATTTCGGCGAATTCGGCGTTGCCGGCTTTCCCCTGCCTGAAAAAACGCGCTTCTGCCACCCGTCAATATCACGAATGTGCCAAATGCCGCCCAATGAGGAAGCCTCTGCAAAACCGGCGTGCCGGTGCCCCGGCGGAGGCTCGGGTGTCATCTCTTTTTGCAAAGGGTCGCCGATCCCCCATCAGGTGAGGCGCGCCATGCCATCAAAGGGCATTCCTATTTGTCACGCTCATGATTCCACGCAAACATCGGCTATCGGCAATTTTGCCGATTGTGCATCAACCAGACGCCGCTTAAAGTCATAGAGTAATCCGTCTATGCAAAAAAAACGACCTCGGGGTCTCCTGCGTCGCGGGCATACCAGCGGGCGCGGGTTCACCTTGATTGAACTCTTGGTGGTCATCGCCATCATCGCGATCCTGGCGGGGCTCTTGCTGCCTGCCCTGGCCAGGGCCAAGGACAAGGCAAAAGCGATCAAGTGCCTCGGCAACAACCGGCAAATCGGCTTGGCCATGATCATGTATGCCGGCGACAACAATGACCGCTTGCCGCCTTTGAGCTCAACCACGGACACGCCAAACCTTGCGCTCGGGCAATTCTGGTATTACCAACTCCTTTCCAACGGCAAATACATCACCAGTGACACGGTTTCCAACAATGTCTGGCGCTGTCCCGCCGTGCAGGATGGCGACTTGATCCCGGGCGATTTTTATGGCGTTAAATTGGAGGGCTATGGCCCGATGGAAGCCAATGTCCCGGGGGAGGGTATTCTTAGTTTCGGCGCTGACGGGGGCAGCCGAAGATTAGGATCATTAAAACGCCCGGGCCAACTCTGGTTGTTCGGCGATGTGGGCCTTCCAAAAAGTCTCGCCGATCAGGCGGCCAACAGATTTCCCACGAGTGGCTATGGCACCGAGTTCAGCACCAGACAACCGGTTCCTGGATTGGGCCCCGACCAAGGCTGGGTTACCGCGCCTCCGCCCAACAAGCAGGCAGCCTGCCGTCACAACCAACGCGCCACCTTCGTGTTATGCGATGGACACTCCGAATGCTGGAATTGGACTGATTTGGTGACAGATCGCGATGATGTCTTCGCCATCAATTCCCTTTGACAAGATAAATACCACGGCCACTCCTTTATGTTAGCCAAGACTTTGGGATCACACTTTGCTGAAAATCATCACCATCCTCACCAACCTGATGGGTGGCTTCAGTGCCGGGCAATCGGTGGCGTTGCCGAATTCAAGGCCGGCCGGGCTTTATCGCGTTGCATCCGATCGCACGTTCCTCCGAGACCTGTCATAATTCCAAAACAAGTACCGCCCTTCGGACAAATACTGTTATGAAAAACAAAGACAACCCCATAAAGCTGCCAAGTATAAACCGATCATCCTCGAGCGAGCACCACCGCATGCCGATCGCGCTCGTTTCCGTCATCATCACGATCTTGTTCGCCCTCTCCGGCAAGGCGGGCAACGTCCTCGTCAATCCCGGTTTTGAATCCTCCCCGATTTTCGCCTCCGGGAGTTGGTCTCAACATGCTTCCGAAACCTGGAGCATGTCTTCCGCCGCGGCGGCCGACCCAACCTCGGTTAAGCTCGTGCATACGGGGGCTAACGGCCTATGGATGCAGGGCTTGTATGGCAACGGCCAGGGAGGGCCACAAACCTCGTATGCCGCGCAAGATCTTGCCTGCCTTCCGGGAAACACCTATACCGCGGACGCTTGGTTTTCCGCATATACATATTGCAAATCCCATATTGGTGGCGATGACGGCAGCGATCCTCCTGGAGGTTCCGGTCTTTTTCTGGCCGACGGAACCGGGAACGAAGACGGATGGGTTGAAGTGTTGTTCTTTAATTCGGGCAACGTTTTGCTGGCGGATTACAAATCCCAAATAATCGACCCCGCCTTTGTCGGCACCGCTTCGGGAACCACATATAACGGCACCCTGCCGGTCGCAACCAATTCGCTCGGCAACATATTTCTGGCTTGGATTGATTGTCCGGTAACCAATCAATATGACATCACTGTGGTAACGCCAAATAGCGATCCCGATGTTACCGGCGGCGTCACCAACACCCTGGGCGCCGGGCAATATATTACCGCGCCGCCGGGAGCCGTCCGGGTGGAATTCAGGATAAATCTCTATCAGGCTGCCAACGAGGCTGGCGCCCCCTTCTGGGATGATGCCACCTTGAATCAGGTGGGCGGCCCGTCCGCGTCGGTCATTGGAAACATCTCCCCCGACGGCACTCAATTTTTCAATGGCGCCCGCACTAATTTTACTTTCAATGTCACTTCCGCCGCCGCGGGCGGCGCGGCTTTCCCCACCAACGCCGCCAGCGGCATCGGGGTGGTTGTCAATGGTGTGAACAAAACCGGAAGTCTGCAATTCAGCGGTCCATCGACTAATTTGCTTGTGACTCTGCCGGGCTTGGCGACGAATTCGATTTACACCATCAGCGTCTCCGTCACGAATAGTGTCGGTTTGACCTCCTCCAAAACCGTCACTTTTGACACTTTTCCCGCCAATGTTTTCATCGTTAGCGCGGAAGACTATGATTACACCAACGGTCTGTTCATTCAAAACCCCGTCCCCACTTCCTCGCCCGCCACCAACAGCTATTTTGGCACGGCGGGCGTTTTGGGTGTGGATATTTCCACTTACGGTGGAACCGGCGCGTTGCCGGGAGGCGCCGCGCAGCTTGTCCGTTCGGATAACAACGTCGCGATGCAAAAAGCTGACGATATCCAGTTGCCCCAATATCTGGCTGCCGATGATCCGAATGTGTTCAACGTCCAAATCGCGTATAACAATCCCGGCAATTGGTTCAATTACACGAGAGATTATCCCGCTGGCGATTATCTTGTCTTCTTGCGATACAATAATCCCACGGCGGGCAGTATTGAAACCCTCAACCTCTTGACCGGCGGGTACGGGACGGCAACTCAAACGACCAGAAATCTCGGGGAGTTTATCGGTGCCGCCACGGGGGCCGGGTATGCGTGGGTGCCCCTGACGGACACGAATAACAATAAAGTAATTGTGAATTTGCCGGCGGGACAAAATACGCTGCAACTGCTGAGTGGTAACGGCGCAGGTGCCGCCGGCATCGCTAATTTCGTTGATTTCATCATGGTTCCCGCGGGCACCGGGTTTCCCATCGTTAACAATCTTAATCCTAACAATGTGATTCCTCCGGTCAATGCCAATATATTCCTGAAGGTGACTAACATTACCTTCTCGGTCAGTTCCGCTTTCAGCACCATTTCGTCAAACAATGTTCACGTCCTGGCGAACGGGGTTGATCTCTCACCGGCGGCAACCTTCACAGGCAACAACACGAATTGGAGTGTGAGCGTTCCCTGCCCGCAAAATCAACTGATCAACCTCGTCATAAATGCCACGGATGCCAACGGCGGGAGCAACAGCGTCTCGGAGACCTTCGACACCTTCAGCCAGAATAATTTGATGATCGAAGCCGTGGATTTTGATTTTAACGGCGGGCAGTTTATCGACAACCCGGTTCCGACCGCCGGGATTGGTCCGGCCACAAACAGTTATTTTGAGGGCGGCATTTATCAAACCAATGCCGCCGTCGCCAATGTGGATTATCAAGGCTTCAGCGATGGCGGGGGCGAGCAGTGGGTTTACCGGCCCCTTGACACAGACGTCGGCCAGGAGATCACCTCCGACTTTTTGCGCGACAAATTTATCGCCGCCGGCGCCCAGGATTATGACATGGGATATTGGAACGGCGGGTTTTTCGAAAACTACAGCCGCACTTTTCCCACGAATAATTACAATGTTTTTGCCCGGATGGCCGGCGGAAGCGGTCCCTTCAACAATACCACCTTGTCATTGGTGACCGCAGGCAGGGGCACAACGAATCAAACCACCCAGCTTTTAGGCTCGTTCTCCGACGCAAACGCCGCCGGCTGGCAGACCTGGCATTGGTTGCCCATGCGCGACACCAATGGCAACCTTGCGAAAATTTCGCTCGGAGGGGTTCAAACGGTGCGGGCGACCAGCGGAAATAATGCCAATGCCCACTTCTTTATGTTTGTGCCATCTGTCGTCTCGCTGTCCCCCACGATAACGGCCTCGCTAAGCGGAACCACCATTCAGATCCAATTTCCGACCCAATCCGGCCACAATTATACGATGCTCTTCAACAACAACTTGACCGGAGGCGCTTGGCAGGCGCTATCCGGCGCGGTTAGCGGCGACGGCACGACCAAAACTGTGACCGATACCGTGGGACCATCGGGACGGTTCTACAAGTTGCTGATTCAGTAAAGCCGGTTGGGGGCGTCACAGTTGGATTCCGACAGTCATTGGGTCGGCGCCGGCGTGAAGCCGGCGCCGAACTTTTGTTCTTGAAAATAAACATCAAGGAATTAGAGTAAAGTGTTCGCTTTCACGCACGATGTTCGGGCTGAGAGCCTGTTTTAAATCTCCGGATTTTGAGCGCCTTCCGGCAAAAGGCTCGGCAGGAGCCTCGCCCTACCGGGGCGCTTTTGGTAGGGCGAGGCTCCTGCCGAGCCAGCGCGCCACGAAAATGCGACTTTTCAAAAAGGCTCTGAGCGCGCCAAAGCCCATTCCGATGACACCTGAAAGCATGTCTCTCAATCACGTTTGGGCCGGGGTTTCAAAAACCGCTTTTCCGGCCAAAGCGGTTGCCGGTTTGACTTTTGTCGTTGGGCTGTTGTTTGCGATTGAAGCCGCTGCCGCCAATGTATCCGCCAATCCAGGGTTTGAGACGCCCGGTTTGGCCGGTGGGACGGCCTTCGGGCCAAACGATTACAGCGAGAAGACTGCGACTTCACCGCCCTTCCTGTTTCCCGGGACGGTCACGAACCCGGTTCTCAGTCTCGCCGCGCCGACGGTTCCCGCCGACGTCCGGTATCAAGTTGTTTTGGCGCAGGCACCGGACAACGCAAACGACTCGGTGGATTTCGATGACCTCGCATTGAACCAAACCGCCGGCACAACTCCGCCGGCCTCTCAGTGGAACATCGTTTGGAGCGACGAGTTCAATGGCACGTCCATAGACGCAACCAAGTGGACGTTCGAAACCGGCAACGGAGGCTCCAATCCCGGCTGGGGCAACGCCGAACTGGAGTATTACACCGGCCGCACAAACAACGCTTACGTCAGTAATGGTGGATTGCACATCGTGGCGCGGGAAGAATCCATGGCCGGATTCAGCTTCACCTCCGCCCGAATGAAGACCCAGGGTCTTTACAACACACCAGTCTATGGACGTGTTGAATGGCGCGCCGCCATGCCGGCGGGGGTCGGTATGTGGCCGGGCCTTTGGATGCTGGGGTCGGATTTTCCCGTGGCTGGCTGGCCCAATTGCGGAGAAATTGATGTCGCGGAAACCAAGGGGACGGAGTTGACTCAAGTCCACGGCAGCCTCCATTCCGGAAGCGATGAAACGGGTGTTTACACGTTTAGCGGAAATTCGATAACCAATTTCCACTCCTACATGGTGGATTGGGAATCCAATTCGATCAGCTTCTCCGTTGATGGCCAGGTGTATGAAACACAGACCAGTTGGACCAGCCCGACCGGTCCTTTCCCCTCTCCTTTCAACGCCCCATTTTTTCTGCTGATGAATTTGGCCGTCGGGGGCAATTTCGTTGGTTATCCTTCTGTTGACGCCATCGAGGCGGGGACCGTCTTTCCGGCTGAGATCCTGGTGGATTACGTTCGCGTTCTGGAGCGAACCGCGCCGCTCCAGATTGCCGCGGCGCGATCTGGCGGCGGCGTGGTTTTGACCTGGCCCACGAATATCGTCTGCCATTTGCAGGTGCGGACGAATTTTTTGTCGGGTGGAAATTGGTCTGATCTTGCCAATACAACAAATCCTGTTATCATCATGCCCGGCCAAAACAATGCCTGTCTCTTTTACCGTTTGGAATCTCCGTAAAAACTTGCCTGGAATAATTCACCGGCGCGAATTGGCGCCGTCCACGGCAAGGGTCTGGGCAAAAATAAATTCCGGGATGTGAGGCCAAAAAAGCACTCTTCAAAAAAACCGCGTTCTGCGAAGGAAAATTTTGTGATGGGTGAAAAGCCGGCGTTCAAAATTCCCCGGCGCCGTCTGTGGTTGTTCCGAATCCTTGCGCCCGTTGCTATTCTGCCGCTGGTCATCGGCGGGCTTGAGCTGGCTTTGCGTTTGTGCGGTTATGGCTATCCCACCCGTTTTTTTCTAAAAACCAAAATCGACGGGAAAGATTATTATGTGTCCAATGACCAGTTCGGCTACAGATTTTTCCCCCCGGCTCTGGCCCGGACGCCGACGCCAATGCGCATGCCGGTGAGGAAACCCGCCCACACCTTTCGTATTTTTGTCTTCGGCGAATCGGCGGCGATGGGCGATCCCGACCCAACCTTCGGTGCCTGGCGTTATTTGGAGGTCCTGCTGCGCGAACGTTTCCCCGGCACGGATTTTGAAGTGGTCTGTCTGGCCATGACTGCCATCAATTCGCACGTGATTTTGCCCATGGCGCGCGAATGCGCGCGGCGTGATGGCGATTTGTGGATCATTTACATGGGCAACAACGAAATGGTTGGCCCCTACGGGGCGGGCACGGTATTCGGTTCGCGCGTGGCGGGAACAACTTTAATTCGCGCCTCCCTCGCGGTGAATTCCACAAAATCCGGCCAATTGCTGGATAGCCTCGGGCGACGATTGGGCCATTCGTCCGCCCCGCGGACGTGGAGCGGCCTGAACATGTTTAAAGAGCATCAACTCCGATACGATGATCCAAACCGGCTGCGTGCCTGCGAAAATTTCAAAGAAAATCTGAACGACATCTTGCGCGCGGGACAATCTGCCGGCGTCCCTGTTATTTTGAGCACCGTCGGAAGCAATTTGAAGGACTGTGCTCCCTTTGGTTCGCTGCATTCAGCCGCTTTGAACGCTCTCCAAAAAAGCGAATGGGACGCTCTTTATCAGGAGGGCGTCACGCTTGAGGCCTCCGGCGATTTTCCAGGCGCGCTTAAAAAATATCAACAAGCCGAGGCGATTGATCCGCAATATGCCGAACTGCATTTTCGCTGCGGACATTGCCAGTTGGCGCTGACGAATCTCGAGCCGGCCTTGAGTGATTTCATATTGGCCCGTGATGACGACACCCTCGCTTTTCGCGCCGACAGCCGCATAAATCGAATCATCGAAGACGCGGCGGAGGCAAAGGCGAGCCAGGGCATTTATTTTTTGGACGCCCTTGGGACCCTGGCGCGGAGTTCCCCGGCACAAATTCCTGGCAATGAATTATTCTATGAGCATGTGCATTTGAACTTTGAAGGCAACTATTTGTTGGGAAGGTCGTTTGCGGAACAGACGTTGAAGTTGCTCCCAAAATCCATTCTTGCCCGGGGCAAAGCCGGGTGGGCAGCCGCGGAATTATGCGACCGGCGACTGGCCGTTTCAGCATGGGATCGTTTCCGGGTCTGGCAGGAAATTTACAGCCGCGTCTCCGAACCTCCTTTCACCGACCAATTGAACGATGTTCCGCGCGCAAAGTTTTACATGGCCAAACTGCGGGACCTGAACTCGCAAATGACGGAAGAAAACCGGGCGCGGTCCCGCGCCGTCTACGAGGAGGCATTGGCTCTAAATCCCGACGACTATTGTTTGCGGGAAAACTTCGCGCAGTTTCTAGACCAAACCGGCAATTTGGCCGAAGCCCCCGGGGAAGAACAACGCGTCAGCGAACTCCTGCCCCAGAATCCCATGACTCCTTGCATCGTTGGCCGGTTGCAGGTCCGTTTGGGGAACGACGGCGAGGCGGAAAAAAGCTTTTTGCGCGCCCTGGCCGTTCGCCGTGATTACGTCCCGGCCTTGAACGAAATGGGTATGCTAATGGCCAACCAAAATAAGACAGCCGAAGCCGCAAAGTATTTTGCCCGCAGCCTAAAAATGGATCCGGGTTCCGTCCAAGCTTATCAAAACTGGGGATTCATGGAGCAAAACGAGGGAGATTGGAATCAAGCCGTCAGTCTCTATCAAGCTGCGGCCAATCTTCAACCGAACGGGCCGGTGGACTATTTCTATCACGCTGTCAGTTTGGTGGCGGCGGATCACGGCAACCAAGCCTTGGAATATTTTAACGCGGCTGTCCGGATGGATCCCAATTTCTGGCAGGCTCGTTATTTTTTCGGAGGCGAACTGGCGGCCGAAGGAAAATTTGGGGAAGCGCAGGCGCAGTTCTCCGAAGTGGTCCGCATTCGCCCGGACTTCGCGCGCGCGCGTTTGAATGATGGCGTCGCGCTCGCAAAGCTGGGGAGACTGGAAGAGGCACTCAAGGAGTTTCAAATCACCGTGCAACTGAATCCAAAGAATCTCGAGGCGCGGCAAAATGTCGAAGCTGTTCAGGCCAAAATTCAGGCGCTAAATCCTCGCAGCCAATGAAGCCTCAACGTCGGCTCATTACCGATATTTCGAGATGATCCCACCTCTTGAAAACACCCATCACAGCCTCACCGCCCCGGCCTCATTTTCTGAGCAGCCAAAGTATAAAAGTCACCAGGAGGCTCGCCAGCAGACAAGTCACCAGCGGAAAATAAAAGCTGAAATTTCCCCGATGATAATGAATATCCCCCGGCAAACGCCCGAGCCAACCCCGGCCAAAACCGGACCAAAGCAGGACGCCAACCCCGGCTAAAGCAACCCCGGCGATCACCAATAACTTGCCCAAATCACTCATCACCCGATCAAATGTTCCGCTTTCATGATCTCCGCCATCCGCCGGTCATCGACCGACGCCGATTGACTCAACGCGGCATAGACACCGTTCAAATCGGGTTGCGAACGGTTTTGCCCCAGCTTGAACTTGCCTTCCAATCGGGTGAGGCCCACCTCGAAACCCACGATCGCTCCCAACATCGCCTGCTTGTAATCCTCGGGCAAATTATTTTGCCACGGCTGTGCGCTGCCGGCCTCATACTTCGCAATCGTCCGCTCCAAAACCTGCTCGAGGAACCGGGCGTCCTCGATGATCCTGGGAATCCCGTAGGCGTGAACCGCCAAATAATTCCAGGTCGGCACCGCGACCTTCGCCGTATAAAACCGCGGCGAAATGTAGGCGTGCGCTCCGTGAAAAATAACCATCGCCTCGCTTCCGCCCTCAAGATGCCTCCACTGCGGATTCGCGCGGGCAAGGTGGCCCAACAGTTTTCCCGGCGCGCCGCCCTCGCGGTCAAGCAGGAGCGGAACGTGAGTCGCAAAGGGCGCCCCGTCGGCGTGTGTCACAACGATGCCAAAACTGTTCTCGTCAATGAACCTGGCGAGCCTCTCGAAACCCTCAACATTGAACGCGGACGGAATATACATGATCGTTCCCCCACTGAAATAGTTCCACTCGCGCGCCTCCTGCGAGAAAAATATGCGCTCCCTGCATCGACTTTCCGCTCTGTTTCCTCTGTTCCCCTCCTGTTAAGAACTTTCCCTTGCCGTTCCTGTTTTCCGGCTTTCCGGCTATATCTCCCAATCCCCAATTCATCCCGAATACGCCCCCCTCCGCCAGCGTCTATACCAGCGGCATTCGATAGTGCCCGACAACCAAAAAATTCTCAACGAATGCCTTGCTTGGGAGACATTTTGGAAATAAATTCGACAAAACCCCGGAACCGCCTGCGGTTTCGGATCGAAATCTTTGGAAAGACGATGAAGAATTTCTTTAAGCTTTTTTCGGTGTGCCTCACGCTGCTTTTGAGCGCGCTCACCGTGCGCGCCGCCACCGTCGCCACCGCCTCTTCCTCCACGAATGCCCCTCCCAAACTGTCCCTCCCCTCTTTTGTCTCCTTAAAGGTCGAACCCGCCCGCCTCACTTTCCTCGATGGACGCGACGAACATAAGGTTCTCGTTTGGGGGGTAACCGCTGCCGGAGATCAGTATGACCTAACCGCCGAAGCCTCGTTTCAAGCGAATTCAGCCTTGGTCGAACTCGACTCCCAGGGGTTTATCCATCCGAAAGGCGCCGGCTCGAACGAGGTCGTCGTTTCCTTTGGAGACCTCGAGGCCAAACTGCCCGTCGAAATTAACAACGCCGAGATCCCTCCGGTCAATTTCGTCCGCGATGTCGAACCGGTCATCAGCAAAGTCGGGTGCAATGCCGGGACCTGCCACGGCTCGCTCAAAGGCAAAAACGGTTTCAAACTCTCCCTGCGCGGTTACGATCCGGAATTCGATTTCCAAGCCCTCGTCAATGATCTCTCCGGTCGCCGGGTCAACCGCGTGGCGGTCGAAGACAGCTTGATGCTGCTCAAGCCCACCGCCGAGATTCCGCATGAAGGCCGGCAGGCCGTCAAACCCGGCTCGCGCGAGTACCATCTGCTTCATGATTGGATCGCCGAAGGCACGAAATTCGAACCCACCGCCAAAAATCGCGCCACCAGCGTCGAAATCCTTCCCTCCCGGATTGATCTCGACCTCCCGGGACGCTCCCAGCATCTCATCGTGCTCGCCCATTATCCCAACGGCACCGTCCGCGATGTGACCCGCGACGCCGTGCTCACCTCCAATAACAATGATGTCGCGGGAGTAAAAGACGGCCAGGTGACGGCGATTCGGCGCGGGGAAGCCGCGGTTCTTGTCAAATATGAAGGCTCGTACGACACCCGCATGGTCACGGTCATGGGTGACCGCACCGGCTTCACCTGGCAGGACCAACCCGAATACAATTTTGTGGACAAATACGTGGATGCCAAATGGAAACGGATGAAAATCCTTCCCTCCGTGCTCACCACCGACGCCGAATTCATCCGCCGCATTTACTTCGATCTCACCGGCATGCCCCCCACTTCGGAAAAAGTGCGGCAGTTCCTCGAGGACCCCGCGCCCTCCCGTGAAAAGCGCGATAAATTGGCCGGCGAATTAATCGGCTCGCCCGATTTCATCGAGGCCTGGGCCAACAAATGGGCCGACCTCCTCCAATGCAACAGCGAAACGCTCGGCGAAAAGGGGGTCTGGGTTTACCGCAACTGGATCAAACAATGCCTCGCCAAAAACATCCCCTACAACAAGTGGGTCAAGGAGATGATCACCGCCGACGGAAGCTGTTACCAGAACCCCGAGGTCAATTACCTCCGCGCTTTACGGGAACCGGGCCGCATGACCGAGGACGTCAGCCAGACCTTTCTTGGCGTTCGCTTCAATTGCAACAAATGCCACGACCACCCCTTCGAGCGCTGGACTCAGAACCAATATTATGAGTTCGGAGCCTACTTCGCCCAAGTTGCCATCAAGCGCGGTTCCCTCGGACGCGAGACCATCCGAAATCTCACCGGCGACCGCGTGACCGTGGCCGGCGAGGAAATCCTCTACCAAAAATACGAGGGCGGCGAAATGCAGCATCCCCGCACCGGCATGAATGTCGCTCCCAAAACCCCTTACGGCGAGGCGAAGCCGCCCAAAGACGGAGAGGACCGCCGCGGCGTCTTCGCCGACTGGCTGACCTCCGATGACAATCCGTATTTCGCGCTCGCCATCGTGAACCGCACCTGGAGCTACTTCTTCGGTCGCGGCATCATCGACCCGGTCGATGACATTCGGGGAAGCAATCCGGCTTCGAATCCGGAATTACTCGAGGCCTTGCGGGCTGATTTCGTCAAAAATGGTTATGACCTGCGGAAACTGATGAAGACCATCGTTACCTCCCGCGTTTATCAAATTTCCATCGTCAAGAACAAGTGGAATGACGACGACTCGATCAACTTTGCCCACGCCACCCCCCGCCGTCTCTCCGCCGAGCAGTTGATGGACGCCGTCAAGTTTGTGACTGGTGCCAAAATCCAGTTCGGCGGCATCCCCAAAGGCATGCGCTCCGTCGATGTCCCGGATGGCATGGTCGAAGGAAACGATTTTCTCGCCCTCTTCGGCCGGCCGAAACGGGAATCCGCCTGCGAATGCGAACGCTCCAGCAACGTCACTTTTTCTCACGCCTTAAATCTAATCAATGGCAGTGTCATCGGCGAGGTCGTCGGTGACAAATCCAGCCGCCTCAATCAATTCGTCGAAAAAGAACCCGACAACCAGAAAGTCATCGAGGAGATTTTCTATTCCGTCTTGAACCGCCCGCCCACCCAGCGGGAACTCTTGGAAGTGAACCTGGGCAAGGGTGACAAACGGGTCGAGGTCGCCCAAGACCTCACCTGGGCCCTGCTCAACAGTCCGTCCTTCATCTTTAACCGCTAAAAAATTATGCTATCCATACCTGGCGTTTCTGGCAGTACCTGCGACGGTTTCAGCCGCCGCGAATTCTTGCGCGTCGGCGGAGCCGGCATCCTCGGCCTGTCACTCGCGGACATCTTCCGCCTCCAAGCCATGGCGGAGACCGTGCCCGACGCCGCGCGCAACCGCAACGGATGGGGCAAAGCCAAATCCGTCATCATGATTTTCTTGCAGGGCGGTCCGAGCCACATCGACATCTGGGACCCCAAACCCGACGCCCCCTCAAATGTGCGCGGGGAGTTCAAACCGATCCGGTCGAAGGTACCAGACATCTGGTTGAGCGAGGTCATGCCCAAACTCGCCCAGCAAATGGACAAAGCGACCTTGATCCGCTCGATGAGTTATCGTCCCGCCGGGCTGTTCAACCATACCGCCGCCATTTATCAAATGATGACCGGCTACACCCCGGACAAGGTCTCCCCCTCGGGTCAGTTGGAGCCGCCATCCCCCAATGATTTCCCGCATATCGGCTCCCAAGTCGTTCGCTTGCGTCCCTCGGATGTCCCGATGCTCCCGTTCGTGATGCTTCCCCGCCCTCTCCAGGAAAGCAATGTCATCGGGAAAGGCGGCACCGCCGGTTTCCTCGGGCAGGCATACGATCCGTATTACTTCTACCAGGACCCGGCCAAGGATTTGAACCTCAGCGACCTCGCCTTGCGCAAGGATGTGTCCAAAGAGCGCCTCGAACGACGCGAATCATTGCTTAAGGAAGTCGAGGGTGCCATGCCCGAGATGGAGAAAGCGGTTTCGAGCTACGCCCTCGACAGCTATTATCAAAAAGCCTTCAGCCTCATCCTCTCCGGTCGCGCCCGCAATGCCTTCGACCTCACCCAGGAACCCGACAAAATCCGGGACCGTTACGGCCGCCACACCTTCGGTCAGGGCTGCTTGCTGGCCCGCCGTTTGATCGAAGCCGGAACCAAGTTCGTCCAGATGAACTGGCCCGCCGTCGCGAATGGCAACCCCACCGTCGATGCCTGGGATACCCACGCCGCCAACTTCGGTCCCTTGCGCGATTTGCACTGTCCAAAACTCGACAGCGGCCTTTCCAGCCTGCTTTCAGAACTCGACGAGCGCGGTCTTCTCAATGACACCTTGGTCATAGCAACCGGAGAGTTCGGACGCTCCCCCCGCCTGGGAGTCAGCACCTCCGGAAACGGCAACGCCCCGGACGGGCGCGATCATTGGCCGTATTGCTATACCTCGCTGGTCGCGGGCGCGGGCATCAAACGCGGCGCAACCTACGGAAAATCCGACTCGACGGCGTCGTCGCCGGCCGAAGACCCGGTTCATCCGATGCAGCTTTTGGCCACCGTTTATCATGCCCTGGGTATCGACCCGCATACCATGGTCATGAACCGCTTGAACCAGCCGCGCGAGCTGGTCCAGGCCGAGCCAGTCCTCGGACTGTTCGCTTAACATGCGCCGCCGTCTCGCTCAACAGCCGCCCGCGCCACGAATCGCGGCGGCTCTCCTCGGCTTGTTTGCGTGCGCCCTTTCTTCCGGTGCCGCTCCACCCCGGCTCAACACTCTTTCCCCCAAGTGGCTTCGCCTCGGCGAGACGAACTACGTCATGATTGCCGGAGAGAACCTCCTTTCCACCACGCGCGTCCTCGTCGCGGAAAAGGAGGGTCTCACCGTTGAAACCGCCCCTTCCGACCATGCTCAAATCTCGCTCGTGAGCGACAGCGGAGAACTGTTCAAAGACCCCCAGGCCACCGATGACAAGCATTTGCGGGTCAAAATCATCGTCGCCCCCAATGCCTCGTTCAACGCTCGCGAAATTCGGGTCGTCACTCCGGACGGGGTCTCCAACCCCCTCACGCTCAATTTCAGTGATCTCCCCCAAGTCACCTCCCCGGATGACAACGACTCCCGCGAGAAAGCCTTCGCCGTCTCACTGCCCGCCGTCATCAGCGGCGTCATCCGCAGTGGCGACGGACAATACTTCCGCCTCAAGGGAAAGCAGGGACAACGTCTCCTTTTCGACGTGGATGCCAGCCGCAGCGGTTCCCAATTGGATTCTTCCATGGCCCTCCTCGACTCTTCGGGCAAAGAACTTTCACGAAACGAGGATGCCAACGGCTTGGATTCATTCATCGACTTCCTCATCCCCGAGGACGGGACCTATTTCATCCAGTTGCGTGATTTCCGGCAGCGGGGCGGCGGCGAATTCAAATTCCGTTTGACCGCCGGGGAACTTCCTTACTTGGACAGCATTTTCCCGTTCGGCGGCAAACGGGGGATGCCGGTCAACCTGACTTTGCGCGGGCGAAATCTCAAGGGTGACACCACCATGTCCCTCACCCTGAACGCCAACGCCCGGCTTGGACGCCAGGAAATCCGCGAACGCATCGGACAATATTATACGAATCCGCAAAACTTTGACGTCAGCGACTACTCCGAGTTCAACGAGTCCGAGCCAAATAACGACCCGAAAGACGCCAATCAAGTTGCGCTTCCCGTCAACATCAACGGCCGGATCGGCGCGGAAAAAGACACCGATGTCTTCAAGTTCGAAGTCAAGAAGGGAGAACGGCTCATCTTCGAGGTTTTCGCCAGCCGCTTCGGCTCCTCCCTGGACGCCCTCATGACGTTGATGGAAACTAACGGTCGTGTCATCACTCGCAACGACGACGCGGACGGCGCGGATTCACGCATCGATCATACTTTCAACGAGGCGGGCGATTACCTCGTTTCCATTCGCGATTTGCTGTCCCGGGGCGGGCCCGATTTTGGGTATCGCATCGCCATCCATCCGCCTCCCCCGCCGGGATTGACCGCAAAAGTCTTGGACGATGACATCCGCGTGAATCGCGACGGACGTACCGGGATTCGCGTCGAAGTCAATCGGCTCGGTTTCGAAGGCCCCGTCCAATTGCAAGCTCTCGATTTGCCCCCGGGGGTCTCCTCCGCGCCCGTGGTCATCGAAGATGATGTTTCCCGGGAATGGCTCGAATTCACCGCCACCCCGGACGCCCCGCTTGATTCATTTCCTCTCAAAATCGAGGCCTCTTCGCTCCTCGGGAACAAACCCATCCGTCGCAAAGCCGTCTTCACTCCCGGAGACCGCGCGGTTAAGGAGGGCTTCCTTACGGTCTTGCCCGAGTCCCCCTTCTCGATTACCTGGCGGACGATGGACGCGAAATTGCAGCAGCAAGACTCCGCGACCCTTTATTTCTCGTTAAAACGCCGCCCCGGGTTCGACAAGGAAGTGAAGCTTTCGCTCGAAGGCTTTTCCGCCGGTCGCGAAGAGGTGACCCGCAACGTGGATGTCCAGCCTGTAACTCTCAAACGCGATCAAAATGATGGGGAATTTAAGCTCCGTGCCAAACTCGAATCCGAAGTGGGGCGTCGCGCGGTTTGGATAAAAGGCGAGAGCGATTTGAACGGTGTCCCGGTGACCCAGTATAGCCCCGTCATTCCTCTGACCATCACCGAGTTTCCCTACCGTTTGACCACCTCCCTCCCACGCCTCACCGTCACCGCCATTCCCGCCGGCTCCAAGTCCGAGGCGGGCGAGGC
>Ga0207040_1133_pt1 | contig 21586 bp, 15 predicted proteins | sample Alteio_BWMinCont_72_FD_153279 | JGI IMG/M metagenome (GOLD analysis project Ga0207040, IMG submission 153279) | Enriched cells from forest soil in Barre Woods Harvard Forest LTER site, Petersham, Massachusetts, United States -... | ecosystem: Environmental > Terrestrial > Soil > Temperate forest >... | reverse complement strand
CTTACAATATCCTCATCAATAACGGCACGCTGCTCAAATCCGCCGGAACAAACATCCTGAGCTTGGACGGGCCTTATTTTGTCACAAATACGGGCGTGGTGCGGGTGGAGAGCGGCACCCTGCAGCTTTACAACAATGTGAGCATTGGCGGCACATTCACTATTTCCAATGGTGCCGCGCTCTCGTTGCAGAGCGGCGCGTTTACCCTAGCCGCCGGCTACAGTTTCACCGGCCCCGGTTTTTACGGAGTGCCGGCGGGCGGCAACTCCTCCATTTATGGCACGATTTCCGATGCGAATTTTCAAATGAACGGCACGCTCAATGGCACGAACGTTTTGACCGGAACCATGGACGCGAGAAGCGGCGGTTTTGAGGGGGCGACGACCGTCTCGCCCACCGGGGTGTTGAACGTCTCGGGGTGCGTGCAATGCGGTTCGGTGTTCGCCAGCACGACGACGGGCGGTTCTCTGACCAATGCCGGCACGCTCAACTGGCTCTCGGGTGACTGGACCGCCCTCGGCGGAAGGTTGTACAACCTCTCCAACGCGCTGATTAATATTCAATGCGATGCCACGCTGGGGAGCTTTGGAGGATTCGGCGCGTGGCTCAACGACGGGACTATCCGCAAATCCGCCGGCGCCGGCACGAATGATTTCAGCGGGCTGGCCCTGACCAATCTAGGGCTGGTGGACGTGCAAAGCGGCGGGCTTTCGTTTCCAAACGGGCTGGCCAGCGGGGGGGCTTTCAACATCGCCAGCGGCGCCTCCGTTCTGCTGTTGCTCGGCGATTTTTACTTGAATTCCGGCCACAACTTTACCGGCGCGGGTTTTTACGGCGTGCCCTTTGGCGGTTCCCCTTCGATTTACGGCTCGATTCCCGGGACAAATTTTCAAATGAACGGGACGGTTTATGGCACGAATGTTTTGACGGGAACCATGGACGCGAAAAGCGGCGGTTTTGAGGGGGCGACGACCATCTCAACCACCGGGGTGTTGAACATCTCGGGATGCGTGCAATGCGGTTCGGTTTTCGCCAGCACGACCACGGGCGGTTCCTTGACCAATGCCGGGATGATCAACTGGCTCTCCGGCGATTGGACCGCCCTTGGGGGAAGCTTGCAAAACCTCCCCAACGCCGTTATCAACATTCAATGCGACGCCACTCTGGGGAGTTTCGGAGGGCTGGGCACTTGGATCAATCAAGGCGCCATCCGCAAAACAGCTGGCGTCGGCACCAATGAGTTAAACGGGCTGACCTTGGCCAATCTCGGGTTGGTGGATGTGCAAAGCGGCGCGTTGCAATTTGAAAACAGCTACACTCAGACTGGCGGACAACTCAATTTCGGTCTGGCCAGCCCCGTTAAATATGGCCGGGTTACGTTCGCCGGCACACCGACGTTCTCCGGAATTCTGAGCGTGAATCTGCTCGCGGGTTATCATCCGGCGGCGGGCGACACCTTTAACGTCTTGTCCTTCAGCGCGTCTAGCGGCGCGTTCGGCAGTCTGAATTTACCCGCGCTCGGTGCCGGCTTGGAGTGGGTGGAACTCTTTCATCCCACCCAGATCATCCTTAAAGTCGCGGCCATCGGACCGGCGCTCTCCCTCGTCCCAGCCGGCGGCGGTTTCACAATCAGTTGGCCCGCCGCCGACGCCGGTTTTACGCTGCTCTACACGACCAATCTCACGCCGCCGGTGCTCTGGGAGCCGGCGACCAATTCCGTCCAGGTCATGGGCAGCCAAAATGTCATCACCATTCCCACCGACCACGGCTCCCAATACTTCCAACTCCAAAGATAGGAGCCCCCCGGAGAGTTGATAGATCAACGCGGAAGGAGGAATTTTTCGGCGTATTTCCCAAGCAGGTCCCCCTCCAAATTAACCGCATCCCCGGCTTGGCGCTGGGAAAGCGCGGTGACCTCGAACGTGTGCGGAATAATCCAAACCTCGAAGCTTTCCTGCCGCACCGACGCCACCGTCAAGCTGATGCCGTCCAAGGCCACCGAACCTTTTTGCACGACATATCGAAGAATCTCCGGCGGAGTCTTGATTTCGAGGAGCCGGTCCGCTCCGGACAATTCCCAGCGCGCGATCCGGCCAAGGCCGTCCACATGCCCGGTGACGAAATGTCCGCCCCATCGAGCGTCAGCACGGAGTGGTCGCTCCAAATTCACTCCGTCACCCGAGCGGCAGAATTGGAGGTTGGTCCGATTCCAAGTCTCTTGCAAAAGATCGACAATGACGATCTCGCCATCCACTCCGGGGCGAGTTTCCACGACGGTGAGACAGCATCCGTTGACGGCGAGGCTGTCGCCAATGGCAAGGCCCCGTCCGCAAACGCGGGAAAGAATTTCTAATCTGAGCCCGGCCCCGCTCGCACCGACATTGGCCACTCTCCCGCGTTCCTCGATAATGCCAGTGAACATAATTCTTTTTCAGGCGGGTTTCCGGAAAGTGTCGCTCCCGGTGCGGCGCACCCGCGCCCGCACCATTAAATCCGGTCCCAAGCGTTTCCATTGAATCTGATCCAGTTTGGGTGCGAGGGCGAGAGACGGAATTCCTTCTCCCGCAGTGGCGCGTTTCGAGTTTTTGCCGCCCAAAATAAGCGGTGCAAAGAAGAAAACGACGCGTTGCGCCTCCCCAGCCTCGAGAAACGACGCATGGACCTCGCCGCCACCCTCCACGAGCAGGCTCGTTATTTCTTCTTTGCCGAGCTGGCTCAGAAGGTATTGCAGGTCCACCTTTCCTCGAGTCGCCGGCGCAATCTCGACCCGGACCCTGCCCCGCAACGACTCGACCCGCCGTCGCGGCGCGGCCACGGTCGCATAAATCGTCGTCGCAGCCGATAAATCATCGGTGACAATCTTGGAGGTCAAAGGGGTCCGAGCTTGCGAGTCCAGAATAATCCGGCGCAGTGGCTTTTTAGGAAGGGGGAATTTCGAACCGAGCGGCTGACGCCGGGTGAGGGACGGATCATCTCTTAAAACCGTTTCCACGCCGACGAGGATGGCATCTTGAACGCGCCGCAATTTCATGGATTCAAGACGGGCCTGAGGTCCGGTTATCCATTTGGACTGGCCGGTGGCCGTGGCAATGCGGCCATCCAGCGTCATCGCGGCTTTGAGGGTGACAAACGGCTGACGGTGAACAATCCAGTGATTAAACACCTCGTTCATTTGCGTTGCTTGGTCCGCAAGCACGCCGGTGATCACCTCAATGCCCGCCGTTTGGAGAATCTGGAAAGCGCGCCCTGCGTGGAGCGGATTCGGGTCCGTCGCGGCGACCCGAACCTTCTTGATGCCCGACGCGATTATCGCCGTGGTGCAAGGGGGGGTTCTTCCATGGGTGCAGCACGGTTCGAGTGTGACGTGCAGGACGGCGCCGCGCGGCGATTCACCACGCGATTGGACATCCCGCAGAGCTTCGATTTCGGCATGAGGCGCGCCGGCCTGCTGGTGCCAACCGCTGCCAATGACGAGACCCGCGCGCGACACCACGGCTCCGACCATCGGGTTCGGGGTCGTGAGACCTTGACCCTTTTTCGCGAGACGAAGAGCCATCCGCATTAAATCCGTCTCTGACAGAAAGGCGCCCGCCACCGGCTACTCCTTTTCGGAAAACATGGCGGTTGAAAATTGGCGGGCTTCAAACGCCTGTAAATCATCGGGCTGTTCCCCGAGCCCGACAAATTTAATCGGAAGCGCGAGTTCGCGCTGGATGGCCACGACCATTCCACCCTTGCTCGTGCCATCGAGTTTTGTGATCACCAGTCCGGTGAGTCGGACCGATTTATTGAACTCGCGAGCCTGGTTGAGGGCGTTCATTCCGGTGGAACCATCCAGGACGAGCAAAACCTCGTGGGGCGCGCCCGGAAGTTTCTTGTCGATAACCCGGTGGAGCTTCTGCAATTCCTGCATCAAATTGTGTTTGGTGTGAAGGCGCCCCGCTGTATCGATGATCAAATAATCGGCTTTGCGCGCGAGAGCGGCACTAAGAGCGTCGTGGGCCACCGAGGCCGGGTCCGCCCTGTCCGCTCCCGTAATCACAGGGACTTTCAGCCGGTCGCCCCATAGTTTTATTTGGTCGGTGGCGGCGGCGCGGAAGGTGTCGCAGGCGGCCAGGACCACGCTCCTGCCCTGGGATTGCAAAAGATAAGCGAGTTTGGCGGACGTCGTGGTCTTGCCGGTCCCGTTAACCCCGACCAGTGAAATTACGGTGAGCGCATTGGGCTGGATTTTGAGGGGTGTTTGGCCGCGGCCGAGCGATTCCTCGATCTCCCGCCCCGCGATCTCGAACACATCAAGCCCGTTGGAGCCCTGGGTTTCGTAAGCTTTCTTGACCGCGTCGATAATCTGGGTGGCCATCGGCGCGCCGAGGTCGGCGGCGATCAAGGCGGCCTCGAGTTCATCGACGATTTCCGGCGTGAGGCGCGGAGAACGGGTGACGATGCGTTTTATCTCATGAACGAGCTTGTTTTGGGTTTTTTGCAAACCCTGTTTGAATTTTTGAAATAAACCCATCGAGTTTAAACGGTTGCGTTGGAACCCGCGACGGCCTCCGGGGGAATGTTTTGCCGCGATCGCGCCGCGGCTTTCAGATCAAGAAGGTGCGTGTACTCAAGGCGCACCGACCCAATCAATGGCTTGCCTTTGCTCATCCCGTGACAATCCGAACCGCCGGTGATCAGCAACCGGTATTGACGGGCGATGTTCAAATAATGCTGCGCGGTCGAATTTGAATGCCTGGAGTGATAGCACTCAATGCCATCAATCCCGGCGGCAACCAAATCCGGAATCACCTGATCGGCCCGGTTGAGGCCGGGATGAGCCATGACGGCTAATCCTCCCGCGCGATGGATCAATCCCACCGCCTCGCTGAACGACATCTTGAATTTGGGAACCCAAGCCGGACGATTCGCCTTGAGAAATCGGTCAAATGCCTCGTCCAATGAACCGCAAAAACCCTGCTGAACCAGGGCGCGGCCCACGTGCGGCCGTCCCGGAGAACGGCAATTGGCCAGCGCGAAGACTGACTCGGCGGTCAGAGGAATGTTGAGTTCGTTCAATCGCGCCACCATCTCATTGACCCGGTGCTGGCGGACATCCTGAAAACGGGTCAATTTCTCCATCAACTCCCGGTTGTCGGTGTCGAGCAAATATCCAAGGATATGCACCTCGATGCCCTGCCAATCCGCGGTTAGTTCGGTGCCGGTGATGAATTCAATGCCATGCCGCGCGCATGCCGCGCGCATCCGGGCGCACCCCTCGACCGTATCGTGGTCGGTCAGGGCGAGGGCGGCCAGACCGTGCCTTCGTCCTTCCTCCGCCAACTCCTCCGGCGAGAAGGTGCCGTCCGAAAAATTCGTGTGGAGATGAAGGTCGGCAAACATCGGTCATTTCAATCCCCGCGCCGGCCGCAACAACTCGCCTTTCAGCCGGTCCAGAATACCATTGACGAATTTGCCGCTGTCCTGGGTCGAGAATTTCTTGGCGATATCGACCGCTTCATTGATGCTCACCACCGGCGGGATGTCTTCGCGAAACAGCATCTCGTAAATAGCCAGGCGCAGGATGTTCCGATCCACCACCGCCATCCGGTGCAAGTCCCAATTCTGGGCGTACTTTCGAATTTCCAGGTCAATCTTCTCCCGGTTGGTCAAAACCCCCCGGATCATCGGATCGGCAAAGAGACGGATGGAGGTTTCTCCCAGGGATGGAGGCGCCAATTCGCGCGCCTCACCCCACTTCGCAGGTCCTTTTTCGTCCGCAATCGACTGGGATTGTTGCGAATTCCAAAAGTGCGCGAGCGCCCCCTCCAAGTCTTCCGGCGGATTGATGTCGGCTTGGAATAGGAATTGCACGGCGCGTTCGCGCGCCTCGCGTCTTTGACCCATGCCCTGTGAGAGTGGAGAAAAAGCGCCCCGCGAGAAAGGAAATTGTTCAAGGGACCGCCGGCTCCCGCGCTTTGGCGAGAACTTCGTGGATGACGGCTTCCAGCGCGGGAAGTTGAAAAGGTTTGGCCAGATGCATGTTTCCGCTGCTCATGAGGAATCCGTGGGTCTCCTCGTTCACCACGTCGCCCGTGAGGAAAATGATCCGCGCCGCGAGTTTGGGGTCCCGCTCCCGCACTCGAAGATAGAACTCCTGTCCGTTCATCACCGGCATGCGGAAGTCCGATAGAATGAGGTCGAACGGTCCGGTTTCCAAGGCGCGGAGCGCTTGGACGGGAGAAAGACAGGGAGTCGGATCATGGCCGAGCAGGCGGAGCATTTCTGAAAGCAACTCCGCGATATGGCGTTCATCGTCCAGGACCAGAATGCGCGCTGCGGCATCGGCCCGCCGCAAGGCGGGCGGGGTTTCGCCCGCCTCGAAGGCGGGCGCGGCGGCGGAGATGCTCTCGGCGACGGCGGGGATTTCCAGATGGAACCCGGCCCCGCCGAGCGAGGAGGCGTGATAATAGATGCGCCCTCCGTGATCGGTCAAAATGCGGTGCGCAATCGAAAGCCCAAGACCCGTCCCGGTCCCCACCACTTTGGTCGTGAAGAACGGCTCGAAAATTCGGTTTTCCAAATCTTTCGGAACTCCGGGCCCGTTGTCCTCAACCCCAATGCGGATTCGACCGTCGGAAAAAGCGGAGGTCAGCCGAATATTTCCAGGAGTGACGGTCTCGCGCTCGACCAGGACCTGAATCGCGTTGGTAACCAGGTTCACCAGCACCTGATGAAGCTGGTCCGGGTCGGCCATCGTGGGAGGCACATTCGCGTCGAGCCTCACCTCGAGGTTGATCCGGGCCAGAAGCAACTCGATCTTTCTTAACTCGGCCAGCCGTTGGATCAACTCGTTGATGCGCACCACTTCGCGGCGGATCGGAACATCGCGGGCAAAAGCGAGGAAATTCCGGACCAGCTTGGTCGCCCGCTCACATTCCTGGGAGACTTTTTCGAGGTCGGCTTTCGTTTCCCCGGAGAGGGCGTGATGGGCGATCACCAGGTCCAAATAGCCTTTGATGACCGTCAACGGGTTGTTGAGTTCGTGGGCGACGCCGGAAATCATCTGTCCCAGCGCGGAAAGCTTTTCCGCCTGGCGGAGCTGCTGTTCCAAACGCAAACGATCCGTGATTTCCCGAACGAAAAACTGATAGGCGCGCTGCCCTTCAAACTCGACCGGCGCCGGATCGACTTCCGCTTGGGTGACCCCTCCATTCCTCTTGGCGAGGGTTACCTGACGCCGGCTCGCGATCCATTCGAACCAGGCCTGACCCGTCAGCGGCAACTCGCCAGCCCCGGCGGAAACATGGAAAAACGAGTGGAGAAACTGTTTGGGCGCCTCCTCCCGGCTTATCCCTAGAAGCTGCTCCGCCGTTTTGTTCAATTCCAAAATGCGAAGATCGGCGGCCGACGCGATCAGGATGGCTTCGCTCGCCTGGTCAAAAAGACTTCGATAGCGCTCCTCGGTGGAGTTCACGCGGGTGAGCAGAACGGCTTTCTCCTTTTTGATCGAGGAAATCTGCGCCAGGGCCATCTGACTCGTGGCTCGAACTTCTTCCAAGACCAGAATGATCATGCTCACAGCGATGAAAAGCTGGAGGACGGTGGCAATCAGCAGACTGCTGGTGGCAAGTTCGTTCCCATACCAGAACGGGAAGCCACCGATATGCACGGCCCAGAAGGCGAAGCCAAACATCAACAGTCCCGCTCCAATATAACCCTGCCGCCGACGGTAACGATAAAAAGACCACGATGTCGCCAATCCCACCACACCGATCAAAATGAAAAAGGGCAGTTCGAACCACCATCGACCCTCGATCCAAAGCGCGCCGAAAATGCTCCAGACAAGCAGGAAGACTATGAAAAAGCTCATCAATTTGGCCGAAGGCCGCATCCCCACAAATCCAAGTGTTCCCCAAAATAAGTAAGCCGCAGTCGCTCCGATACACCACTGTCGGCATCCACGCAAAAGTCCGGTCTCCACCGATGTCCCCAATCCCAGTCCAAGGGTGAGCCAAAACGCGTAGAATAGCCATCCGACCATCCATAAGGTGAAGTAGCCGCGCTTGGTGTAGCGGTTCAGGTAATAAAAGAGCCCAACCAAGACCCAGACGCTGAGGAGAGAGGTGAGCTGGGTGGCTTGGAGGGAATCGTGCGACAGGTTCAGACCCGGCTCGGCGACACTCATCAAAGTCATGATCTGGCGTCTCAATATTCTGTGAAATCCGCTCGGATGCCCGCATTGCTCGAAATGGCCTGCGATTTCAGCGGGTTTGCTCGAATACGAGCCTCCACAGCCTTGGAAGGCGTGGAATCAGCCTCAACATCAAATCACCTATCCCCGCCCGGAGCAAGCCCAAGTGTGCCTTTTCAGCCCACCACAGCCGCCGGGCAAAAATCTCATCGAACCTTTGTGAAATCGCTTTCCGCGCCGGCTCCCACCCGAGATCGCCCCGGCTATAGCGCTCCAACACCGGAGCCGCCGCCGCGGCGGACTCCACCGCCAAGGACATGCCATTTCCGCTCACCGGCGCAATCATCGCCAAGCTGTCTCCGATCGCACAACCGACCGGCAAACCGCCTTTTTTCGATTGCAAATCCAGTCCCGCAACCGCGCAGAAAGAATCCTCATCAAAGACCGCGTCCCGCAATCGCGCGCGCAATGACGAACCTTCCGGTCCTCGCAACCAATCCCTCCAAGTAGCAGCCAGGTCAGGCGCGGTCGCCGCTCGGCGGAATAAACCGCAAACGTTAACCAAACCATCGCCTAGCTGGCAAATCCCGACGTAGGCATTGGGAATCAAATGAACCTCAAGGTCCGCGTCCAGCCGCGCGCCGCGCGCGTGCGCCTTGAGCCCGAGCGTTCGTTGACGCGAACCACTTGGCAAGGGCCGGCGTCCGGTGGCACGGACAACGCCTTCGCGATCGAAACCGTCCTGCCATCGCTCTTGCTCCCGCAACGTTCCTCCCGATTCGACATAAATTTGCGCGAGTTCGGCATCCAGTTTGAACCTTGATATACATAGAGCGGTTTTCGGCAGAGGTTGAACACCCGAGCTGGCCCGCCCGGAAGTAAAAAGCACTGTTTTGGCCTCCTTCGCTCCACAAGCCGCAAGCCGCGGTAGAAGGCCCATCCTTTCGATCTCGGCGAGGCCTCGTCCACTCAGGAACTCTCCACAAACCCGGTGGCGGGGGTAGGTTCCAGCCTCGAAGAGAGTGACCGGCACCGCTCGCTGCCGCAATAGTATCCCCAGGCTCAGCCCGGCCAACCCACCCCCGACAATTGTCACCGGCCGGAGTGAACTCATGTGGTTTTAGTTCGCCGGGCGGTGAAGAGGTGGCTGAAGGTTCCCGCCGCCCCTTCGGAGAGTTCCCATGCTCCGCCCGCGTCCCAGAGCCGGGAAATCTCCCTTCCGGCAAAACCGGCCCGAACGCTTACGACCGCGTCGTGCCGAGTCACCGCGTTGCAGCCGAGCAACCCCACCACATGGCTGGCCCAAAGCGCCCGCACCGAACGGCGTGGTTCACACGCCACGAAGGCGTCCGCGTAGGACGCGATGCCGCGCATCAGCGTCGCTATTTGTTCCGCCTCAAAATGATGCAGGAAAAGATTCATCAGACAAACCTCGGCTTGGGCCGGGGTTTTCAACCATTCGAAAACGTCCGCCTGCACGGGGTGAACGTTCCAGCCCGCCGCTTCGAAGACTTGAAGGGTGGATGCACTCACGATCGAGACCCGGTCCACGAGCCAGACCTCGAGAGGGGTCCACGCGGAAGATTTCCGCCGCGCGATTCCGGCCAGGAACTTGGCGTCGCCGCAGCCTAACTCGACCAAACTCCGGGGAGCGCGCCCTTCCAGCAATCTTTCGATGGCGGCTTCACATAAGGGACCGTGACGCATGACGGCGTTGACCCGTTGCAAGTCACGCCGCGCACCGATGGCCGAGGGGTCCTCCGCCGGCAAGGTGTCGAGCAATTCGGGCGCCAGGCTTCTCCTCATCGTCCCCTTCAATGCACATCCAGAAAGGCTCCGGCACAACTAAAACCAGCCCCGAACGAACTCATCCACCACCAACCCGGCGAGGTCTCTTGCTGCAAAGCCCTTTGGAGGGTGAACAAAACAAACGGACTGCTCACATTGCCGTATTCGCGCAAGATTTCCGCGCTGCCTTCGGTTTGCTCCTCCGTCAAGCCCAGTTCCGTTCGAAGCGCCTCGAGGACATTCTTGCCGCCCGCGTGCAGAATCCAGGCTGTCACCGCCTCAAAGGGCACGCCGGCCTGGGTGCTCATGCGCTTGAACAACTCACCCGCCTGGCGGGCCGCGACGCGGGGAACTTCGAGAGAAAGTATATTCCGCAGCATGCCGTCGCGTTGTTCAAACCGCAGAAGCTCGCGATGCTCGGGTCGAAGGGCCGACTCGCAAAACCGCCACTCTATTTGGCGTCCCTCGCCGCCCGGTTCGCGGGATACAACCGCGGCGGCCGCGCCATCCCCAAACAGGCAGGCGCTCACCAGCACCCCGGGATCGTCATCGAGAAAAAAGGCGGCGCTGCAAACCTCGACACAGATTGAAAGCGCGTGCCGGCATTGCTTCGAACCCAGCAACGCCGAGGCGGTTCGAAGATTCGGCAAGGCCGCCCCGCACCCCTGCCCCACCAAGTCCAAACATACGACCTCCGCGCGAAGACCAAGGTGTTCCCCGACATAACTCGAAAGCCCCGGGCAAAGATAACCGGTGCAAGTGCTGACAAGCAGAGCGTCGATTTCGGTGACCGCAACTCCGGCGCGATCAAGGGCGTCGCGGGCGGCTTTTTCCGCCAGGCCCGGGGCCTGAATGCGAAAACGCTCGTGCAATATGTCGGGCCGCAAATCGAAGGCCTGGGTGAGTGGATCGAGGGCGAGATGCCGGGTCTCAATTCCATTATCGGACAATAGAACTTTCCGAAGGATCGAGCGCGACCGCGGCGAGAGCTCCGCAAATTGCGCGGAACTCCTAAGCGCGTCCCAACATTCCGACTGGTGATAGCGATGGACCGGCGCGGCCACCCCGATTCCGGTGATAAACATGGTTGATTATATGCCAATGTCCCCCGCTCCGCCAAAACAAACCGCAGCCCGCCGCAACCGGGCAGGGCCGATTCATGACCGTCGCGGATCGTCACGGAAGAACGCGAATAAGCGGGAATGGGAAGGGAGGGCGCGTCACTCCTCATTTGTGATAATTCTCGAGTTCGTGATTTGGCGACGGACCCGCGACGGCATGCAACAATCCATCTTGCGCCGCTACGGGTTTCGTTCCACAGTGCATCCGGTATGAAAACCGAACCTTCTGCGGTGCGAACATCACGTCGGGGAACTTTTTCCTCTCTTATGGCTCCGCCTCGCCCAGGCGCGGCGGCTTTCACTCTGATCGAATTGCTCGTGGTGATCGCGATCATCGCCATCCTGGCCTCGATGTTGCTTCCGGCCTTGGGCAAAGCCAAATCCCAGGCCCAGGGCGTTTCCTGCATGAGCAATTCCAAGCAGCTGTCCCTCGCCTGGATCATGTATGCCAACGACTACAACGGCAATTTGGTGGGGAACGCCGGGGACGCGTCCGCCGAATACGACCATCCGAACTGGTGCCAGGGATCGCTGGATTTCACCCCGGGTAATACGGATAACACGAATATCAACGGGTTGGTTTTTTATGGCGTGGGCCCGGTTTTCGGCCAGGCGAACCTCGGGGGCATGCTCGGGACGTACCTAAGTCACAACTGGGCGGTTTTCAAGTGCCCGGCCGATCTTTCCACCTGCGTCGAAGGGGCCCAGAAATTGCCGCGCATCCGCAGCATCTCGATGAATTGCTGGCTGGGCGGATTCAAGAACTGGGATGGCGAACCCGCCGTCGCCGTCACCACGGTGAAAATGTCGCAAATAGTAAACCCCGGCCCTTCAGACATTTGGGTGTTGCACGATGAAAGGCCCGATAGCATCAACGATGGGTACTTCGCGGTGGACGTGATCTCTCCAGTCCTTCCCGATGTCCCCGCCGCTTACCACCTCGGCGCGGGCGGCCATGCTTACGCGGACGGACATGCTGACATCCATCTGTGGCAAACGGCGCCGATTCTCATTGCGCCAAACCAATATACCCAAACTTGGGGAGGAGGCACATTCCCAAACAATGTGGACCATCAATGGTTGGAGCGGCACACCGTGCAATACGGCCCGTCGTTCCAGTTGATTCCATGACCACGAGGCCCGGTTTCGCGCCCGGGAGGCTAGCGGTTGGTTGGATCATGGAGTGACCACGCGGAAGAACAAGGTCGATCCGGAAAGCTTGAAGGTGGCAGGGCTGGTGTTGGTAAGGGCGGACCAAAAAGGCTGGGCCCCGAGCGGCGGGGCAAGCACCGAAGCGGATTGCAATATCCCGCTGCCGGTCCAAGTCACCGTCACGGAAGTCGCCGAGCTTTCGACAATGCTCAACACGGACGATTGCGGCGCCCCGAGCGGCGGGTTGTTGATGACGGTGTAGAAGGTGGTCTCGGGCGCGGTGTCCGGGCCGCCCGCCGGGTTGTTTGTGCTATTGACCGTCCCCTTGCCCGCGATACATATAAAGTTCGTCGTCATGGCCACACTCGGCGTCTCCGTGAGGTAGCCCAGGACATTGGTGGGATTGTTCTCGGAGCTCACGAACGGGAAGAAGGACGAGGTGATATAATTCACACTGGTTCCGTTGAAATATCCAATCCGCGCGGCGATCTGATCCTTGCCCCAGATGTTAATGTTGGGAACCAGGTCGTACACGACGCAAAAATGATCCGCCCCGTCCACGGCTACCGTGACACGGTCGATGGAGTGCAACGCGGGATCGGTGTCGCTCACCGTGCTCGTCGCAACACACTGGCCACTGCGGCTGTCGAAGATCGCCAGGCTTACCGGGGCGTGCGATGACGATGGGGTGGCCCCGGCCAGATAGACATAGTGGCTGCGAATATCCGACCCAATTCGTGTCCCGTCGCCGCGTCCGTTGTCGAAAGACAGACCGCTGCTCGTATTCACGTTGTTGGTATAAAGCAGGTTGCCCGAGTTGTCATAAAAAGCGATATACGATCCGACGCGCACCGCAAAACCACCGCTGAATGCCGCCACATTGTCCCAAATGGCGTTTGGATTCACCAGGACCGGTCCTTTCACAATCGCTCCGGTTGGAGTAATGATCGAAAAGGTCGTGACTTCGCCCGCGGCGCTCAGGAAGCACGTCTTGTCGTCGATGACGAGGGCGAAATTGCCGTTGTCCAACCCCACCGGCCGTCCACCGGTTCGCGACAACTGAGGCGCGTTGTTTCCAGCGGGCAGGGTGGTCGCGGCCATCGGGCCATAGACAAAATCCCAAGCGTCGCCCAATGGTTTCTGCGCTAGCGTTGCCGGATTGAGCGAGAACGTTTGTTCCGTACAATAGCGGTCCGTTCCCTGAAACATCGCGGCGTTGGTTGTCCAACGGGTGTTCGAGGCGAAGTTTGTTAACTGACCCGCCGAAGTCTCCGCCATGCTGATGAAGTTGGTTGCGCCAGGACGGTGGTCGCCCGCCACACGCTGTGGGTTCCCGTTCTGACGGGAGAGGTTGATTGGCTGACGGAAAATCGTGCCATCGTCGGCATAGAATTCATCGCCGATCACCGGTTTGCCCCCTCCCACCGGCTGGAAGGTCACGACGAATCGCTGGTTCATGAAGGTGGCGTCGTCCGCGAAAGTGGTGGCCCCGACCAAGAAAACGCTGTCGCCCATGACGTCGATGTACGGCTCCCAATTCCCAAGACCATTCATGGTGTTACCCTCCTGATCGGCCAGATTCAAAATCGGTCCGTTTGTGCAATAACCCGCCACATTGTACCAGAGAAGGGTGTCCGGGACGACCTGGGTGATCCCGGCGCCGGCCGCCGTCATGGGGGTCGGAATGTAGCCCGGAGGATTGTTGATCACCGTATAAAATGTGGTTTCGGCGGCGGTGTCCGGGCCCCCGGCGGGGTTGTTCGTGCTGTTGACCGTTCCTTTGCCGGCGATGCAGATATAATTTGTCGTCATCACCACGCTTGGGGTTTCCGTGAGGTAGCCAAGCACGTTGTTCGGATCATTCTCGGAACTGGTGAAGGGGAAGAAGGAGGGGGTGATCATCGTGATGTTGGTCCCGTCAAACTTTCCGATTCGCGCCACAATCTGGTCTTGAGACCAGACACTCGGGTCGGGTTTCATATCGTACACCACGCAGAAATGGTTCGCGGCGTCCACCGCCACGGTCACCCGGTCAATCGAATGCACGGTGGGATCGGTGTCACTGATCGTGTTCGTCGCCACGCACTGGCCGGTGCGGGCATCGAAGACGGCCAGACTGACGGGCGCCAGCGCGGTGGAAGGGGTGGCCCCGGCCATGTACACATAGTGACTCCGGATGTCCGACGCGATCCGCGCTCCGTCACCCCGTCCGGTGTCGAAGGAAAGCCCGCTGCTGACGTTCACATTGTTCGTGTGGAGCAGGTTTCCGGAATTGTCATAAAAAGCGATGTACGACCCCACCCGCACCGCGAACCCCCCGCTAAAGGCCGCCACATTGTCCCAAATCGCGTTTGGGTTCACCAAAGTCGGGCCCGCCACCATGGCTCCCGCCGGGGTGATGATCGAAAACGTCGTGACTTCCCCCGCCGTGCTCAAAAAACATGTTTTGTCATCGATCACCACGGCGAAATTCCCGTTGTCCAAACCCACCGGCCGGCCACCCGTTCGCGACAACTGCGGCGCGTTGTTCCCGGACGGAAGGGTGGTCGCTGCCATCGGCCCATAGACAAAGTCCCAGGCGTTGCCCAACGGTTTTTGCGCCAAAGTGGAGAGATTCAGGGAGAAGGCCTGTTCCGTGCAATAACGGTTGACTCCTTGGAACATGGCGGCGTTGGTGGTCCAACGCGTATTCGAGGCGAAGTTGGTCAACTGACCGGCCGAGGTTTCCGCCATGCTCATGAAGGTGGTAGCCCCCGGACGCCGGTCTCCCGCCACGCGCTGCGGGTTTCCGTTCTGCCTCGAGAGATTGATCTGTTGCCGGAATACCGTGCCGTTATCGGCGTAAAATTCATCTCCAATCACCGGTTTGCCCCCTCCCACCGGTTGGAAGGCCACCACGAACCGCTGGTTCATGAATGTGGCATCGTCGGCGAAGGTCGTGGCGCCGATCAGGAAAACGCTGTCACCCATGACGTCGGCGTATGGTTCCCAATTTCCCAGACTGTTCACGGTGTCCCCCTCCTGGCTGGCCAGATTTAAAATGGGTCCGTTGGTGTAGTAGCCGGCCACGTTGTACCAGAGGAGAGTGTCGGGAACAATTTTCGTCACCCCGGCGCCTGCGGTGTTCGTGGGGGTATAGACGTAAGTTTGGGCGCGGGTGCTGGCGGCTAAGGTCAGAAATGCGGTGAGGACAGCGATCCTTATTTGAGTTTTCATAACATTCAAAACATGCGCGAAAACGGTTGGGCTCGTTTACTCGGTTATATGGACAACTCGGGAATTTCCTGACGTTTTTAAAGCCTCGCCACCTGAATGTCAACTTTTATTTCGCAGGTTTTCCAATAAATTCATTCCGGGTTGGCCAACGCCGCCTTGTAATAAGCCTCGTCATGCGCCTGCTTCCATCCATCGAGGGGCGCGGACCCGTCGGTCCGGTGCTTCACCCACATCTCGTTCACGAACGGTTCCCAAGACTGGCGCTGGCGCGAGTAGTCGTGATCAAGGTCCTTCCCCGTGGCCGCTTTGATCGTTTTCAGAAACTCTGAGTCGTCCTCCTCCATCCAGCGGTCCACATAGTCCAGAAATGCGTCGTGATGCCAGGCCTTCTCCGCGTGCATGAGCCTCAGTGCCAGCCCTTGGGCCACCCAGCCCACGCTTGTGCAACAACGACGGTAAGCCTCGCTCGTGTTCTGCCCGCCTTCCCACTCGGAGGGCCGAGTGTGCTCGTACGGCCCCCAAGCCTCCGACCGCGCCCGGTTTCGCCCGTGTCCCGTCGCGGCGTCGATGCCTGAATGTCCCGTAAAGACGACCTTCGCGCCCGTCCAACAATCGCCGTAGGCGGTCTGTTCATCCTCGCCAAAGCTGGCTTTGGGAAACGACCTGTTGATATTGGCCAATTCGTCGTCGCCCAACACAATTCCTGCGAAAACGATGGGCAGTTTGCGTCCGCTGCCGTGTCCGCCCCAGGCCGTCCAGCCCGGGTGGCCTGCCCGAATCATCCCTCCCAAGTCGATTCCGACCTGCACGTAATTCACCAGGAGCAATTCTTTTTGTTCCCGGGGAAGGTCCGAGCAGAGCAACAGCGCGCAAAGCCCGGAGACCCGTCCATATTCAAGTCCGTACTGCGGCATATTCTCAACCGGCTCTTCAAACCCAAAGAAACAAGTTGCCACCCACGGCCGCTGGGTGAACCGAACGTAGCGGGCGATCTTCGGAAGACTCTTTGTGATTGCGGCCGAAGGGAGCAGATCTCGTTTAAGCTCCCGCGAGAGATAGATTCGGGCGCTGCGATCGCAAAATGCCGGTCGGAAAGCATCCGGAGGCAGTGGAGCCTCCACGCAAGTCAGCACCGCCGCCGTTCGAATCGGGCTGCTATCGTCCACTCCGCGCTCGATCACGTTACGTAGCTGCGCGTGCAAGCGGAACCCCTTGGACATGCTGATCGTGGAGACGAGCGAATCGCCGGGCATCATCGCCGCCGGAAGTTTTTGAATTAGCGACGGGGCCCACCAGTTCCGGATGCCGCTGTCGTAGGCCACCTTCATCCGGGCCGGCGGATTCAACATGAAACCGTGCCGAACCCGTTGCCCGACCGGTCGTTCCAAGTCGATATGGTCCAATTCACCTGCCGGGATCTCGTTGCCGTAAAGCGGCTTGGGATCGATCATCGCCACCGTCGCCGGGCCGATCACGTAGTAGTCGCCATTGACGAATTGCCCGACCCGCGCCGGCTTTTCAAAATGCCAGGTGATCCCGTATTCCGTGACGCTCTCTTTCAAAGGCAGGTCCTGAAGCCGTGGCGCGCCCCGTGTATGGCCGCGAGAGTAGATGACCGGCGCGCGCACCGAAGCGGCAAACTCGGCCACCGCCTTTTCGTCATAAGGATCAGCCTCCATCGTTGCCGCGGGTGCATCCGACCCGGCCAACCCCGGAGTCTGCTCCGACCGGGCCGGGGGGACCGGAAGAAGTGTCACGGCCAGAACAAAACCGCGGATAAAAAGCGGGGTTCCCGCCCTTCTTAAGGTAAATCGGATCATGGCCTCACTAAACGCCAAACCCCCGGCGAAATCAAGAACCACCCACCGTCACCGCGAGGGTGGGCGGGCTTCCAGTCGTGCTCCCGGCTTCTCAAACCAGCCCAGGGACCCGCCTCCGGCCGCCGCCCAAAAATGCCTCGCCAAATTCCACGATCCATTCCACGGTTCCGGAAGTATGCGTAACCGAGTATTTCCGGCTCTTTGCGTCCAGATTTGGCTCGCCGCCGCCAGCCTTGCCTGCGCGCAGACGAACTCAGGCGAAATCACCCGCGAAACAGTGATCGACGCGGAAAAATTATTTGACCTCAATTTTTCCGAGGCCAAAACCGGGATGTTGGTCGGCGGCTTGCGCGAGCAGCGCCGGACCCTGGAGGACATCCACAAATTCCCGCTCTCGAATTCCATTCCTTCCGCGATGCTTTTCAATCCCCTCCCGGTCGGGATGAAATTCGGGACCGTTCGCAAGAAATTCCGGAGCAGTCCCCTGCCCGCGCTGAAACGCCCGGCGGATTTGGAACCGCTCGCGTTCTATTCCATCAGCCAACTCGCCTCCTTGATCAAATCCCGGCAAATCTCCTCCGAGGAGTTGACTCGTTTTTATCTCGATCGCCTCAAAAAATACGGACCGAAACTCCTCTGCGTCACCACCCTCACCGAGGATTTGGCCCTGGAACAAGCCCGGCGCGCGGATCGGGAAATCGCCGCGGGCAGGTATCGCGGACCCCTGCACGGCATTCCTTACGGGGCCAAGGATTTGCTCGCCACCCAAGGAATCAGAACCACCTGGGGCTCCGCGCCCTATACCAACCAAGTTTTTTCCAGTGATGCCACCGTCATCAAGCGCCTCGAAGAGGCCGGCGCTGTTCTGGTGGCGAAGCTAACCCTGGGCGAACTGGCGATGGGCGATGTGTGGTATGGGGGCCAAACCCGCAATCCGTGGAATCCCCGCACTGGCTCGAGCGGTTCATCGGCCGGACCGGCGGCGGCAACGGCGGGCGGGCTGGTCGTCTTTGCCATCGGCACGGAAACGCACGGCTCCATCGTTTCACCCTCGACTCGCTGCGGGGTCACCGGTTTGCGCCCGACCTACGGGCGGGTCAGCCGCGCCGGCGCCATGTCCCTCAGCGCCTCCATGGACAAAATCGGTCCGATGTGCCGGACCGTCGAGGATTGCGCGATTGTTTTCAACGCGATCTACGGGCCCGACGGACTCGATCAAACCGTCTATGACGCCCCGTTCAATTACGATCCCAGGGTCAAACTGAAGCAGCTCAGGATTGGGTATCTTGCGCATGACTTTGAAGAGGCGAAGCGGTCGAACGATCTCGCCGCCCTCGCCAAACTCCGGGAGCTCGGAGCGGAATTAATCCCGGTCACGCTGCCGCATTTCCCGCTGAATGACATCGAGATCGTGCTCGAAGTCGAAGCGGCCGCCGCCTTCGACGACCTCACCCGCGGTGGACTGGATGATCTGATGGCGCGACAGGGGCGCGGGGCGTGGCCCGGCATTTTTCGGCAGGCGCGATTTGTGCCGGCGGTGGAATACATCCAGGCCAACCGCATTCGCTACCTCCTGATTCAGGAAATGGCCGGGACGTTCGAACACGTCGATGTTCTCGTTGCGCCGAGTTCGGATGGCGAGTCAAACCAAATTACCAATCAAACCGGTCATCCATGCCTGGTATTGCCCGATGGTTTTAACCGAACCGGCACGCCCACGAGTTTGTGTTTTATCGGAAACTTGTTTGATGAGGCGAGAATCCTTGCCGTCGGCAAAGTGTACCAGGACGCCACCGGATTTCATTTGAAGCATCCCGCCATGACGGCGGATTAACCGCTCTCCGTTGAGTTCTGGAGGATGACGAGCGCGCTGCGGCGGATATGTTCGGACTGGGTTTCAAGAACGCGATAGCGCTCAGCCCAGCCCTCGTCCTGCTCGTGGCCTGCAAGCCAGAGTGTTTTCAACACCCGCTCGGTTCGTTCCACCTGTTGCACAACCGAGGCAAAAGGCTCGCGCCCTTCCGGAAGGTCGGAAATCTCGCCGACGAAAAACCGGCTGATTTTCCGATTGCCGGTGACAGCCTTGAGGAGCATGACCATGGTCTGCTCGTAGGCATACCAGCGGTCCCGCAGAACTTCCTGCAAAAACCCGTGGCGGACGGCAAAGAATTCCGAACGCGGTCTCTCGGTGATCTTGCGCATCTCCCGCGCCTCGTCCGGGAACCAATTGTAGAGCAGGGCGAACGTCCCGTAGGTATCGATGAGTTGCTTGGTATTGTTGTGGTCGGTCGCGATTTCGCCGATGCAAAAGTCTTCCTGAAGTTCGAGAATGATCTCGGGCAGGTCATGCAGCCGCCCCAGCACATATTTGCCGATGGCCGAGCCATAATTGAAATCCCCGGGAATGAGCCAATAGACATCGGATTCCCCACCCAGTTCGAAGGCGGCACCCAGGCCTGAATACCACATCTGGCAGGTGTCAACGCACCAAACGTCAAGGATTTGGGAATGGTTGGCAACGGTGTTTTCCCGGAAATCGAGGAAGGCCTTGTTCTCCGCCATCGCATAATGAGTCTTGCGATCCATCACGGTGATCGGACGGGCGAACCTGCTTTTGTCCGCCTCCAGGGTGGCAATCAAGCCGTAGAGTTCCTTCAAATCGGAATAATCGGAAGGCTGTTTGAAGGGGTAAATTACGACGGGATGGATTTTGCCGCCTTTGGCTCCCCCCTTCGGGCCCGTCGAGGCCGCGGTTTGACCTGCGTGGGCGGTTGCCGTTTTCGTTTTCATAGGGCGACAGACACCAAGGCCTTTGAAGGCCGTCTTTGCTTTGTTTCCGAGTGTAATGGACCATCCATTGAGGCGGCAACTCCAAAATGCCGCCATGCTTATGGGAACGTCCACGTCGGTCTGGTCTTGCGATGAAGTTAACTCTACCCACCCGTCGCGGCCTCGCATTGGAACCGGGACAACCAGGCCCATATGGATGACGTGTGGCAGGTCCCCAAGAGCCAGTGGGCGGTCACCCCCTAGAGGGAGTTTCGCGCGCCGGAGTTTCGCTGGCACCCTTGCGTTTTGATGGAAATTAGCAAGTTTATGATATTCTTGTAATATCCCTAATATTGCTATAAATGGTTTCCCTCGAATCCGATAACGACCCCATTCGATCCATGTGCAGGAACCCCGCTGCCGGAATTGCCACCCGAGAAGTCAGTTTCCCAGCCTTACATATTTCTGATATTTTCAGCGCGTGAACCAAAATGTCACCCAATTCATCGCGCCCCTCTTTCAACCGCTCGGACTGCTTTGGGCCGTCCTTTTGATTCTCGCGCTTGTGTGTTTCACCAAAAGGAGCCGCGGGGCCGGTCTCATTATGCTGGCGATTTGGCTCGCTTTCTCCGCTGTGGGTTCGACATCCCTCCCCTACTTCCTGATCGGCACGTTGGAGCGTCCTTACGTCGGAAAGACGGTCTGGGCCGCGCGACCGGGCGACGCGGTGCTAGTTCTAGGCGGTGGTCCGCATTTTTCCACGAACGACTCCTTCCATCTCGGCTTTGGGGGATCCTCCTCGAGAATCGTCGCGGCCGTGGAGCTGATCCGGCGGCACAAGGCGGGGACGCTTGTCATCGGCGGCGGGGGTTATACGGAAGGAAGCCGGAAACGGCCCGAGTCTGAGTTGGTGCGGGATTGGTTGCAATCCTGGAAGGTATGCGACGAGGCGCAGGTGATCCCGCTGGAAATTTGTGAGAATACGCATGACGAGGTGCTTCGCGCGGAAAAACTCGCGCAAGAGCATCACTGGCGGCGCGTCATTTTGGTCTCATCGGCGTTTCACCTGAAACGGGCCGAGGGTTTGTGTAGGCAAATCGGACTGCCCGTCGAAACCGTGGCGTGTGATTTCAGGGCGGAGGGCGTGGCGCGACCGTTCCGTTCGATCTTCCCGGGCGCGCAAACTTTTGAAATTTTCGAGGATTACCTGCATGAAATTCTCGGTTGGTACGTCTATCGCTGGCGCGGATGGGTCAAGGGATGAGGGAGATCGCCCATCGGCGATCGCCCGTCACTTCTCAACAATGATGTCGTTGGGGAGTTCGTCGGAGTCGTCGGGTTCGGGCGGGAAATGGAGCGCCAAGAGGCGTCCGGCCTCCGCCACGCCGTGAACGATGGCTTCAGTGAACTGTTCCTGGCGAAGATAGGCGCTCATGTTCCCAACCAGTTGTTCCCAAAAAGGGTCGCCGCATTTTTCGTGGACGCCACTGTCGCCGATCACGGCGAATTTGCGGGCTTTGGGGGCAAAGAAAAGCAGAACTCCG
>Ga0207040_1131_pt1 | contig 21739 bp, 21 predicted proteins | sample Alteio_BWMinCont_72_FD_153279 | JGI IMG/M metagenome (GOLD analysis project Ga0207040, IMG submission 153279) | Enriched cells from forest soil in Barre Woods Harvard Forest LTER site, Petersham, Massachusetts, United States -... | ecosystem: Environmental > Terrestrial > Soil > Temperate forest >... | reverse complement strand
CGTGGTCGTTTTTTTGTTCCACATATAAGCCAGTCACCTGCTGCATGCTCCAGCGATTTGGCAACGGTTTGGGCCAGAACGGGTCCACACGAAACACGGGCGCGCCCTGCGCATCCACGGCTTGCTTTTGCTTCTGCTTTGAATCCGAGCGCACGGCACTAAACACTGAGAACGCCATGACACAACAAATTCCAACCGTCACGACCGCCGCTTTGCCCCGCTCGTTCCTTGTGGCCATCGGACTCTCCTCGCTTTCGCAGAAGCCGATCTGCGTTTTCGCAAACCTTCAACGCGTTACTGAACCTGATAAACGTAAACTTCGCCGGGCGCGGTCCCGCGCGGCGGTACCGCTACAAACAGGCGGCCGAGTTGGGGAACCAAAAGGCCAGTCTTTCCCCCAGGGCCCGAAGGAACGTTGCCTAGAGACTGGTAGTGATCGGGATCGGCTTCCTTGAACACGTCGACTGCGCCCGTTCCGCCGGAGGTTGCGTAAATGCGCTTGCTTGCGGGATCGAACATCAGGTCGTCCACTCCCTTTCCGACAGGAAGCGCCTGGAGTTCTTTTCCGCTCTGGCTATCGAAGATCACGATGACTCCGCTGCGACAACCGACGAATAGACGGTGCGAGGATTCATCGAGCGCCATTGTGGCATTGCCTTTGCCCATTTTCACCGGCCAGACGGTAGCTACTTTATTCGTCTTGCGGTCGATCACTTCAACTTCCATCTTGGCCGGGTTATTCAAGAAGAGCCGGTCGCCTGACTTTTCCAGCGCCATGGCTTCCAGCGTATCTCCGTCAATCTTGATGTCGGCAAGCTTGGTCGCGGCGGTCGTATCGACGACGCTCAGTATCGTGAAGGTTTCGTGCGCATTGTCGCCGCCATTGTCGATGTAGAGGTATTTCGTGGCCGGGTCGTAGCCGATGGAATCTGTATCGACCTTGAGCGTGACCGCTTTCACCAGATCATACGTCTTTGAGTCATATATATTCAGAACGCCTTTTCCCTCGTCGGTAATATAAATGCGTCCGAGGTCTTCGCGGTACAGGACTGCGTGCGGGTGATCTACTTTAATCGCGCGGATAAATTTTCCGCTGGTCAGATCGAATACCAGGACCTGCGCAGCTTCCTCGCCCACAACGAAAAGACGATTGCCGTTAATGTCTATACCGAGATGGTCGAAGCGGCCTTTTACCGAAGCCGGCATTTCATATTTGGTCGCTAGTTTCAACGGAGCGGTGGTTTGAGCCGCCACGAACTGCGTGCTTAGCAAAACAATTGCCGCGAAGAATAGTTTGAGTTTGTTCATTGGTCCGCTCCTGTTTTGGTTCCGCGTGCGCGGCATTCCTGCAAGTGGCTCGAGCAGGAATTTCCCGCAGACTTTCAGGTTTTGCCCATAAATCCCGGTTTTGGTTTTCGGCTGGTGCATCGTACGCTTCCGTCGCGTTGAACACAACAAATTTGCGCAAACGGGAGACTGCAACAAGATGACGCGTCACAGGCGATACTTTGAATGAGAAAGGTGAGGCAGGGTTTGCCCGGGCGTGGTGGAGAACGAAAGAAATACGATTGGTTGTCGCGAGCAGCCTACCATTGAACAGTTGGGCGCATTGCTCGTTCCCGTCAGATCCAGGGACCAGAAAGCGTATGTCGTCCCGATACAAACCAGTAGACAAAAACCGGTCTTGTTTTGCGTTGGGGGAGGCTCTTTGTGGCGCAGCGTGTCGGAACATCTCGGTGCCAGCCAGCCGGTCTTCAGAATCGGTCTGGAGTCTGACAGGGTTGCGCACTTGAATGGCGCCACTTCCATAATGAAAAGGGTCAGAATTTTCGGAACCGACACCGCGCCCGTCGCGGAGAACTGAGGCGATTCCTGCTGCGTATGGGCTCGCGCTTTTCGCCTCGCTTCGAGTTTCTCGCGCGACAATCCGGCCCGATAGATTTGCAGGAATTCCTTTACTTCCAGGCCTGTTTTTCCAGGCCGAAACTCCTGGCGTGCCCGACAGCTCTTTTCCGGTGCGCGGACTGGCCGATATTGTCCGCCGGAGATCCTTATTTCGGCTGGCGCGAATTGCTGACGGACCGCTCTGAAATCCACGAAAAACCCGGCGCTCATGAAGAAATATTCAACGAGCCGAATGTTCGAATGCTGGCCGAGAAACTGAGTGCCTGCCTTCGAAACGTAAGCCAGGCGGTTTTTTCTGAAACTCGCCCCGAGTCTTACGTTTCTTCGAGCAACCGCTCCAGCCCAGGCTTGTCTTTGATCGTCACACTCGATCCGTTGACCTGCAAAAACTTTCGTTTCTTGAAGTCCGCGAAAATTCGCGTCACCGTTTCGCGGGACGCGCCGATCATCTGCGCAATTTCCTCATGGGTGAGTGTGAGATTGAGCTTGATGATTCCATTGTCGGAAGGGTGTTGGACGCTCCAATCCAAAATAAAGCGCGCCAGTTTTTCCTTCGCCGAATGCGACAGGCCGATGGTCCGCATTTCGGCAAACGCCGCCTGATAGATTTCGCTGAGTTCCTTCGCCACGCGCAGGGCCGCTTCGCCGTGTTCGCGCAGGAAATTTAAAAAATCGGAACGGCCGATGAAATTGGCCTGCGTGGGTTCCATCACGTCTGCCGTCACTTCGTACGCCCGCCCGGAAAGCGTTGCCGGCAATCCCATTAGCTCTCCCGGTTCGGCAATGCGAAGAATCAATGTCCTGCCATCGCCGGCCGAAGTCGACAGCTTGACGCGGCCAACGCAAAGAATGAATACGCCCCGAGAGGGTTGCCCCTCCACAAAAAGCGTGACCCCTTTTGGATACGTTGCCGAAGAGGTGATTTCCGACAGACGTTCGAGCGCTTGCGAGTCCAGATTGCAAAAAAGCCGGGATTCCTTATGAGGGCAAATAACGCAGTTTTCGATGATCTGAAGTCCGTACGGTGAGCGCATGGAATTTCCGCTACTCATGGATTGCCCTCTGCCTCGCGTCACGAAACGCAACCTGCCGCTTAAAGGTGTTTGAACTTCGTCCATCGCGAATCACCTGTATCAGGGTGCACGAGCGTCCGCGCCTTCACAGTGATACGCGTCACGTGATTTCGTGATCCCTATCACATTCCTTTCCAGCCCTTTGAACACATAATGATCGGGAAAGCGGAGGTGACGAGATCATGCCAAAAGACGAACGAAGTATCGCGGAAGTTCTCAAAGCGGAACTTAATTTTGTAAAAAAAGGGGGCTATGGCCGATCACCCCGGGAACCTTGGCGCGCGCCATTGGTTTTTGAAGATTCGCCAACCTGCATGAATTACGACACCAAGGAAAATCCAACCCCGTGCGCCGAATGCTTGCTCATGGAATTTGTGCCCGCGGATAAGCGCGGCGAGAAAGTTCCGTGCCGTCACATCCCTCTCACGCCGTACGGCGACACTTTGCTGCACTTGTATCGCGGAGGGACCGAATGGGAAATCGAAGAGGCATTGGCCATCTGGCTGCAAAAAGAAATTGCAAAATTGGAAAGTGGCGAAAATGCAGGATCTCCAGCGGCGTAGCCAGCTGCCGTAGCACAGGCTTCAGCCTGTGGGTTTCCGCGGCAAGACCATTCCGTGAGAAACGGAGAGAAGTCATGGTCCTAAACCTTCGGCCAAAATGCGCGAATCTCAGTTGCGCGGAATCTTTCGACTGGCTGGCAGGAGGCAAGCTTTTCCGATTCCCACGCAAACAGCACGAGCTTCCTCCTGCCGTGAAAAATAATAGTGAAAGTGGATCTCATTCGATCGGACATTTCTGGCTCAGCGAGCGGTGCTCGAACGTTTTCACGCTTCGCGACGAGCATGGCCGCGGATTCGTGATTCTTCCGCTCGGGCCTGAATTACCCGCAGCGAAAGACAATTTGCACTGGCCTCTGCTCTGAGCATTCGCCGGCGCCGGAGAGGCAAGGATCGCATCCGGCGGCCGCCATACAGCACAATCGTACGGCCAGCGCAGCCGCCGGCCTTCCTTTGCACTTCGTCATTCGTGGCTCGTGATTTGTAATTCGTGAAAACCAAGACAACCCTGTCGCCTCACTCCGGCAACTGCACAATTGAAAAAATCCGAACGTTCATTCGTACAGCGAAGGATACCTAAACACAAACGGAGCGGACGGATCTCACTTTTTCCGGCCGCTCCGACAAGAGCGAACACGTTGTTCATTCTTTCTTTGGCGTTTTTGGCGTTTATGGCTTGACTGCCACCTTGATGACGCCATCTAAACGTTTGCCAAACAGATTGTAAGCCTCGACGATGTTATCGAGAGAGAATGTATGCGTGATGAGCGGAACGAGATCCAGACGGCCGTTACGCACGAGTTCGATTAACCTGCGCATCCGCTCCTTTCCGCCGGGGCAGAGCGTCGTGATAATTTTTTGATTGGCCAGGCCGGCTGCAAATGGCTCGGCAGGAATGGCGAGTTTCCCTGAGTACACCCCCAGGCTCGAGAGCGTTCCGCCTGCTCGAAGCACGCGCAGGGCGTTTTCGAACGTAGCCTGCGTCCCGAGCGCCTCGATCGCAACGTCCACGCCTTTGCCGCCAGTCAGGCGTTTGATTTCCGTCACCACGTCAACTTCGTTGTGGTTGAGGACAATATCGGCCCCCATCCTCTTTGACATGCGCGTTCGAACAGGGTCCGATTCCACGGCAATAATCAAACTCGCGCCTTTCAGTTTTGCGCCCGCCGTCGCACACAGGCCGATGGGGCCTTGAGCAAAGACCGCCACAGTGTCGCCGATTTGCAGGTTGGCCCTTTCCGCCGCGGAAATGCCGGTGGAAGCGATATCCGCCAGTAACACAACCTGCTCGTCGGTCAATTCATCGGGAATTTTAGCCAGATTTGCCTGTGCGCTGGGAACCAGAAGATATTCCGCCTGGGCTCCATTGATGGTGTTGCCGAACTTCCACCCGCCAATGGCGCCGCCGCATTGTGCGAGGTCACCGCCGAGGCAGTAATTGCATTGCCCGCACGGCGTGATTGCTCCGACCAGGACACGGTCGCCTACTTTATATCCGGTGACACCTACGCCGAGTTCGTGGACGACCCCCACCGCCTCGTGGCCGATCACGAGGCCGGCTCGCACAGGGTATTCTCCCTTTACGATGTGCAAATCCGTGCCGCAAATGGTCGTCAGGGTAACGCGAATAACGGCTTCGCCCGGACCGGCCTGCGGAATTGGGACCTGCTCAATCGCAATTTGATTCGGGCCGCGAAACACTAACGCTCTCATCGTTGCTGTGAACTTTTTTTTCGCAGATATATTCGGAGAAACAGCGGTAGACATGACGGCCTCCCCTTATCCCTTCATTCCGCACAGAGTATCGCAACAACACGAACCATCGCGTCTGACCTGCAAGGCGAAGTTGCCATCGGCAACGCCACTAGACGAAACCCGGGATTGAGCGAGCCACTCGGGCTCACTTGAGTGCAATGCCCTCAATCCCGGCCAGGTCCGCCGCAATCGGCGTTTGCACCACGTCCACGACGATTGTCACTCACGCGCGCACGGTCAAGACCGGGCACTCTGCGCGTGCAACCACTTGATGCGCCACCGATTGCAACAAATGCGTTGCGGCACCCACTCCTCCTCGCGGAGCCTGTACACCGAGAACAATAAGATCGGCGCCAAGAGCGATGGCCACTTCCAGAATCTTCTCCGCCTCCGCCCCTTGCTCCACCCGGCACTTCGGCTCGCACCAAAGCTCAGCTCCCGCCGGCACGAGGGCGCGCAGCCGCCGCAGGGTTGACTCGCTATATTGCCCCGCGTGCACCAGTTCTCCGACCTCCGGCTTGCCGGCAACGTTGAGCAACATCAGGTTCGACAGATGCTCCTGCGCCAAGGAAACCACCAAGGGCAGCGCAGCAAGAGATTCTGTAGAAAAGTCCGTCGCGAAAAGCATTTCCTTCATCGCCAGACGTCGCTCCGGATTATGCGGAACATATGGGCCTACCGTAAGCACTGGGCACGTGGCTTTCCGAAAAATTTCTTCCGCCGCGGAACCGAGCAATGCGCGGCTTACGCCCGTCCGTCCACGCGTTCCTACCACAATCAGGTCCGTCTGCTGCTTGTTCACAATTTCACTGAGAATCGGCCACAGATCTCCCTCGGCGACGGTCACTTCATGGGGAACGGTTGCGAGCATCTCGTGCAACTGCCTGGCTTCAAACTTTGCCAGCTCTTCAGCGGCTTCAAGCATTTGCGGCATTGCCTCGGGACCGACGATGGGATATGTCGCAGGAAACCGGACATGCAGGCCATGCACTTTGGCACCATGATGTTTTGCCAGGCCAATCGCATAAGGCAGGGCAGCTTCGGCAGCGGGAGAAAAGTCCGTCGCGAATAGAATATTCTTCAGAGCGATTCTTGCTTTGGTTGCGACCGCGTTCATACGTCACCCCCTCATGCCTCTTATATATGCCGAAACTGGAAAACTGGATGTGATTCGCGTCACTCGAGAGAGTGAGAGCCGTCACTTTTTCGCAGGACCTTTTAAGCGATGCTGTCGTCAGTTGTTGGTCCGGCGAGAACGAGGTGGGCGTGCGTCAATTCTCATGAAAACGTGAGAAATCGTGTCGGAGGCGGCCCCTCGATACCCAGGCCTCAACGGGGCTCTCGCCCGGTCCTGCGAAGGAGATTATCGATGTTGCTTGATTTGATTCCATATTCGCCATCCGCGGATGAGCCTTCCCATCCCTTCGCGGAAATTAGATCGGACCGCGAAATGGAAAATAATAAAGAAAAAGAGCGTGTTGCAGCCGAGGAAGGACATTCGCTTTTCCAGGAATTATTTTTCTTCTGTACGGTCAAGAATGTCGGCGATGTTCCCGGCGCGGGCTGTATCTATGTCGAAACGGTGGTGGATCGCGATTCCGGCGTCGCATTTGCAAAGGTGTATTCCTCAAAACATTCGATGAACGCTGTCGATATTCTCGCCAGCCGCGTCCTGCCGTACTTCCAGCGCCAGGAAGTTGCTATCCGGGAAATTCATACCAAAAACGCGGGCGAATATTGTGGTTTGCTTTCCGTTCATCCATTTGAAACTTTTCTGGCCAACTCCCGCATCCGGCACCTTCCCAAGGAACAGCCCGGCCATCCCGACAATTATCTTTGCGAACAGTTCTACCGCCTCCTGTTGAAGGACTTTTTCCTGACGGAACTTCGGAGGAAATACGAACTGACACTTGGGGAATTGCAGAACGACTTGGATAAATTTATCGGAGCCTACAATGCAGCTCGAAAAATCACGAACAGTCCTTAAGAAAGGCGTCCCACCCGTCGTCGAATTTCCCTGTTGACCTGTGATCTGGTTGTGATATTGGTTTCGCCTGACTTTTTTTGAGCGAACGACGGAGTCTTGAGACTCCGGTAAGGCAAAACCTTGTTTTGAGCCCGTTGCGCCTGCGCAGCGTCCAGAAAATACGCCGCATCGCAAGCGAAAGGACAACATTAATGTTTGTGCAGACACTCGACCCCACTGGACACGTGTGGCTGAGCGTATTGATATCCCTTGTTCCGCTGTTTGTACTTCTGTTCATGCTGGCGGCATTGCGCATGACGGCCTGGCTAGCCTCGATCCTCGTCGGCGTGATCACCATCCCCATTGGCGTTTTTGTTTGGCATGCGCCGCTTGCCGGCACGCTCAAGTCTTACCTTTACGGCGGCTTGACGGGCTTCTGGGTGATCGACTGGATTACGTTCTGGGGCCTGATCATTTTCAACACCCTGGTGCTGACGGGAGATTTCGAACGGTTTAAAAACTGGATGATTCATCACGCCACCGCCGACATTCGAATTCAGACCATTATGCTGGCTTGGGCCTTTGGCGCACTGCTAGAAGGCTTGGTGGGGTTCGGCTATCCCTGGGCCGTGGTCGTACCTATTCTCGTCGGACTCGGAATCGCGGACCTGGATGCAATTCGAGTCGCCGCTCTTGCAAATAATGCCCCTGTTTCTTACGGAGCGCTGGGCGCGCCCATCCTCGGACTCGCCGCCGTGACCGGATTGCCGATGCTCGCGCTGTCCGCGTCCATTGGCAATGTTGTGGCGGTCCTTGCACTGCTTCCGCCGTGGGTGCTGATTTACCTCGTCAGCGGATGGGAAGGAGTCACAGAGGCATGGCCGCTGGCGATTGTGGGTTCTCTCTCTTATATTTTGGGCCAGTGGCCCGTGGCTCACTACCTCGGGCCTTACCTCCCGGATTTAAGCGGGGCGCTCGTTTCCTTTTGGGTTTTATTTGTTTTTGTGAAGATTTGGCGCCCGAAAACGATTCGTGGATTCGGCGGCAAGCCGCTGGCGCTATCGCTCGCTTCGGCGGCAAATGCGCTGGAAATGGGTAGCCTGCGTCAGGCATTTAACTCCTGGATGCCATTCCTTGTTTTGATCCTCGTGGTTGTGGGCTGGACCGGTCCATGGTCGCATCTGCCGGGATACAGTTTGACAAAGCTGACCGTCCAGGCCATCTCTTCCGTCACGCACACAACCATTTCCTCGACCTTCAACTTTACCCCGCTCGGCGGCGGCACATCGACGCTGGCCTCCTGGCTGATTATTATCGCGATTCTTCGCCCGAACCGCCGGCAACTGGGGCAAGTATTTTCGCGCACCTTTAAGCAGATGTGGGGAGCATTGCTCGTTGCGTTTTTTATTTTTGCGCTCGCATACACGTTTGTTTACACCGGGATGGCCAATTCGCTGGCCTTCGGACTGTCCAAGATCGGGTTGTTCTTCGTTGTGCTGGCGCCGGTTCTCGGATGGGTCGGCGTCGCTCTTTCCGGGAGTAACACCTCCACGAATGCGATGTTCGGTCCGGTCCAGGCAATGACCGGCAGGTTGCTCCATCTCCCGGTGCTGCTGTTGCCTACGTTCAACTCCGTCGGGTCGGAAGTGGGCAAACCCATCGCGCCGCAAACCGCCAGCGTGGGCGTTTCCACCAGCAAACTCGTGCGCAGCGAAGGCCAGGTCATCCGGCACAATATGGGCTGGACTCTAATCCTGCTTGCCTACCTGATCCTGATCAGCATCCTTTTCTATTATTTCTTCCCGAGTTCCATGTCGCTATAAAGAAATATGTAGCGCCCCCCTTCAGGCGGCATCCGGAATCTAAAACGGATGCCCGCCTGAAGGCGGGCGCTACACCAGAAACCCCGTTTTCACCCAGGCTTTTATCCTGCCACTGCGACTCCCGCACCTAACGTTTCTTCGTTGCAATGACGATCAAAGTTAGGTGGGGCAGGGCATCGGCTTCCTCTCAGAACGGGCCAGAAATTCAGCCCGAAATAATGAGGAACCATGAAACACGTTTGCTGGCTGGCAATAGCGCTTGTGCTGACTCCGATCGCGCGGTCCCAAGAAATTGAAAAAATTCGGCAGTCCACGGCGATTCGCGTCGCCCTGATTTCAAAGCCGCTGGGAGTTGCGCGAGAGGTGAAAGCGACCGCGCTGGACTTTGCAACATTCCGCGATCCCGAATGGAGCACCCTCACCCTAGCACAAATTGGCGCAGCTGCCGCGGACGCTGTCACCAGCCTGAACAACCTTCACAGCTGCCCCGGTTGCTATGAAAACGGACTTTCCACATTTTTTGTTGGCCGGCGCCTGGACGCGCACTAGTTTCGGACGCATGGCCCAAAAAACTGTATTGGAAAGCCCTCTGGGCGCTGCCGCAGTCATTCTCCCTCTATGAACACGCCCGCGGGGCGCGTCATCATGCCGCACTTGATCTGCAATGATTTTTAAAACAACTAAAGCCGCAATTGAATCCAGCTCAAGGAATGACAGGTGGAACGTAAGAAAATGTCTCCGCGAAGAGCCACATGAAGAAAAGCACCAGCAAGAAATTCACCATGAAGTAGAGCATGCCGTATCCGATTAGATCCCGCGCCTTCACTTTCAAGAGGCCGAGAAGAGGAAGCATCCAAAACGGATTGATCAGATTTGGCAAGGCCTCCGACGTGTTGTAAATCTGAACCACCCATCCGAGATTCACGTGCAGATCCTTCGCCGCCTGCAAAACGTACGGCGCTTCAATGATCCATTTGCTTCCGCCGGAAGGCACAAACATCCCCAGGATTGCCGAATAAATCGAGACCAGAATCGGATACGAATTCGTCGAGGAAAAGCTCACAAAAAAGTGAGCCAGCTTCGCGGCAAGCGTTGAATACGTGATGATTCCAAAAATTCCGCCGTAAAAAGGAAATTGAATCAATACACCCGCGGTCGCCGGAACGGAATTATTTACGGCGCGAACGAAAGACCTCGGCCGCCAGTGCAGCAACAGCCCCATCATCAGGAACAAAAAATTGTATGTGTTCAAATCCAGCGCCGCGATGGGACCTTTGACGGATAGAACTTGCGCGATGTAGGCCAGGCCGAGAATCGCAACCACGATCGAAAGCGCGGGCGCATATTCCAGCCATTCCGCGGGCGTCTGGCGCTCCTCAAGCTTGTTAACTTCAAGTCCGTCGGTAACTCCGAAAGATTCCGCGTCTTTCGTCGAGTTCGCCGGAGTGGATAAATAGGCCACGGTGACCGAGGAAATCGTAAGAATCGCCGCGGTAAGGGCGCTCTGCCAGGTGTAAATCGTCAGGCTAAGAGGAATTACACCGCTGATCTTGAGCAGCGCCGGCGGAATCGATCCAGGCGTCGCCATCACCAGCGCCGCGGACGAAGACAGCCCGAGCGCCCACACGCTGCCATTCCCCAAAAATGCGGCGGCGCCAATCGCGCGATAGTCGATCGCGCGCACGTTTTTCACGATTTCCCGTACCAGGATGCCGCCAAAGATCAGGCCGAGTCCCCAGCTGAGGAGCGACGTCATCATGGAAAAGAAAACTACAAAAGCAACGGCTCCGCGCGGCGTGCGCGGCACTTTCGCCAGCTTCCGAATCAACTTGTGCACGGGAGGCGATGTGGCAACAACGAATCCTCCTATGATAATCATCGCCATCTGCATCGTGAACGGAATCAGCCCCCAAAATCCGTCCCCGAAATACTTGACGAGGTTTCGCGCGCCGACTCCGGCAAACAGCCCAGCCACGAAAACGATAATGAGGCCCACGAGGGCGAACACAAATGCATCCGGAAACCACTTCTGGGACCAATCGGCCAGCCCCATCCCCAGTCGCGCAAACACACCCGCAGAATCTTCGCCGACGTCCTCCGTTATTTTTCGCTCTGGGATCGACTCCATGCATCCTTTCGACAGGTCAGATTCCGCTGAATCGTGGCGTCGGCGTCCCTCGCCGTGAGACTTCACGGGCCAGCCCGTGCCGCTTAGGGTTAGGGCTTAACTCGTCAATGAAGGCACAAGCTTGCTCATGTCGGAAATGTTTTCCAGCGATTTCACGGAGGCGATGACGGATTCCGCCTTTGCGGCAGGCCACTTCGCAAATTCGGCGCACCCTCTGAATTTGTCGGCCACCTCGTCATAGCTCATGGGATTGGAAGGGCTGCCCTTGGCGAATTCGGCGCGCCCGGAAAATACTTTTCCGTCCTTCATGGTGATTTTCAGGAGGCTCGTCATTTTGTCGAGGCCGGCGTTTTCCGCCACCGGATCAATGTAGAAATGCACGCGCTTGATCATTTCCTGTACGTCGGGGCGCTGCACGACCTTATCCTGAAATTCAACCAGGCCCGCCTTGCGATCGAGCAACAGAATGCTCATGCAAAATTCCATGCTGAATTTGCCTTGCAGGCCCGTCATGGGATCGTGATGCAGGAGCGAAGTCGTCATGGCATGATTCGCTCCCACCTCCACTTTTTCCACATCGGCGGCTTTGATGTCATTCTCATGAATCAGGCGCAGCATTTCTCCCATGGCCGGATGTGAGAGCGAGCCGGACGGATGCGGCTTGATCGAAACGCCGGGGAACACGAGTGTCCACGGCTTTCCCAAGCGGCCGACGATGGCATCCGGGTCGAATCCGCCGCCCTCCGCCTGAAAAAATCCGAGCGGCGCTTCCAGGATATCCACGGCGGCCGTCCATCCAAGGGCGGCAAGATCGGCGGCGACGGTTCCGTTTTCCGCGGCGTGTCCCGCCTGAAACGGTTTGGTCATGGAACCGAAATTATCGCGGAAGCCGCCGCCTTCCGTGGCTCCGATCCCCAATGCGTAAACAGTCTGCTTCACATCCAGACCGCGTAGCCTGGCGCATGCCGCGGTGCTGCCGAACGTCCCGCAAGTTCCGGTGGAATGAAAACCCTCATCGTAATGGCGCGGCGAAATGGCTTCGTTAATTTTGGTCTCGACTTCCACGCCCATGTGATACGCCGCCATGAAATCCTTGCCGGAACGGTGCCCCAGTTCGCAGAGGGCGAATGCGGGAGGAAGCACGCCGACGGTCGGGTGCGTCAACAGGCCGTAGATGCGGTCTTTTGCGGCAGATAGTTGCGTGTCATCATAATCGTCCGCGTGAATGGACACGCCATTCACGAAGGCCGCGAATCGCGGATGGGCCTTCATCCGTGTGCCGACGACGCTCGCCTGAATTTCCCCCACCGCAAAAGATTCCGCGTATTTCCGCGCGATCGGACCCATCACTGACGCCGATCCAGCAAGCGCCAATCCAAACCCATCCAGAATCGATTTCTTGCCCAGCTCGATCACGTCCGCCGGAATATCCTCATACTTCGTGTTGACGATAAATTCCGCAACCGATTTCGTAAGACCCGGAGCCTTCGGAAATTCCGCGGCTGGAGGCACCGGAGAAGCGTTCACTCCCCGGCTGGTCAGCGCAAGGGCCGATGCGGCCAGCGAACTTTTGAATAAATCACGGCGATTCATTTCCAGATTCCTCGTTTCTCTTCAGGATTCAGTTCTTGGCGGCATGCAAAGATGAGGCCACCGAATTTCCATAGATATGCGCGACATTTTCCGTGCCGATTTTCTTTCGCACCTCGGCGGGCAGTTGATTGAACAGAAGAATCGTTTCTTGCCATCTCTTGTCCGCATCCGATGGTTCCGGATTGTGCTGATCGCTTCCAAGCACGAAACGATCGGGAAAATCCGTGAACAATTTCAGCCATTCCGGCCTGATCTTGCCGTCGCTGCCGAGCGGATAATTCCTTCCGGGAGCCTGCGGATCCGTCTTGATCTCCATAAATAAATTTGGATGCGCGAGGAGCAACCGGCGGTCGAGTTCCACGGTCCGAAAGCCGGTGAAGTCCGAACCCAAGTGCGCCCAGATCATTCGGGCGTGCGAGTTGTGGGACAAGAGCCGCTCAAAGGCGTCAATATTCGCGTGCAATCGCGCCGCATTCGGTGGAGATTTGAGGTCAGGCGGCAGCGGTATTTCCTGAGGGACCGCCTCCATATGAATGTCAATCGGGACGTTATGCAGTGCGGCCAGATCAGAGAGCTGCAGATAAAGCGGATGATCAGGAGGCGCGGACTGGTAGGGCGTGAAGCCGTCAAAATGCTCGGCGGTCATTTCGCCAAACCCGATCACGCCTTCGCGCAAAAGCTCTTCCGCGCGCGCCTTGAATTCCCGCTGGACTTTCGGCCCTGCATCGCCCGTGGCCGCGGATTTCATAATCATGGCGTTCAGCGATCCGCCGCCGCCCGTGATCGCCAGTTTACCGGGATGCTTTTTTACTTCAGCGAGGATAATCTCGGAGTCATAACGTCCGGGATGATCGAACGTGTCCGGTGAAATCTGAAATAGGATCATGGCCGCGTTTTCACGCCCCAGCGCAGCCATCGCCGATCGGACCGATCCCGCTGGATCTTTCTCGTCAAAGTGCGCGTGCTCTTCTACAAAAGGGGTTACGGCCGGTACCGGTTCAGCTCGGGAAGCAATTTTTGCGGCACGGGTTGCAACCTGGCGCGCAAAAGAGGAGTGCGTCGTGAGCATCAGCGCCACAAATCCGTATGCCAATAGCAAAAGGGCCGTCGCAAGGTTCCCCGATAGTCGTTTCATTTCCGAACATCCATTTTCCAGCCCATTTTCTTGTCCAAGTTTTAATTGATCGCCTCCAACCGCGCTTTCCGTTCGTGAGATTCTGTCCGTTGTGCGCGCTCGAAGGCAAGCGATTTCTTCCGTGTTCCGCTCAATGCTAAGATGTTCCGGCGAGGCCCAACATGACCGAAAAAATTCGCAAGTCCGAAGCCGAATGGCGCAAGATTCTGACGCCGCAGCAATTTCATGTGACCCGCCAAAAAGGCACTGAACCGCCCGGAACGGGTGAATACGAAGACGTGGAGGAGCCGGGAACATACGTCTGCGTGTGTTGCGGGCAGCAGCTGTTCAGTTCGGAAACAAAATTTCATTCCGGCTCCGGGTGGCCCAGCTTCTTTGCGCCGGTCGATGAAACGAAAGTGGAGATCGACCGCGACGTGAGCCACGGGATGACGCGCGAGGAAGTTCTCTGCAGCCGCTGCGACGCGCACCTCGGCCACGTCTTTCCCGACGGCCCGCACCCGACAGGCCAGCGCTATTGCATCAATTCGGCCTCCATTAAATTGGTCGAGAAGGACGAATGATGCCGCGAGACGAGGTGCTTCGCGTTCTCTCTTCCCTTTCCGTATGGCACCGTAATTCTTGGCCGCGCGACTTTCTGCGTGCGGGAATTTTTGCCGGCCTTTTGTTTGTCGCCGTGGTAAGTCTGCCGGCATCGGCGCGCGCCTGGGGTTGTGAAGGCCACCAGGTGGTCGCCTTGCTGGCTGAAAAGCATCTCACCCCGCACGCGCTGGCCATGGCGAAAAAAATCCTGGCCGAAGGCCCCATCGATCCGAAACTCAGCCGGTACTGCAAAGAGGGCGGCGCCGATCCCTTAGCCGACGCCTCCTCCTGGCCCGATGACATCCGCCCGTTGCGCCCTGACACGCCGCCCTGGCATTACATTGACATTCCGCGCGGAACCAAGATTCGTGACCTTGAGAAATTCTGCGATCCAAAAGAAAGCTGTGTCACGCACGCCATCAAAGATCAACTCGCGATCCTGCGTTCCTCGGAAGCAGACCCCCAGAAACGGGGCGACGCGTTACGTTTTCTGATTCATTTCGTAGGCGATCTGCACCAGCCCCTGCACGCCATAACCAATAACGATGAAGGCGGCAATTGCGTCCCCGTGGCGTTCTTCGACGCCCAACCGCAATTGAGAAATCCGAAAACGGAAAGTTACTCCCCAAATTTACACGCCGTTTGGGATACCAATATCCTGGAGAAGGTGACAACTGGAAAAACCGTGGAGCAAGTCGCCGATGACTTGGATCAATCCTTCCAAGGCGAAATGGCTCGCTGGCTGAAGGGTCCAGCCAACGTAGATGCCTGGGCCTGGGAAAGCTATCGATTAGCGATGCAAAAAGCGTACGGCAAATTGCCGACACCTGACCCGGTGGAAACTCCGCAACGAGTCACATCCTGCGCCGATGACAATCACGTCTCCACGCGAATGCTAAAGCTGAATGAGCAACTCCGGGACGCGTATCAGAATTTGGCTGTTCCCGCAGTTCGCGTTCGACTTGCGCAAGGTGGCGCAAGGCTCGCGATGCTGCTGAACCAACTCTGGCCGTAGAAACACTCGCCCGAATAACGTGATTCCAGTTTGACTCGTTTTTTCATCAACTCATTTCAAAGTATTGGTACTTGTTACGGGTTGGCGGGTAGAAGGGTTGCGCGGCCGGCACCTCGCTGGTGAATATTCAAATCTCTAAACAGGGCAACAACGTCCAGCCCAAAATCACCCTCGCTTGCATGTTTCATTTTTGGTCTCTCGAATCAACAATTACAGAAGTATTACAAACCGATCCGACCCTTCATGCTACGTTGGATTCACGCGGGCTAGGTAGGAAATTAGCAGACTGTAAAGTCAATAGAAGCGATCAGCCGCTGACAAAGGGGACCGGGCCATGGACAGCAATCACAAGCACGACAAGACATTTACGCAGTCGGTGAATTGGGTTACGACTTTTTTCATGGTCGCATTCCACATCGGCGCGGTGGTGGCGCTTTTCTATTTTGCGTGGAAGCCTTTCCTACTGGCAATCTTCCTATGGTGGGTTGCGGGCAGCCTCGGAATTGGCATGGCGTATCACCGGTTGCTAACGCATCGCGGCTACAAAACCCCGAAATGGGTGGAATATTTTCTGACCACTTGCGGAACGCTCGCCCTGGAAGGCGGACCGATTTTCTGGGTGGCCACGCATCGCAAGCATCACCAAAATACCGACAAGGAAGGCGATCCCCACTCGCCGCGCGAAGGCGGATTCTGGGCCCACATGGGATGGATCCTGACCGGCAAGGCCATGCACAACAAGATCGATTCGCTCCTGCCGTACGTCCCGGACCTTCGCAAAGACAAATTTCACGTCTGGATCAGCACATGGCACTGGGTTCCTGAAGTTGTCGTTGGCGTCCTTCTGTTCGTCTTCGGCGGCCTGCCTTACCTGCTGTGGGGCACATTCGTCCGCACCGTATTTGGGCTTCACTCGACCTGGCTCGTCAATTCCGCGACGCACATGTGGGGATCGCAGCGCTTCATGACCGGTGACGACTCCACGAACAGTTTCTGGGTCGCGATCCTGACGTTCGGCGAAGGCTGGCACAACAATCATCATGCTTTCCCGCAAGTGGCTCGGCACGGCCTGGCCTGGTATGAAGTCGACCCGAATTGGTACGGGATCTGTGCGCTGCGCGCGGTTGGCCTGGCCTGGGACATTTCCTTGCCAAAACTGGGGCGCGAGAAAGCAATTCCACCCGCGGCTGTCCCCGATTCTCCAGCAGTACTCGCTCCCGCGACGCCGGAAGCTCTTGCGGCCGAAGTTGCGGGAGATTAGCCCGGATTCGACCCCTCTCCGAACACATGCGCTTTCCGCCGCGGGGCCTTCGCCCCGCGTTTTTTTTCGCGCGCGCCTCGTTTAGTATGGTCATATATAGAGGCCTGCGATGCGCCTTACCAGACGCGCCAAAAAAATCGTGTTTTTCGTGACGCTGGGTTCCTGCCTGGTTGGGCTGGCGCTGGCCCTGAACGTCACGTGGATCGTCCTCAACTGGCGCGAAGTCGTTCCGCTGGTGCTGGGCATCATCTTTTTTGGACTGATCATCGCCGGCCTCGTGGTCTACACGGTTTTTCTGGTGCGCGAAATTCACAAGAACGAGCAGCAGGATAGTTTTCTCAACGCGGTTACGCACGAGCTTAAAACTCCGATCGCCTCTCTCCGGCTGTATCTCGAAACGCTTCAGAAGCGCCAGCTAACCGAAAAGCAGCAGCAGGATTTCTATCGGATCATGCTCGAGGACACCGATCGTTTATTTGGCACGGTCGAGCAAATCTTAAAAGCCGGCGAGGCGCGCCACGCCGGCAGCAAAAAAAATTGGGAGAAGGTCGATTTCTCCACGATCGTAGCGGAGACGGTGGACCTTACCAGGCTGCGTCATCATTTGCCCGCCGATGTCCTCCATTTTGCAGGTCCCACCGGAGAAAAAATATATTTGCGTGGAAGCCCCCAGGAATTGCGCACGGCCGTTTTCAACCTTGTTGAAAATGCCGTGAAATATTCGGGTGAAAAAAAAGAAATTGAAATTGAACTGCAGACCCCGGACATCGATACGATCTTGTTGCGTGTGCGGGACAAAGGCGTCGGAATTCCTGGTCCCGAACTGAAGCGCATTTTCAAGCGTTTCTACCGCGTGGCCAGTTCCGCCAATGGCCGCGTCAAGGGAACAGGGCTCGGTCTATTCATCGTGCGCTCGATTGCACGGCGGCATGGCGGCGACGCATTCGCCGAAAGCGAGGGCACCGGGCACGGAAGCACGTTCACTCTAAAGCTTCCAAGGTCCTATCCCGTATGAGCCGGATTCTTGTAGTGGAGGACGAAGCGCACCTGGCCGAGGGGCTGCGTTTTAACCTGGAGCAGGAGGGCTATTCCGTCGATGTAGTGGGCAACGGCGAAGAAGCGCTCGAGCGCCTCCAGAAACATAAAGACGAATTCGACGCGCTGGTGCTCGACGTGATGCTTCCCGGAAAGGATGGTTTCACCGTGGCGCGCGCCTTGCGCGAAACCAAGAATTACATTCCCCTGCTCATGCTCACCGCCCGCTCTCGCCCGGAAGACGTCCTGCAAGGTTTTGAATCCGGCGCCGACGACTACCTGCCCAAACCTTTCAATCTCTCCATCCTCATCGCGCGCGTCGGCAGCCTGTTGCGCCGCAAAACCTGGGAGCATCGTCCGGCCGGCCCCTCGGCCAAACCTGTCGCCCGCCCGGCGGCCTCGCCCGACACTTTTCGATTTGGAGACAAGATCGTCGACTTTGAAAACCTGCGCTTGCAGGCCGGCAACGAATCCGTGCAACTCACGCTCATGGAATCGGAATTGCTTCGCTACCTCATCCAAAACGCGGGACATCCCGTTTCACGAAAAGCGATCCTGGAAAATGTGTGGGACTTGCAAGAAGATACAGACACGCGCGCCATCGATAATTTCGTCGTGCGCCTGAGAAAATATATCGAACAAGAGCCTTCCAACCCTCGACACCTCGTGACGGTGCGCGGGCTAGGCTACAAATTCATTCCCTTCCCGGAAAAGACAACCAAAAAGTAACGTCGCTGACGCGCGTTTTGTGGCGCCGGCGTCCTGCCGGTGGTTTTTGTATTCGTGACGCAATGCAAAATTGCCGGCGAGATGCCGCGCCACAAAACCCGCGCGATCCGAGTTGCTCGAACCCAGCATTTACGATCCCACAGCTTTTGCGGGATTAACGACCGGCACCACAGCCGTCGCCGGCTTCGCTTTTGCACTGGTGATCACGACGACGCTGGTCAAAACAAACAGAGTCCCGAGTATCGTCCGCACGCCGAGCGCTTCGCCGCCCATGAAATATCCCACCAGCACGGCCACAACCGGATTCACATACGCGTATGTCCCGACTTTCGTCGGCGACTCGTGATGGATCAGCCACACGTAAGCCGTGTACGCGATGATAGAACCGGCGACAATCAAATAGAGCAATGCGAGCCATGCGGCTCGTGATACGGAGAGTGGATGAAAATTGCGAAATTCACCCAAGGCAGCGGAGGTGAGTAGCAAAAAGATCCCACCAGAGAGCATCTGCGCCCCCGAGCTCATGACTTTGGAAGGCGGCAGAGTCAGTTTGCGCGTGAGTATGGAAGCGATCGACCAACTGATCGATGCAAAGGTCAGCGCAACAGCGCCCATCTTGTCGACAGGAGCGCCCGCCAGATTCAGCGAGCGGCTTATCAGCACCGCAACTCCGGCAATTCCAATCAGCAGTGCCAGCGTTAAGCGGGCCGTAAGTTTCTGCGTGCGCAGAATAATAATTTCCGATAGCGCCATGAAAACCGGGATCGTGGCCATCATCACCGCGGTCACGCCGGAAGGCACTCGCTCCTCGGCCCAGAAGAGCACCCCGTAGTCCATGACGAAAATCATGATCCCGATTACGGATGCGCCCATCCATTGGCGCGTGGTCGGAGAACGCTCTCCGTGCGCGATCATCCACCCATACATGACGCCGCCTGCGATCACGAACCGCAGCCCCGCCAGAAGAAACGGAGGAACTTCCTCGACGCCAACCCGGATGGCGAGATATGTGGTTCCCCAGACAATATAAATAATCGCGAAGGCCAGCAGGGTTTTCCACGCCGGGCGATGTTCGTTGGATTCCATGACGGAATTCTACCAGCGCAGCGCCAATTTTCCCGCCGGATCGTTTTTGTTTCGAGGCCTCGGCGCAATCCAAAATGGCCTGCGCATCCAATTGGAAATTTGCGCGTTGAACCGAAACTTTTGCACGGCAAGTTCAGCAGCTACGCGAGCGCTCACCAAATCTGGCAGCGGATTGCCGCAGGCCTCGCCATCGCGTCGCCGTCCTTGCAGTCAAACGCACGCGCGAACTCCGGCATATTCGATGGCGCGGCGATCGCGCGGAAACGCCCCAGCGGATGCGGGTTCGTATTGACGATCAGGCGCTCATATTCGGGACGGTCGTTGGACGCCCAGATTTGCGCGTAGGAAAGATAAAAGCGCTGGTCCGACGTCAGGCCGCCGACGAGCTCGGGCTTTTTCCCCTTTTCCGCTTTCTGCAGCGCGCGGTAAGCGAGGTTCAAGCCGCCAAGGTCCGCGATACTTTCGCCCAGCACCAGCTTGCCGTTTTCATGCAACTCGTCCTGCACGACGTAGCCGTCGAATTGCTTTTCCACGCACGCCGCCCGCTCGTTGAAATTCTTTTCGTCCTCGGGCGTCCACCAGTCGCGCAGGTTTCCCTGCGCGTCGAATTTCCTGCCTTGATCGTCGAACCCGTGCGTCATTTCATGGCCGATCACCGCGCCCATCGCGCCGTAGTTGGAAGCGTCATCGGCCTTCGGATCGAAAAACGGCGGCTGCATGATCCCGGCAGGAAAAACAATCTCGTTCATTTCATCGTTGTAATAGGCGTTTACCGTGGGAGGCGTCATGCCCCACTCGGTTCGGTCCACCGGCTTTCCGATCTTGTTCAGGTCACGCTTGAATTCAAATTGCGCGCCGCGCATTTGATTGGCCAGGTACGCGCCGCGGTCCACCGTGTAGGCGGAATAGTCTCGCCACTTGTCCGGATAGCCGATCTTGCGCGTGAACGCGGCAAGCTTCGCCAGCGCCTGCTGCCGCGTCGCGGGTCCCATCCACGGAAGCGTTTGCAGGTCATCCTGCAGCGCCTCGGTCAGATGATTCACCATATCGAGAGCGCGCGCCTTGGCCTCCGGCGGAAAATATTTCTGCGCGTAAATCTGCCCGAGCGCCTCGCCAAGCTGATGATCTGTGGCTGTAACGCAGCGTTTCCAGCGTGGCAGCAATTCCTGCGTGCCCTGTAAAACGCGACCGTTGAAATTGAAATTTTCGTCCACAAACGAATCGGAGAGATATGCCGCGGTCGAATTCACGAGGTGCCACCGCAGGTAAGTCTTCCAGGTGTCGAGCGGCGTGTCCTTCAGCGCCTGGCTCGCGGTCTCAAAAAATTTCGGAGCGGAAACATCGACGGAGTCGATACTCGCGTACCCGATCTGCTGGAAATAATCTTCCCAGGACCAGTTCGGCGTTAGCGTCCGCAGCTCGGAACGGTTCATTTTATGATACGTTTTTTCCGGATCGCGCCGCTCCACGCGAGTCAAGGAAGCGTCGGCCAGCTTGGTTTCCAGATCCAGAATCGCTTTCGCCTCAGCGCCGGCCTTGGCGCCGTCCTCGCCGGCAAGCGCGAGCATCTTGGCGATGTGCTCTTCGTATTGCGCGCGGATTTCTTTCGATTTCTCGTCCATCTTCGTGTAATAGTCGCGGTCCGGCAGCCCGAGGCCTCCCTGGTCCGCGCCGCCAATCACCTGGGAACTATTTTTTTCATCCTGCGTGGATCCGAATTCAAACAGCGCGCCTACACCCATGCCCTGCAGCCGCGCAATTTCCGCTTGCAGTTCCCCCGCGTTCTGGATTCCGTTAATCCGCGCAAGCTCCGGTTCGAGCGGCTTGGCTCCGCTCGCATTAATCTGTTTCTCGTCCATGCAGCTTGCGTAAAAGTCGCCGATCTTTTGCTCGTTGGATCCGGCGGATGCCTTGGTGTTCGCCGCCGCTCCTTCCAGAATCTGGTGAAGCAGCTCGCGATTTCGTTCGGCAAGCTCGTTGAAGCGTCCCCAACTCGGATACGCTGCGGGTATAGGATTTTTCTTCAGCCACTCACCAGCGGCATAATGATAAAAGTCCTGGCACGGCTTGCATGTCTTATCAAGAATCGTTAG
>Ga0207040_1130_pt1 | contig 21807 bp, 23 predicted proteins | sample Alteio_BWMinCont_72_FD_153279 | JGI IMG/M metagenome (GOLD analysis project Ga0207040, IMG submission 153279) | Enriched cells from forest soil in Barre Woods Harvard Forest LTER site, Petersham, Massachusetts, United States -... | ecosystem: Environmental > Terrestrial > Soil > Temperate forest >... | reverse complement strand
CGTGGGAGCGTCCGCCGACAGCACGGCGTTAACAACGAGGAGAAACCAAATGGCAGGTAACGGAATCGTCGAAGTGACCGATGCGAACTTCGACCAGGATGTTTTGAAATCGGACAAGCCCGTTCTGGTGGACTTCTGGGCAACCTGGTGCGGCCCCTGTCGCGCTATCGCTCCTATCGTGGAAGAACTGGCGACCGAGTATCAGGGCAGAATAAAAATCGGCAAGATGGACGTCGACTCCAACAGCGCCACTCCGATGCGCTACAAAGTCACCGGCATCCCGACGCTATTAGTTTTTAAGGGAGGCCAGGTGGTCGAGCAAATCGTCGGCTACAAGCCGAAGGACACGATCGCGCAAGCCCTGAACAAGCACATCGGGTAATAGCTTCTGGCTAAGACTCTTTCACGCACGCTGACTTCTGAGCAGCGTGCGTTCTTATTTTTGCCGAGACCTCGGATTGGGTTCTCGACGGAAAGAGTTCCAAAGGCCGGGAGTCGCTGGCTAAAAGCGATAAGCTATAAGCCGCTCAGTACTTCCGCAACACTCCGATCACCCGCCCCTGCACATCGACCGAAGCGGCCGGCACAATGATCGGCTTCATACTTACATTCGAAGGCTGGAGCCGGATGTTGTCGCCTTCCCGGTAAAAGCGCTTCAGCGTTGCGTCAGTCGAATCCACCAATGCCACCACAATGTCTCCGTTGTGGGCGGTGCGGGCTTTCTCCACCAGCACGTAGTCGCCGTCGAGAATGGCCTCGTCCTGCATGGAGTCGCCCCGCACTTCGAGCACAAATACTTCTTTCGAGCGCACAAAGTCTGCCAAAGAGATGGTCTCGTTATTCGGCACCGCTTCGATCGGCTGACCGGCGGCGATGCGCCCCACCAGCGGCAGCACGACCGCCGTGTTCACGCTCATCGCCTGCTTGAGCCGTCCCTTGGGAGGCAGCAGGTCAATCGAACGGCTGCGGTTATAGTCTCGGGTCAGCAGTCCTTTTTTTTCCAGGTTGGTGACGTGCTTGTGCACGGTGGCTAGAGAGGTCAACTCCAGCCCTTTGCCAATTTCCTCAAACGAGGGCGAGTATTGATGCTCTGCCACAAATCGCGAAATGAAGTCGTATACTTCCCGTTGTCTGCGTGTGATGGCCATGACGACATTTTAGGCGAATATAAAGCGAAGTCAAGCCGCAACTTTAGCACTTGCTGGGGGTTGCAATAGCCAGAGGGACGAATGCACGGCCACCACGAAACCGGGAAACAGCAAGCGATCCGCGGCATCCGAGCAATTCGCAGCGGCCGCGCCGCCTTCGGCCTGTGGTTTGGATTGTTTGGTTCGGGAATGCTGGTTGCCCAGAATGAGCCCGCGAAAACCGCGAACCAGGCGGTCTTTACGCAGCAGCCCGCCCGACCCGCGGAATCGGTCCCGGAACATCACCGCCGGCGATATACGTTCCCTGAAAATGAGTGCAGCGCGGATTTCTGGAATCCGTATGGACAACAGGCGTCTGCCATCACCCAATCTCCCGCCCGTGTGCAGCAGAGCTCTATCGAACAGCTTGCTCCCGGAGAAACCGTGCAGGAGTTACCGGATGAGGTCGTTGCTCCCGCGGAAACCGTGCAGCAACTGGCTGATGAGGTCGTTGAGCCCGCACAAAGGCTGCGGCAAATGGATGACGAAGTCGTCCGGGGAGCGCCTGCTATCGAAGAACCCCCCGGTGAGCGCATCGGAGGGAGGCCCCGAACCGACGATCGGCCTTATTTCAGCCTCGACAATCTTTGGCCTAACTAGGGGTCATTACTTTGCTCGACGGCGGAATTCCGCCCATGCTGTTTGTGGCTCATACCGAGTTTTCCGGCATCGATGGCGGGCCTGTTTTTGGTTGCCGCCCGTCGATTGCCTTGAAACTTTTGCCCCGCTCGGAACTCCAATCCCTAGTCTTTGACGTTTTCGCAGGAAAGTATTTCGCACCAGGCTATGAGGAAACCAAAATGTCATCTACAACTCGCTTCCTTCTGATTGTGTTGGTATCGCTGTTAGGCGTCTTTGTCTGGAAGGCACAAGCAGGTCCGTCTGTAACCTTGCCTCCCCCTGTGTTGGACGCGCCGCGCGCGGGCGCTTCTGGGCAACAAGCCGCAGTGATTTCCGGCGGATGTTTCTGGGGAATCCAGGCAGTCTTCCAACACGTCAAGGGAGTTGTCAGCGCGACCTCTGGCTATGCCGGAGGTTCCGCCAATACCGCCGAATACGAAACCGTCAGCACCGGTGAAACCGGCCACGCCGAGTCCGTGCAGATCCTCTACGATCCTTCGCAAATCACCTATGGCCAACTGTTGCGCGTCTTCTTCTCGGTAGCGCACGACCCGACGCAACTCAATCGTCAGGGCCCCGACCAGGGTACGCAATATCGTTCGTCGATTTTTTTCAGTAACGATGAGCAGAAGCGCATTGCCGAGGCCTACATCGCGCAACTCGACAAGGCCAAAATCTTTTCGGGTCCGATTGTGACCAAGGTCGTCCCGCTGCAGGCTTTCTATCCGGCAGAGGCGTATCACCAGAACTATGCCACGCTGCATCCCCACCAGCCCTATATCGTGATGAATGACGCTCCCAAACTTGCGCACTTGCAGAAGGAGTTTCCGGATCTCTACACTGGAAAGTAAGAGGAGAAAGATTTCCAGCCGCGGAGCGGCGCAAGAATGCAGCCGACGGCGAAAGCCGTGGGTGGTCATCCGGAGGAGGTCAGCAAGCCCGGGAAGGGCGAAAGAAAAACCGGCACCCCAGATCTCGAGGAACAGCTATGTTCGATTCCGAGCTTGATCGAAAAACCACCCGCGATGGTGTTACGGATCCGCGCCGCCGCGTATTCCTGGCGAGCGCGACTGCGGCCGCCGCCGGCCTCGTCCTCTGGCAATGGAAGAAACCCGCGGTATTGAAAGTCGCGGCGGCCGCAAACCCTAGCCCGAAAGAAGTCACCATCGTTCTTTTCTCCGAGACCGGTCTGCGCCTGAAGCAAGTCGACATCGCGAAGCTCATTAAGACCGAAGCCGAGTGGCGCCAGCAACTATCCTCGGGTGTCTTCGACATCACCCGCAATGCGGATACCGAAATCGCCTTTTCGGGAAAATACTGGAACCTGCACGACAAGGGGATCTACCGCTGCATCTGCTGCGACAACGCGCTCTTCGATTCCGTCACCAAGTTCGAATCGGGCACGGGGTGGCCTAGTTTCTGGGCGCCGATTGCAGCCGAAAACGTAACCGAGATCCGCGATACAACTTTCGGGATGGTCCGCACCGCAGTCGCCTGCACCGAATGTGACGCTCATCTCGGCCATGTTTTTGACGACGGACCCGAACCCACGCACCTCCGCTACTGCATGAACTCCGCATCCCTGCGTTTCGTGCCGAAAACCTAAACGGTCGCCTACAATGAACGTATGAACTCCACGATCCCGGTTTTCCGCGAACCTACCGGCGTCGAGAAAATCTTTAACCGCATCTTTGGATTCTTCGTGGGTCTCGGTCTCGGCTTTTCCCACAACTATCTGCTCGAAGTCCGCGGACGGAAGAGCGGCAAGCTCCACTCGACCCCCGTCGATCTGCTGGAATTGAACGGCAAGAGTTATCTGGTCGCACCCCGCGGGCGAACGCAGTGGGTGCGCAACGCCGAGGCCGCCGGAGAAGTCACGCTGAAGAAAGGAAGCACGCGCCGAAGATTCCGCCTGAGTCCGATCTCCGACGCGGAAAAGCTGCCGATTTTGAAAGCCTACCTCGACACTTTCAAGCGCGAGGTGCAAAGCTACTTTCCCGTTCCCGCAGGTTCGCCACCAGAATCGTTCACCGCGATCAGCGGAAGCTATCCGGCTTTCGAACTTTTTCCGGATTGAATTCTCTTGAATTTTCGCGGATGAAGCCCCATTTGACGGCCAGGGTGAGCGGCTACTTGTTTCTTCGGACTTGCATTGCACGGCCTTTGAGAGCCTTGCCACTTGCCTCAGGCGTTTCGAAGCCGATGCGGCGACGGTTGGGCTCTTCGGGAGTCATAAGTTCGCGGATAGCGTTCATCAAGTCCTGAATATCGGCGTCATGACTCTCCAGACGGTGTTCCAGTTCCGCCAGCTTCGTCAGGATATGGCGGTTCCCGACGATGGCGCGACGCATCCGCACAAAAGCCAGAACGACAAACACGCTCATCTCGATCGCGCGTTCGGAGCTCAGCACGGTGGCAGCCATGATCGCACCGTGTTCGGTAAAGGCGTAGGGACGATAACGCGCGCCGCCATGGCCTTTACTTGAGATCACATTTTGTGATTTCAAGATGGCCATTTCGCGCGCGGAAAGTTGAAAGCGAAAGGCGGGCGGAAAGCGTTTCGCATTGCGCTTGGCCTGCTGATTCAGGTGCCGGACTTGTACGCCGTATAGCTCGGCGAGGTCCGTGTCGAGGATAACTCTCTGTCCCCGGAGAACGAAGATTTTCGAATCAACTTTTCTTGCGACCACGACGGCTGTTTCCGCCATATTTTTAGAAGCTCGTTTCAAACTTGAGGTCATAACTTGTGATCTCAAGTTCTCCAGGATGGTTAGCAGCAGAATAACAGCCGGCTGCAGGTTGCGGCACCGCGGAAGTTCATTCTTAGTGCCCGCGAACGCCGAACTACGTTATGACCGAACGCAACTCACGCTTCCGCTGCGAAGGAGTTCTCGTCCGGCTTGATTTTTACTTTTACTTCTACTTCGTCGGGGACGGCGTCGGCAGCCACGTCCTGGGCGAACTCGTAGCGGCGTTCAGGCCCCTTGTGGTCGACCACTTGAACGCGGCGGGCGGGCATGGTGCTCGGCTCGAGCCTGGCGATGCGGCCTTCGCGCACTTGAATTTGTGCGCGGAACCAGTCCGTGCGATACATGCGTCCCGCCGCATAGAACGTCATCGAGGCCGCGATGGGGCCTTCAAATTCCTCTCCCGTACAGGCCAGAATGCGGCCGCCCATTTCCTGCGACCAGGTCAGGCCTCCGACCAGAGGGTCGTTCAAGCGGCAGCGTTCGAATGGCATGGCATGCGAGAGCTTACGTAATTGCAGCAGTTGCAGCAGGACCGACGTTTTCGCCAGATTGGTGACAATGATTTTCGCTTCAGTAGCGGAGACGCGCTCCATCTTGATATGGATATCCGGCGACCACTCGCGCTCGAACTCCTCGCGAGCCAGAGCCAGGCCTTTGTCCGTCGCCTCGACGTAGCGCAGCGTGGCTCGGGCCAGGATCACGCTGAAAAGGCAGGTCACAACCGTAGCCATGACCGGGATATAGCTGATCAGCGTGGAAAATGGGATGCGATATGAGTCGATCAACTGCAAGTGCATAGAGGCGTGGCTCCTGCTGGAATCGAGTTCGAGAACGAGTAGCGATCCGAGAAATTCTAGCCGGGAGCTGGCTGGCGCTCCAGATGCGAATGGTGAGAGGCGGGTAACCGGCTCAGTGCTAGGCCTTTGGTAACAGGCGGATGCCTAGGAACTTTGCCGAAATTGAGACCGCACACGGTCTCGGTGCAACCCGACCAGCCACCCAACACTTAGGGGGAGCAGGATTACGAACAAACGCGCCACCAATCAGAACTGGGATGGCAAAGGCAAGATTGTGTGTACTTCGACGGGTGCCTCCAAGAATCACCAAGGGAAAGATTCAGATGAGGACGAGGATGGGAACCGTCGAAAGAAAAATCGCGGCTTTTCCTGCCGGCTCCCGCAAAAGCAAGACTCCAATGGATGTCACGAAACCCGGCGAACGGAAGGCAAATTCAATAGCAATAACGATGATGGGCAGCAGGAAGCAGAGCAAGGCTGGATTCACGAACCAGAGATAAAAGCTCCCCGCCGGCACTAAAACGCATCCGATCAGAAGCACCGTGGCGACCGCGATGCTGGACGCTGGCGCTCTCAGCGGTTGCGTGCTCCTGCTATGGTCTCCGGTAGGTCATTCCAACACGCTGTCGTCCAGCTTTTTCCTGCCCCAGTCGGCGGCAGCCTGCACGAAGGCCAGAACGATGGGGTGCGGCTTCTTCACCGTGGACGACAGTTGCGGCTGGAAGAGTGTGGCCAGGTAAAAGCGGTGGGTCGGCGACTCAATCGCACGGATTTCGCCCTGGGCACCGCGCGCGACTACAGGGAATCCTGCTTCCATCGCGGTCCACTCAAAGTCGGGATTGACTTCGAAGTTGCAGAAGAATTCTTCGGTCGCGGTTTCTTTGCCCTTTCCGTAAAAAGACTGCAGGTAGGAGCCGGGACGGAGCCGAATTTCCGGGACCGCGCCGGATAACTTGGGGGCATCGCCCTTGCGACTGGGCACGGCGCAGGCTACCGGATAGACGATGATGTTCTTCGATCCGGAATTGTTCTCGGCGCTGTCGGCGTCGGAAAGGTTGAGCACATTGCGGGCGAATTCGATGAAGGCATACTGGAATCCGCCACAGGTGCCCAGGAACGGCCAATCGCGGCGGCGCGCGAACTCGATTCCCCTGAGCATCCCCTCGAAACTTTGGTAGGGGCTGCCGGGCGAGGCCCACAAGCCGTCGAAACTTTCAAGCGTCTTTTCGGCCGTCTCGGCGGTAAGCGACGGAGTCGGCAGCCACTCCGATTCAACCGTCATATGGAGCTTTTGCGCGGCGTGCTGCAAGGAGTCTGTCGTGGCGTGGTGCGAGCGAAAATCCTTATTAAAGTCGCCCAGAATTCCGATGCGCACGGGGTCGCTCACGGGTTGATTGTACTAGAGGCAAGCGGCGGACTAGCGGGAGCGGGGGATAGCAGGGTTAGAAGCGTGGTGCGGGAGACCGACTTTAGCGCAGCCGCTCAATGCCCAGAAAGAAGTAAAGACAGAGCAGCGCCAGCGCGGGGCCGCCCCAGATCATCAGCGCGCATTTCCAGCCAAGGGAGCGCGCGACTTCCTGCTGGCTGCGCCAGGAGATCAGGAAAGTCTTGTTATTGCTTCCCTTCATCAGCACGACCGGCGGATGGGAATCGAAAGCGTTGGCCTGAGCTGAGGAACCGCTTCCACTGGAGCCTTCGCCATCCATGTTCGGCGCGGCGCTTGTAGGGACAGAGAGGATTTGCACACCGCCGAACCCGGCCATGCCGGCCGCAGGCACTCCCGCGGCGGCCCACGCCGCTGGGCTCGAGATCCCCGCTTTGAGCAGTGCGGAGGCGATTTTTTGTTGCTGGCTCATTTCTGAACTTTTCGTGGGCGGCGATTCCTGAGGCAGTCGGATGAACTGATGGGAAGCATCCTCGGATCGGGTGGCGAGGCGCTGAGCCGGGGATCCGGTCTCAAATTCCTGTTGGCTACGGCTCGCTGAAAACAGAAGCGAATTGAGCGATAGTGAAAATCCTTGGGGAGAGAAAGAGCTGATTGCCTCGGAATCTCGGATCGGCTCGGGGCCGACCTCTCCTCCCGGATTTTCGCTCAGCGTGCCCAGAATGAACAGCGCGTTTTTGGGCTTGATGCAAAACTCTTCCACTTTGATTTTGTTGCTGGTGACAATGCCGTGGCGCGCCAGAAAGCTGAGCACATTCGCCGGTGCCGGATCTTTGGTGGTGAAGAACGAATCGCAGAATTGCTGTTCGAAATCGCGATGCAAGTCGAGATCGGCTCCGCGTGGATCGACCAGCAGGCGTCCGCTATTGTCATCCACGAAAAACGGCAGGCGCATGGCCTCTACGGCCACCTTGACCCATTGTTTATTCTTACCCTGCTGTTTGTACTCCCACACCAGAGTGCGGTAGTAGTAGCAGGGCCGCGCCGTAATGGGCGCGACCATGGTGTAGGGACCGACGGCAAGACCGCTGACCTCCACCATCCCCATCGAGGCGCTGCGAATTTTCGAGAACGGCGTATCGAGAATCAGGCGGCGACGCTGGAGCAGTTGGAATCCGTAAAAGAAGAAACCGATGCCGGCGCAGAAGCCGATGCCACACCAGACCAACAGTCCGGCCGGGCTCGACGAGCGAAAGAGAATGAGATTAGAAAGGATCACCGATGAAGTCCGAGGCAGGCGGATGCACCGCCTCCCTGTGGTCAGGCTAGCGAAATCGGAAGCAGCGGGGCGCACAAAACGGCACGAAGCGCTTACGTTGGTAATAGCGTTTCGAGGAGCCGCCTCTGATCTCGTATTTGCCTAAGCCTTTCGCGTGGGGTTCGAAAATGCGCTTAGCATCCTGTTGCCCTGTCCATACGCGTCCCCGAGCTTACGGCGGACCAGGTCTGGCAGGCCTTTCATCACCATACCCCCAGTCTTTTTATCGGCGCGATGATCGTGGCGGTGGGGCTAGTCGCGGCGGGGAACAGCGGGCAGTGTCCGAGGACGATGATCTGACGGTGCTAGTATGCGATTACGAGGGGTGACGCGGCGCTGCGGGACGAGTGAAATCCCAGCGGCTGCGGCCTGAAACACCGAGGGTAAGACGCCCTCGGCACAGCTGTCAGGATGCCCGCGCCACTGCTTTGCGGGCTCACCACACGTCGCAGCGCTTGTCCTCGGGGCGCACCATCGGGGCGTCCGTTTTACAACTCCACGCATTCTTGAATTCCGGCAGGTTCGAGAGCGGGCCGATTACCCTGAACTTCGCGATCGGATGCGGGTCGCCCTGTACCATCAAGCGCTGAGCCTCGGGGCGCGTTGCGTCGCCGCGAAATTGTCCCCAGGCGATGAAGAACTGCTGCTCGGGGGTGAAGCCGTCAATATCTGCAGGGCGCGGCTTGCCCGCTAACGATTTCCGATAAGCGAGATAAGAAATCTTGGCGCCGCCCAGGTCGCCAATACTTTCGCCGAGCACCAGTTTGCCGTTGTGGTGAATGTCTTTCTCGATGTAGTAGTGATCGAACTGATCCACGACGCAGGCCGCGCGCGCCTGAAAGTCCTTCAAGTCAGACTCCGTCCACCAGTTGCGCAGGCGCCCGAGATAGTCGTACTGCGAACCCTGGTCGTCGAAGCCATGCGAAATCTCATGCCCGATCACGACCCCGATGGCGCCGTAGTTCACCGCATCGACGGCATTCATATCGAAGGCAGGCGGTTGCAGGATTCCGGCCGGAAACACAATTTCATTGAGCAGCGGATTGTAGTATGCGTCGGAAGTAGGCGGCGTCATGCCCCAACGGCCGCGATCGACGGTTTTTCCAATGGTAACGCGGTCGTCTACTTCAACGAATTTCCTGGCGGCGATCATGTCGTCGAAGAATGCATCGCGGCGAATTTCGACGTGGCTGTAGTCCTTCCATTTGTCGGGATATCCAATCTTGGGATTGAAGGTTGCGATCTTGGCCATCGCTTTTTCTTTGGTGTCGTCACTCATCCACGGGCGGCTCAGAATATCGTCGCGCATGGCGGCCAGCAGATTGCGCACCATTTCCTGCATGCGAGATTTGGCCTCTGGCGGAAAATATTTCTCCACATATTTTTGCCCCAGCGCCTCGCCCAACAACTGGTCGGTCGATTCGACGCAACGTTTCCAGCGCGGCTTTATTTCGGTGGTGCCGCTCAAGTATTTGCCGTTGAAGGCGAAGTCCTCCTCGACGAAAGGCGCGGAAAGCGAACTCGCAGTCGAATTCAGCAGTTGCCACTTCAAGTACACCTTCCAATCGGCCAGCGGCGTCTGCTGCATCTGCCGGTCGACTTCCTGCATGAATTTAGGTTGGTCAACGTTCATATCCACGTCGGTCGGTATTTGCGTGTGTTTGAAGTAGCTTGTCCAGTCGATGTGGGGAGCCATCGCTTGCAGTTGGACAAACGTCGTGTTGTGATCGGTAGCGGACGGATCGCGCAGCGCGACCTTGTCGAGCGACGCCTCGGCTAACTTCGTCTCCATGCTCATGATCGCTTGCGCAGCGGCTGCGGCGGACTTCTGGTCCCACCCCGCGAGTTTGAACATGGCGGTGACGTGCTCCCCATACTTTTCGCGGGCTTGCTTGAAGCGAGGTTCCGGTTTCAGATAGTAGTCGCGATCGGGCAGGCCGAGGCCGCCGGCTCCCAGATCGGCCAGCACCCAAGAAGGCTTATGCGGGTCCTGCTGGCCGCCGAGGGCGAAGGGAACCTGAACCAGAATGGCGTGCATCTCGGCCATCACCTGCTGTAGAGCGGCGCTGTCGCGCGCCGCGTCGATTTTGGCGAACCACGGTTTGATTGGATCCATGCCGCCGGCATTCACGCGGGTTTCGTCCATGCAGGCGCCGTAGTAATCGCCGATGATTTGTTCGGTACTGCCCTGGGGCGCGTTCTTGTCCGCGGAGGCAGTTGCAAGAATTTCGCGTAGCTTGTCTTTGGAAGATTCGCCCGCGGCCCAGCGTTTGCTCCAGCGAGTCATCGACGCGGGAATCGGATTGTTCGCTCGCCACGTGCCGTTGGCAAATTCGTAGAAGTCGGTGCACGGTTCGGCCTTACGATCGAGATCGCCGAGGTCGATGCCATGCAGGGACGAGCTCTGGGAGAACAGAACTGAACCATACGTTAAGAGCCACACGATAAAGAGCCGGGACAGCGACTTCGGACCAACGCGCATATGTTCCTCGTTCCAATCTTCGACTCAGCCCGCGGCGGCAGCCATTTTAGACGAAGCTGCGGGGAAACGGTTTGGAAGCAATCGGTTTTCGGGGTTGAGAACTGGAGACGACGGTGGGGCTCGCCGCATCAAGGGCGAGACGCCCTCGGGACAGCCGGCAGCAGGCTGGCGCTACCAGAACTCCAGAACTGCTCCCCTAGCCGCCCGCCTTCAGTTCCGTCAGTACTTGCTTGGCGATTTCTTTCAGAGTTTCGAAGACGCCAACGCCCTGGAAGGCGACCGCTTCGACGATGGTTTCGTTTTTCTTGCGCAATTCGGTAGAGAGCATGTCGATGGGTAGAATGTTCGGCAGATCTCGCTTGTTCAACTGGAGCACGTAGGGAATCTTGTTGAAGTCGTAGCCATGTTCCTTCAGATTCGACATCAGGTTGTCGAGCGCTTCGACATTGGCGTCCATGCGCTGCTCTTGGGAATCGGCGACAAATACGATGCCGTCGACGCCGCGCAAAATCAACTTGCGACTGGCATCGTAAAAAACCTGGCCGGGCACGGTGTAAAGATGGATGCGCGTTTTGAAACCGCGCACCGAACCGAGGTCGAGCGGCAGAAAGTCGAAAAACAGGGTGCGCTCGGTTTCGGTGGCCAGCGAGATCATCTTGCCTTTCTGCTGGTCCGCTGTTTTCTGATAAATCACCTGCAGATTCGTGGTCTTGCCGCCTAATCCGGCGCCGTAGTACACGATCTTGCAATTGATCTCACGGGCTGCGAAGTTGATGAAACTCAAGACTTTCCTCAAATGCGGGCATACCCTTCCGGGGCTGCCGCGCACGCCAATTCTTTTATGGAGGCTCGCGTCTTTATATCATACGGGACGTGCTGAACGCAGGTTACTCAGGTGACCCCCCGGTATTTCACGGGCCGCTAATGGGCCGACGGTGTCGCGTAATACCCATGCTTGGTATAGATATCAACGTCTTTCTTGTCGATCAGAACCTCGATGCTGCGATAAGCAGCCGGGCCGGACACGACCTTGGGGACGTATGCCAGTGTGTATTGGTTTCGGGCCTCGGAGGTGAGTTGGGCATACGCCACTTCCATCGCATTCCGGGAAAGTTCGCTCAAGATCTGTCCGCCTCCGGTGGCTGAGACATACTTAGGGAGGATGTCGCTATAGCCCTGTCCCGGCAGGTGGTGAATCCTTTCGATCTGGCGATAGCCGGGCAGCGCCCCGCTGTCGACTACAACCGCCTTTACCTGGATGCCTTGTGTCTCAAGCACGCGCAGCACTTCCTTGTAGCTGGCCCGGCTGCCCAACTCCCGCCCATCGCTGATGACGAAAATCAACTTCCGTCGGGTGCGCTCGCGCCGGCTAAGATCCAGCGCCGCGCGCAGGATAGCGTCATTCAAAACGTAAGCCTCCCGGGGAGGGGTATTGACGGGCGCGATGACCGGTCCTCCAGCCGGAGCCCCATTAATGGTCGGTCCGTTCGGCCCCAAAGGTCCGTTCAGTACTGGCGGTCCATTGTCGTGCCCGCGCACCAGTTTCATTTCGTTCAGCGCACCCGTCAGCCTCTGCAGCCTTCCGGTAAAGTCCGTGACCTGGCTGACCGTGCTGCTGTAGGTGTAAAGCGCAACCTCGTCGTACGGGCTGAAGGCGCCGACCAGCGACCCGTAGGTCTGGTTTACCTTCTGCAGAGCTACGTCAGACATGCCAGTGTCAAGAACAATGGCCACCGAAAGTTCAAAAGGATCGCTGGAGAAGTACGACAGTGTCTGTTTCTTGCCGTTTTCGAGCACCGTGAAGTCCTTGGGAAGCAGACCATCGACGCGGACACCATGAGAATCTTTGACCATGACTGGAATCTGCACCAGGGTGGTCGGAACCCGGATCGTGTAGAGGTCTTCGTTGGGATTGATCTGGTTTCTCGGTCGGCTGCCCGCCGGAATGGTTTCCACCGGAGGCATAGGGGGCGGAGCCTGCTTGTTCTGATCTGGCTGCTGGCCGGCCTCGCCCGGATAAGCAGGTGGGGCGCTCGCGCCAGACTCGGGCGGCACCTCGGCGGGCAGCTTGGGAGCCGGGGGCTGGACGGTCGAGGGGGCGTCGGGGATATCCTGCGCCGGTTGGGAGTTGGCGGGCGGCTGAGACTGGTTTCCGCCGGACTGCGCTTGCAGGGCGGGGAGCGCCAAGACGGAAGCTAAAAACGGCAAGGACAAGCACAAAGACCAGGACAAGATCGCCAGTGACCGCGCTGCCAGAGCCCTCAGAGCGGATCTTAAGCGGATTCGATATCCTTCGTTTCCCGCGTTTCCCGTTACCGGTGCCGTGGTTGCCATGTTCGCCCTAAAAATTGACACTTTCCCGCCTGTTAAGATGCCCAATCCACCCCATTTGGTGCATCTAAGGATTAGACTAACACTAACCAAGAATCTCAGAGAGAGTCCCGGATGTCTAACCTTCTCCTTTCTCAGCATCGACTTCTGGCCTTCCTGGCATTGGCTACGCTGTTGCTGGCATCCCGATTTAGCCCAGCCCAGCAGTCGACTCCCCAGCAATCCTCTGCTCAACAGTCTTCTGCTCAACCACCAGCGCCCAGCCAGCAACCCGCTTCCCCGGCTCAGAAACCGGATGAGCAAAAATCCGACGATACTCAGCAGCCCACCGAGACCCTGAAAGTCAATGTCAATGTAGTGCAGCTTTTCTTCAACGTCAAAGACAAACACGGTGCGCTCATCCCCAACCTCAGCAAGGCCGATTTTGCAGTGAACGAAGACGGTCAGCCGCAGACCATCAAGTATTTCACGGCCGAGACCAATCTCCCGCTCACGCTTGGGATCTTGATCGACTCCAGCGGCAGTCAGCGCAATGTTCTCGACATGGAGAAAGAAGTCGGCGGGGCGTTTTTGCGGCAGATATTGACCGACAAGGATGAGGCTTTCGTCATCGGCTTTGATATCTCTGTGGATCTGCTGCAGGACTTCACCCGCGATGCTCATCGCCTGCAGGCCGCTCTGAACAAGGCGAAGATTAACGTGGATTACACCAGCGGCGGAATCCCGGGCATGGGGGGGGGGACCCGTACCCCAGCATAATTCGCCGGGAACGCTGCTTTACGATGCCGTGTACCTCTCCGCCCACGACATGTTGTCGAAAGAAGTGGGCCGCAAGGCCATGGTGCTGCTCACCGATGGTGAAGATGAGGGTAGCCGGCTGAAAATCCAGGATGCGATCGAAGCCGCGCAGAAAGCGGATTCCATCGTCTATGTCCTGCTCTGCGCCGATCGCGGATTCTACGGAGGGTTTGGTTATTCCGGCGAATCAGAAATGCGCAGACTTACTGAGCAAACCGGCGGCCGCGTCATCAACGTGGGCAACAAGTTCGACAAGCTCCGCGACGCCTTCGATCAGGTCGCTGCCGAACTGCGCAGCCAGTACAACATCGGCTACACCCCGACGAACGCCAAGCTCGATGGTACCTACCGCAAGCTTGAAATCAAGAACAAGCAGGGCAATAAAATTCAGGCCCGCGCCGGCTATTACGCCGGCCGTAAACAAGACTAACCGGCTTGGAGCACGGCTCGGTGCAGCCGGCACTCCTGCCCGCTGCCTTCGATTCTGTGCTTGCTCTTGATTTTCCTGGACTCTGGACTGAAGGCACTGGCAGGGTCAAAGTCAAAAGGCGCAGGCGCCCCCGCCACATAAACACACCTACAGCGGGGCCCGCCTGGGTTCTACGCTGCCGCTTCCGTCCACCGAACCCTGCGCCCGTCACGACTGCTCGTATGTGCCAGCAAGATTCCACGCATGGTGCCAAGCGCCTGTTGCGGCGTCACATCCAGCGGAGATCCCTTCTCCATCGCATCTCTCACGTTGGCGTAAAAACCGCGATAGTCCCCGCGTTCGGTCTTTACCTTACTGGTTTCTCCACCCACGCGGCTCAATGTGCCCCAACGTGCCTCCGGTTCCTCGCCCCAATCCGCTCCCCAGGCAGGCCCGTCGGGACAGTTCTCGCTGCGCAAAATTTCCTCCTGCGGGTCCATGCCGTACTTCACGAACGATCCTTTGGTCCCGTGAATCAGCAGGTGCGGCCCCGGAGCGTAGGCAATACTCCGCGCCCGCAAGGTCGCTCGCAGATGCGAATATTCCATGTGCACGTCGAAAGAATCGTCGATCTTCGAATCTCGCCTCTGGCAGAATGCCGCCGCCCAAATCGTCTCCGGTTCGCCAAACAAAACCAGCGCCTGATCGATCAAATGCGGCCCCAGATCCCACAGAACACCCGCCGCAGGATGGTCCGCGCGCTCCCGCCACACGTTCTTGGACTCCAGCCGAAACCGGTCGAAGCGGGCCTCATATTCGGCCACCGCGCCCACCGCCCCGGACTTCAACAGCCTCTTGACTGTCTGGAAATCTCCATCCCAGCGCCGGTCTTGATACACCGTGACCAGGCGCCCGCGATCGGCAGCAAGACGCACCAGTTGCTCGGCCTCCCCCAGCGTCGGCGCAAATGGTTTGTCCACTACCACGTCGCGTCCAGCTTCGAGACAGGCTTTGGTGTAAGAGAAGTGCGAATCATTCGGAGTGGCGACCACGCACAATTGGATCGTCTTGTCCGAGAGCATTTCATCCAGCGTGCGCGCCACACGGACCTCGGGATATTTTTCCTTCGCCTTCGCCCCGTGGCGCTCGAGAATGCATGCCAGTTCCATCCCCGGAACGCCGCGAATGACGGGTGCATGAAACGCCTGTCCCGCCAGACCAAATCCGATTAAACCCACTCGTACCATGTCTTTTCATCTCCGCGCCGCGATCGGCCTTCAGCGGTCCTTCACGCGCCGCACAAATTTCAATCCCGACCAGACCTCAGTCACCGCGCATACTTTTATATCCACCAGTCCTGCGTCCAATCCAATCTGACGCACAATATCTCCATTCAGGTCGGTGGCCACACCGGAACTCTTCTTGGGCCAACTCGCCCATAGCATTCCCGCGGGTGCGAGCCGTTTGCAGATGCGTTTGAATTCCTTTGCCAGTTCTGATTTCGATTTCCCGAACACCATCGCAAAGTCAAGCCGAGCCTTACCGTCCCCCGCGTTCTCGCAGCCGGCAAGCGCTGCGCTTAACTCGGCACGCACCTCGGCCGGCGCATCGAGTAGACTGACGCGGAAACCAGGTTTGATTCCCAGCTTCTTGGTTAGCGGCGTCCCTGAATATCCTGGCATGGTCTCGGGCTCGGCGGGAACGGCAATTCTTACTTTTGTGGCGGCTGCACCCAGGGCGTCAGTTCGGTGTTGTGCATGATCGCGACCAGCCAGTCTCCGCCGGACTTGATGAATATGCAATTGGCCAGACCAGTGCGGTAAGGAGAAGGGTTGCCGGTATTGTCGACCGCGCCCGTCATCTCCCAACGGATATCGACTGCGGCAAGATCAGGCCGCAGAAAGCGAATCTTGGTGACTTCGCCGGTTTGATGGCTTTGTTTGAAAAACCGTTCAAAAGCTGCCGCGTGAAACTTCTCAATGTCGGCCTGTCCGGATGCGCTTTGTCCACGGACGTTGGTGAAGTCCGCATCGCTAGCGAACATGGACGAAAACCGACGGGCGTCGTGAGCGTTCCATCCACCCATCCATCGGTCGTCAACGACAGCCTTGATCGCGGCTTCATCGGCGGCATGTCCGGCGGTCTCGGCCTGCTGCGCGCCACCCAGGAATGAGGAAGCTGTCGGGATCAGAAGTGCGAACGAAGCTAGGACTGCAAGCGGATGGGACACAAACGCCTCCCGATGGTCGCCGCAGATTGTACGCGGTGAGTGGAGAAAATCCAATCCGACTGTGCGCCGCCCTTCAATTGCGGCGAGTTGCGAAGTCCAGCTGTCTATTGCGTCGGCGAGTACCATCCGCGCCGCGACCGCACCCGGAGATTCTTTCGATCGTTGGCAACGATTTCGATGGTGCGGTAATGCCCGTCCGCCTTGAGGTCCGCCGGCTTGTAAGAAATGGCGTACTGGCTGCGGAGTTCGTCCTGAATCTCGGCAAACGCGTTGGCTACCTCGCGAATCTGGAAGGGGAAGAACGGGTGTCCGCCAGTGGCATCGGCGATGCGCTCCAGCACCTTGTCCCCTGCCCCTTTTGTGCCGCTGACGTTCGTGCTGATGGTATAGACGATCGCCTCTGCGCGCTGTGCCATCTCGATGGCTTCTTCGCGGGTGACGTGGCTCTGGTTATCTTCGCCGTCGCTGAGCAAAATGATGGCCCGCCGCACGGTCACAGATTTCGGAGCCTTTAGCAGCTTGTCGCGGCAGGCGAAATAGAGCGCATCGTAAAGCGCCGTGCCCCCGCCAGGACGCAGTTCGTGGACTCCGTGCGCCAGCAATTCGGTGTTGTCGGTGAAATCCTGTGTGACCTCTGGCGTCACGTCAAAGCCGACCACAAAGGCCTGATCGACGCGCGGGTGAATTGTCTGATTCAGAAACTCGATGGCGGATTGCTGCTCGAATTTGAACCGGTCGCGCACCGAGTTGCTGGCATCGATCAGCAGTCCGACCTGCAGCGGCAGATTGGTCTCGGCGTGGAAGCTGCGGACCTCCTGCGGCGGCTTGTTGTCGTCGAGTACGTGGAAGTCGGCTTGCTTCAGATCGGTAACCCGGCGCCCATGCTTGTCGGTCACCGTGAACACGACGTTCACTTCGTTGCTGGTCGCATGGAGGGTGGTAAGAGCGTCATCCGTCGTCGGGGTAGTGGGATCGGCAGCCCCCTGCTGCTGCGGGGCCGCCGTTGAAGCCGGAGGTGCCGACTGCGAAGTCGCGCTCCCCGCCATAAGCCCGAGAAGAACCAGCCCCAACCCTTGAATGAGCTTCATCTTAACGATCTTCGTCCCCAAAGTTTTCATCGCTATCAACATTATATCCGCCGCCAACAAGCCCAGCCTGATTCAAACCCGCTTCGGGGAGAGGTTGCCGGCAACCTCTCTCTCGATGGTCGACAGAAAAGCCTGCAGTTCCGCCGGCAGAGAGCTTGCGAGAGCAATCGGTTCCTCCGTCCGCGGATGCGTCAGCTCCAACCTCGCCGCATGCAAAAAATTCCGCGACAGCGAGATCGCGCCGCCCTGGTCCGTCGCACCCCCCTGCCTCGCTCGCATCTCGCGCGGCGCGCCATAGAGCACATCGCCCACCACCGCATGCCCCAGCGACACCATGTGGACGCGAATCTGGTGGGTCCTGCCGGTATCGATCTTCACTTCAACCAGCGTGAACTTGCCAAACGCCGAATCCAGCCGACGAACTACACTGTAATGCGAGATGGCCTCGCGCCCGCCAGTCCCGCGCGTGGTCATTCGCACGCGCCGCACCCGGTCGCGGCTGATGCTGGCCGAAATCGTTCCCCGATCTTTCTTCACCCACCCGTGGACCAGCGCAATGTAGGTCTTCTTTACGTCGCGCCGGGCAAACTGCGCCGCCAGCTTGCGATGCGCTTCGTCGTTCTTTGCCACCACCATCAGCCCGCTGGTCTGTTTGTCCAGCCGATGCACGATCCCCGGGCGCATCTCCCCGCCCACAGCCGACAGGCTCGCGAAATGATGCAGCAGCGCATTCACCAGCGTCCCGCGATTGCGCTGATCTTCCGTGGGGCCCGCCCCCGCATGCACCATCATTCCCGCGGCCTTGTTGATAACCGCCAGATCGTCGTCTTCATAGAGGATGTCCAGCGGAATCTCCTCTGCCATGGCGCGCAGAGCAGGCCGCTCCGCCGAGCCGAGAACGGCGATGCGCTCGCCCCCGCGCAGCTTGAGCGCAGCCTTCGCAGGAGCATCGTTCACCGAAACCTTTTGTTCCGAGATCAGCTGCTGCGCCCGCGCCCGGCTCACGTCGAGCTGTGCCGCAAGCAATTGATCCAGACGTTTGCCGGCGTGGTCAGACGTGACGGAAATAAGAATTGGAACGGCTTGCGGCACTAGACGGGAAGGATACTACAGGCAGTTGGATGCACCGCTTGTCGGAAAGCGTCGTTTCGGGGGAGGTCTTTTTTATCTAACGGGTCGCGCTGATGGTCCGCGCCGGGACCGCCTTCGAGCCAGGACGCAGCCACCAGATCAATCCGCCGGCCAGCACCAAACCAATCGCGATCAGCTGCGTTCCGGTCATCGCCCCACCAAATACCGAGCCCCGACCGGGATCGTCGCGTAAATATTCGAGGAAGAATCTGGCAACGCCGTAGATGAACATAAACGCGCCAATCACCTGGCCGTCGAACTTTCGGCGCTTGAGCAGCCACATCAGGAAGAAGAAATTCGCCAGCTCCACCGCCGACTCGAACAATTGTGTCGGTTCCAGCGGCACGCCCAGCGGCGTCCCGGTAATGGACTTCGCCAGCGGATTGTGGAAGACCACGCCCCACCAGTGCTGCGTCGGTTTCCCATAGCAGCATCCCGCGGCGAAGCAGCCGATGCGGCCAAGCGCGTGTCCCAGCGCCAGACCGGGAGCGAATGCGTCGCAAGTCCCCAGCGCCGGCATCTTGTGCTTCCAGACATACCACGCTGCCGCCGCGAACGCGGCCAGCAAGCCTCCGGAAAAAACTCCGCCCGCCTGCAACGTGTTGATGCTGAAAATCTCGCTGGGCTGAGCCGCGTAGTAGCTCCACTCATTGAGGACGTAAAGCACCTTCGCCCCGATGATGCCGCAAAGCACAACCAGAATCCCCAGGTTCCATGCCTTGTCGCCGTCAATTCCCAGCCGCTCGGAATTGCGCACACTGATCCCCAGTCCGATCAGGACGCCCATGGAAACCAGGAATCCATACGTCGGCAGGAAAAACTTTCCCAGATGAAAGAGTTGCGGGTACACAGTCTAATTGGATGCGGGAAAACCCGGATTCGCTACTGGAACCAGTTTAGCAGGTACGCGAGAACGCAGCGATGATGCGGGGAGAATCAAAAGCTGGCGCGGACAAGAGTGTCCGCCCCCACCTAAAACAAAAGCAAGCCGACCCACTAAGCCGTGTGACGGGCCGAGAATGAACCCGTCGGTAGACGTTGGGAACCCGCCGAGACCCTTTAGGCATCTCCGCATGACGGAGCGTCGCACACCGGATCCTAGTTCGAGTCGAGTCCCCGTTCATTCAGCATTGGTTCAAAAATCGGTTACCGCCATCACCAACCCGGCAGGCCGGCTTTCAATCTGGATGCTAGGCAAAACTCGCGTGCTTGGCAAGGGGAAGAGCGCAAAAAGTTGGCAGGCCGCTTGCTACCAAAGTAACTTCGGGGCGAGCAAATGGGCTGGCCAAGCGATTTATTCCTTAGTTCCTTGCGCCCAATAGCTGCTCCGCGCCAGCACGGCGTCCTCCGCATCGTTCGATCGCAACCGCACTCGAATCTGATGCAGTCCTTGATGCGGATTCCTGGGTGCGAAGCTCAGCAGATAGCGGTTATGGAGATGATTGGTGAAGTCATTCATCCGCACTTCAAATTTCTTCCGCGTCGCGAACAGTTCGTACTCCCCACCCGTCAGGGAAGCGATCGTGCTCGGAATATTTTTCTTCATGGCTTGCGCTATCCGGAACCCGAGGTCCAGAAAGTCAACGCCGTTGTGCATCTCTTTAGCGTTGCTGCCGCGCCCCGTGTCGAGAATATTGGAGAGCGCGGGTGAAAACGCGAGTGCGTACATCAATGCGTTACTCTGCCCAATGGCCGCCACCGTGTCCTCAATCTTCCCCTGGCTGCCGTGGTCGCGGATTTCACTGATCAGCAACAGCACCCGTAGCCGTTCCTCCGGTTCCTGGCGCAGCAGTTTCACTGATGACTCGATCGCATCTAGGATGGCCGCACCGCCGTCTCCCGGTTGCAGTTTTCTCAAGTCGTCTTCGACGAGGTTCGCACTCTTTGTAAAATTTCTCATGATCGCAACCTGGCTGTCGAACTCGACCACCGCCACGCGGGCCGTTCCCAGGCTGAACAACGGGTCCAACATTGACTTCAAGCCCTGCATCCTGGGGAACTCGTAAGCGGCCCGGCCTCCTCGCTGAATCGCCACGACCAGCGAGATCGGCTGCTCCTCGGGCGCGTCGTCAAGCCGCGCCGGTTGCTCGACCCCGTCGTCTTCCACCATGAAGTCCTCGGCTCGCAGGCCATACACGATTCCCCCCTGCCGGTCTTTTACCAGTGCCGGAACCACCACTACATTGGATTGGGAGCGGAGAGTTGTTTCCTGAGGCAGAGCGATACTGCCGAGCAGGGTAACCAGGAGTAGGGGCAAAACATGCAGAGTTAAAACAGACGGGTTTGAAACAAAAAGGTGGGTTCCGGCACGGCGCACCCTACCCAGCCTTGCGTTTTTCGTCCAGAACTTCATCCAGCGCATCGGCTAATAGATGCGCCCGCTTCAGATAATCGGTTGCCCCGTTGTCCAGTCTTTTCTTGAGCAGGTGATATTCATCGGCAATATTCAGTGCCGCCAGAACGGCCAGCCGCACCGTATCAATCGTATTGGTCGCCTCGGCCACGGCGCGCATCTTTGCGTCAACATATTCCGCCAGCTTCAGAATGTAGTCTGGATCGGACCCGCGCAGATTGTACGCCTGGTCAAAAATCTCCACCCGCACGCTGGAGTTCTGCGGGTCCCTCAAAATCTGATCCTTGGTCGCCGTAGCCATAAAGCACTCCTCCGTGGGTGGCAGCCCGTCAAGACGCAGATTGCTGCCTCTCTCTGCGCAATTACTAACCCTTAGCTTGCCTCGGCAATCGTCTCGATCTGGTCCAACATTTTTTCGACCCGACTGCGAATGTCCTCCCGCTCTTTCTTCAACCGAACCGTCTCGCGCCGCAGCGCTACCAGTTCTTCTTCACGGTCTTCCATTTGCTGCCGCAGCCGCTGCGCATCCCGTTCTGCTGTAGCCTGGGCCTGGCGCGCCGCTTTGTACATTTCTATGGTGCGATAAATCTTGTCTTCGAGCGCCTGAAAATCGTCCGCCGGAACCTGCTCTGCCACCTGCTCGACCGCATTCAACGCCATGATTGCACTCTTCCCTGCCAGGATTTCTGAAACTTCTTCGCAGTATACTCCACATTTTTGAGGACAACGCACCCCATCGCTGGGCTCAGTCGGACAATCTGGCGGCGGCGGATTGGTTTATACGCTCTGCCGCCAGGCAGCTCAATTCCATGAAACACCCGCCTCTTTTTTCGCTCGGCTTGTTCCTCGCGCTGCCCATTCCCACGCGCCGTTTGGCGTCCTCCGCCACAAAATGACCAACCACACAAAAAGCCGCGTAAGTGCCTGG
>Ga0207040_1129_pt1 | contig 21862 bp, 11 predicted proteins | sample Alteio_BWMinCont_72_FD_153279 | JGI IMG/M metagenome (GOLD analysis project Ga0207040, IMG submission 153279) | Enriched cells from forest soil in Barre Woods Harvard Forest LTER site, Petersham, Massachusetts, United States -... | ecosystem: Environmental > Terrestrial > Soil > Temperate forest >... | reverse complement strand
CAATGAGCCTGTCCAGCCTTACCTCGACCAGACGATCGAATTGATTGTTTTCAATCTTGGTGAGCAGTAGCAGTGACTGATTCAATTTGGTCAGCCTTCCCGTGGCGTCGTAAATAATCTGCAATTGTTTCATTTGACTCTCCTCGAGGTGACGGTCCTGGATTAGCAGATCCAGGCGGGAATTAATAATGGCCAGAGGCGTTTGCATTTCATGAGAGGCGTTCTCGGTAAAATTTTTCAGGCTTTCGTAGTCTTGAAGGACCCGCGCAGTCATCTGCTGCATGGAACGCTCCAGATCCGCAAATTCATCGATGCTGGTTTCAACCGGTGCAATGGAGCGCCTGCCCGCCAGGGTGAACTGCCGAACAACGCGGTCCGCCACAACCTGGCGGGAGGAAGGATTGCTGTTGACCTAGTACACGGAGGGCTGAGAATCAGCAATACCTATTATCCCCTGGGGTTTGATTCTTCGGGCATATTCGACCGTTTCCAAAAAGGAGACCGGTCCCAGGGAACGGGCCTGGGCCTGGCCATCGTTAAACAAATTTGTGATCGATACCGGTTCGGCATCCAATATGCGTATATGGAAGGGCAGCACGTGTTCACGCTCTCTTTCTAGCTTCAGAATTTCACCAGAATCCTTGGCTATTTTAGACGCCGCGATCCCGTTTAAAAAGAGTCCAACGGTCGCAAATACACAAGGGATGAAAGGCAGCACGCTTATTACGGTGGCCCTGCTGTGGCTAAATGCGCCGTCTTTTTCGCAAAAGATTGGCGTGGACTATTACCTGGATCAAGCCCTGGTCAATAGCCCATTGTTGAGGGATTACGAATACCAGGCTCAGGCAACCGTGCTGGACAGCCAGCGCATTCGGGCAGGATACCAGCCCCAGGTCACCGGCAGCAGCATTAATTTGTATGCACCCATTGTGAACGGATTTGGTTATGACGTTGCGATCAGTAACGGCGGGAACTTTACCAGCGTTGTAGCCGTAGACAAAACCCTCGTCGGAAAAAAGAACCTTTCCAGCCAGTTTGGAGCCGTTGACCTGCAGGGGCGATCGATCCGAAATGCGTCCAAGATTTCGGAGCAGGACCTCAAGCGCACGGTGACTGCGCAATATATCACCGCCTACGGTGATTTGCTTCAGCTCGATTTTTATCGGGAGATCGGTGACCTTTTTGCCAAAGAAGAAAAGATCCTGCGTGGGTTAACTGAAAAAAATGTCTACCGGCAGACCGACTACCTGACTTTTCTGGTGACGCTCCAGCAACAGTCCTTGCTACTTCGCCAATGGGAGATCCAATATAAAAATGATTTAGCCACGCTGAATTACCTCAGCGGCATTTTGGACACCAGCGCCCGCGAACTGGAGGAACCGCTGATCGAATTGGACCGCCTCCCCGATTTTTCTGCATCGGTCTTTCTGCAGCGATTCACGATTGACAGCCTGAAATTGTCTAATTCCCGGTCTCTAGTGGATTTCAGTTATAAGCCGAAAGCCCATCTTTTCGCGGATGCCGGGTATAGTTCCTCCCTGGCTTTTGAACCATACAAGAATTTTGGGACGAGCTTTGGTTTCAGTGTAACCGTGCCCATCTACGACGGCCATCAGAAGAAAATACAATATCAGCGTCTGGAAATCGCCGAAAGAACCCGTGCCGGATACGAGCATTTTTTCAGTAGCCAATACCACCAGCAGATTGCCCAATTGATGCAGCAAATACACGCGACGGACGACCTGATTGAGCAGATCAATGACCAGATTCGCTACAGCGAGCGGCTGATCCAGGTTCAGGACAAGTTGCTGGAAACCGGAGACGTCCGGATCTCAGACTTAATTCTGGCTTTGAGCAACTACCTTACGGCCAAAAACCTGCTGACCCAAAATCATATCAGCCGACTCCAAATCATCAACCAATTCAATTACTGGAACCGATAAAGCCCAGCATGAATAAGATCTTTCGTTACGCACTGCTCTTTTGCCTGGCTTCCTGTTCGGGGCCCAAGGACAAAGTGGACGATTCCGGACCTGCGGCGGATGCCCGGACTCCCGTCACCATAACCCACGTCAGCCGGGGTACACTGACGGATTATGTGGACCTGAATGCCGTATCCTCTTTTCTTCGCAAGAGCTTCGTTAAGGCTACCGCCAATGGCTTCCTTCAGACGGTATCTGCTGCGCCGGGCCAGTTCGTCCAGAGCGGCCAGCCCTTATTCACGCTCAAGACTAAGGAAGCGCAAAGCATTGGCAATGCCATTGGCCAGCTAGATTCTACCTTGCGATTTTCCGGGCTGATCAGTATCCATGCTACGGATCCCGGCTTCGTGACCCAACTGAATCATCAGGCGGGCGATTATGTTCAGGATGGGGAACCATTGGCCACCATCAGCGATGTGAACAGTTTTGTATTCCTGCTGGACCTTCCATACGAATACCGCAACCTGGTGCTCGGACACCGCAGCGTGGAATTGGATTTGCCGGATGGAGAAAAGCTGGAAGGAGCAATTGCCTCCCTGATGCCCACCGTGGACGCGACCTCCCAAACGCAAAGTGTCGTCATCCGGGTTCACCCTCCCCATTCCATACCCGAAAACCTGATAGCCAAAGTGCATATTGTCAAATCACAGCGGCAAAATGAACAATCATTGCCAAAACTGGCCTTGCTGACCAACGAGACCCAGGATGCGTTCTGGATAATGAAAATGATCGACAGCGACCGTGCGGCTAAGGTCTGGGTCCGCAAAGGTCTGGAGACCCAGGACCGCGTGGGGATCGATTCTCCCCAATTTTCAGCCACCGACCGCATTTTGCTGACCGGAAATTATGGCCTTCCGGACACAGCCCGGGTCCTGGTTGAGGCTGATAGCGTTAAATAACCCAAAACGGGAACCTTGAAGAATTTTTTCAGCGCTTATCGGACGCCTTTGGCTGTGATGGCTCTGTTCATCCTGCTAGCCGGACTTCTGGTCTACAGCCGGATGCAGACGGCGCTGTTCCCGGAGATCAGTTTTCCCAAGATAAAAGTTATTGCGGACGCGGGCTTGCAGCCGGTGGACAAGATGATGGTAACCGTGACCAAGCCATTGGAAAACGCCATCCGGCGGGTGCCGGACCTGAACTATGTCAGAAGCATCACCAGTCGGGGCACCTGTGAAATCTCGGCCTTTATGGACTGGTCGGCCAATATCGACCTGAGCCAGCAACGGATTGAATCGCGGATCAACGAAATGAAAAGCGATCTGCCGCCGGATGTACAAATCACGGTAGAAAGGATGAATCCATCCATTCTTCCGGTCATGGGATATACGCTGGAAAGCCGGAACAAGAACCCGATCGAATTAAAGCAAATTGCCAACTACATAGTCAGGCCCTACCTGTCGCAAGTCAGCGGGGTTTCTGAGGTTCGGGTCATAGGCGGCAAAACCAAGGAATATTGGCTCACCCTGGACGCGCACCGCCTGAGCGAGCTCTCCCTGACGCCGGAGGAGGTAGACCACGCGCTGAGCCAAACCAATTTCATCCGATCCAACGGATACATCAGTGATTACCGTTACCTGTACCTAACGGTCACCGACGCTACCGTGCATACCATCGACGATATCCAGAAGCTGGTGATCCGCAATGATGGAAACCGGATTGTTCTGTTGGGAGATATTGCCAAGGTATCGGTCCAGCAAGCAGTTGAATTCACCAAGATCAATGCGAACGGCAAAGATGGCGTGCTGATTGCCGTAATCAAACAGCCCAACGCCAACCTCGTGCAATTATCTGGCCTCGTGGAAGAAAAGATCAAGGGCTTGGCAAACTTGCTTCCCGAAGGTGTCACTATTCAACCCTATTATATCCAGGCGGATTTTGTCCGGGATGCCATACGCAGCGTGTCGGATAGCGTCTGGGCCGGCTTATTGCTGGCGATCGTCGTCGCCATCATTTTTCTGCGCTCCCTGCGGGCCAGCGCCACCATCCTGATCAGCATTCCGGTAACCCTGGGCCTCACCCTGATGGTCCTGTTCGCTTTTGGCTATACCATTAACATCATGACCCTGGGCGCGATGGCGGCAGCCATCGGCCTGGTGATTGATGACGCCATAGTCATCGTGGAACAAATTCATCGCACTCGGGAAGAGCACCCCGACTATCCTGCCGCCCGGGTCGTTTGGGAAGCCGTAAGCTGGCTCATGCCGGCCATGATCGGATCTTCCGTGAGCACGGTGGTCATATTCATTCCTTTTTTGTGGATGACCGGAGTAGCCGGAGCCTATTTCAAAGTGATGACCAATACCATGATCATCACCTTGGTCTGCTCGTTTGCGGTCACCTGGATCATCCTGCCGGTCATCTACCTGTTGTTCGCGCCAAGTGCCAGGAGTGCTGGCCATTCGCAAACGAAACTGCCCCGCGCCCCGCGGAAAGGGAGATGGGTATATTTTTTCATCCGGCGGCCCTTGCTCAGCCTGATCCTGGTGGCTTCCCTGGTCCTTTCGTCTTGGTATATCGTTCCCCGCCTGGAAACGGGGTTCCTTCCGGAAATGGACGAGGGCAGTATTGTGCTTGACTATGTTTCGCCGCCGGGAACTTCGCTGGAAGAAACGGACCGGATGCTCCGGGAAGTCGAAAAAATATTGGCGACCATACCCGAAGTCCAGGCCTATTCCCGGCGCACGGGAACGCAGATGGGATTTTTCATCACGGAACCCAATCAGGGGGACTACCTGATCCAGCTGAAAAATCAGCGAAGCCGGACCACGGACGGGGTCATTAGCGATATCCGGAAAAAGATTGAGGCGTCGCAACCTGCCCTTCGGGTCGATTTGGGCCAGGTAATCGGGGATATGCTGGGAGACCTTACCACTTCGGTCCAGCCCATCGAGATCAAAATATTCGGCGACGACCAGGAGCGTTTAAAGGGATTGGCCCGAAACGTGAAGGAAATCATTGATTCGGTCCCCGGAGTAGCCGATCCGTTTGACGGTATCGTAGTTGCGGGCCCTTCGGTGCGCGTAGAACCTGATTTTGCCCGCCTGGCGCAGTTCGGCCTTACGCCGGCGAGCCTTCAATACCAGGTTCAAACCGCATTGCAGGGACAAGTAGTTGGCTCGATACTCGAAAGAGAACAAATGACTGAAGTGCGTATGGTTTACCCGGGAAGCCGCCAGGCCTCGGTTTCCGAATTGGAGCGAATGCAAATCTTTCTTCCCAACGGAAAGCTCCGGCCCATTGCCGACCTGGCCCGCGTCGTGGTCAGTCCTGGCGATGCGGAAATCCAGCGCGAAAATAACCAGTCCATGGCCGTGGTCTCCGCCCGATTGGAAAACCGCGACCTGGGTAGCGTGGTCAAGGAAATTCAGCAAAAGGTAGGCGCGCAGGTTGCCCTGCCCAGGGGGTACCACATAATATATGGAGGCGCCTACGCCGATCAGCAGCAATCTTTCCGGGAATTGCTTTTCATCCTGATCAGTTCGAGCCTATTGGTATTTGGCGTGATCCTTTTTCTTTTTCGTGATTTCCGTGCCGCCTTTTTGATCTTACTGCTCGCAGTCCTGGGGATTTCCGGAAGCTGGCTGGCGCTTTTCCTCACGCAAACTCCGCTGAACGTGGGAAGCTACACGGGCCTGATCATGATTGTTGGTATTATCGGTGAGAATTCCATATTCAGTTTCCGGCAATTCGAAACCGCCCTCACCACACGCGGCGTGGATGAAGCGATTGCTTATACCATCTCCACCCGCTTGCGCCCCAAACTCATGACCGCCCTTGGCGCGATCATCGCGCTTGCCCCGCTGGCATCCGGCTTCGGAAGTGGAGCACAGATGCATCAGCCGCTCGCTATCGCGGTGATCGGGGGCTTCGTGGTGGCGCTACCGCTTTTATTGATTGTATTGCCAACCTGTCTTCGCCTGATTTACCGGCGCCGGAAATCAGCGACCGGCGCATCCGCCTGATTCACGCCCTGCCGGACCAATCATTAATCCTGATGGTTTTTTGTTGAAGCTCAGCCCTTAATTCTTGTTGTGGCCTGGGGCCGGCATCCACCTGGTTATGCAATTGGCGACCGCGGATCGCCCCATCGCCATAAACGAATCATTTCTCCTGTGGAGTAGCGCGGGTGGTTTCCGCCACCTGCTTTTATTTTGTCCTTACTCCACTACGATTTTATGCACTTCCGAGCCAGCGTCCGTCTGAATGCGGATTAGGTAGACGCCTTTGGCCAGGTCCCCGGTATACAGGGTATTGACCATTCCCAGGACGCTCAGGTCGCGGACCAGCCGGCCGGACGCATCGTAGAGCAAGAGCCGGTTGCAGTTTACTGAAGCGCTGACGGTAAGTGTTCCGGTCGATACCGGATTGGGATAGATGATAATTCCCAGGTCGTTATCCGTATAATTGATCCTGCGGGTGGCTGAGTATTGGTAAGCGCCGCCGGAATCGATCAGGCGGAGGCGATAATAGGTTATGCCCTTAGCCAGGTTGTTGTCTGTGAAGGAATAAGTGGAAGCAGTCATCGAGCCGGTGTCCGCGGCCAGTTCCCCAATGGGCAGGAAGTTGACATCGTCCATGCATTTTTCCACGACGAAACTGTCCACCAGAGTTCCCGGAGAAAGCGTCCATTGCAGGACCCCAGTCGCATTGACCCGGGTGGCGGTAAAATTTTGCAGGACCAGGGGGAGCGCCTGATTCTGATTTGGGCCACCCCCGTTAATCCAGAATTCGGAAAATCCAGTCACGCTGAATTCCGCGTAATATCCATTTTCGTTGGGAATGATAGTGACGGACTGGCGGGGTGGAATGAAGCGGTAGGCCCCGCTCAAGTTGTCATTGAGCGTGCTGTCTTCCTCAGCGGGCGCTTTGCTGTACTGGGTGATTCCGGATTCGTAGGCGTCAGTAATGGTCGTACAGTTGCTGCACCCGGTAGCCTGGATCAGTTTAACGGCTTCGCTGTCGAGAAAATAAAATCGAACGGAAACTGGTTGCACCGCAGGGTTAGTTGGTTGAATCACGAGATTCCGGTCCAGGTAATATTGGTTGTTGCTGTTTCGAACCGGGCCATGATTGATGAACATTCTCACCGAAGTGTTGCCCAGGTCTTGTCCGTTGGGGTTGAGTGAGGCGATGACCTGGCCATTTTCCGTGAAATCAATCCAATTGGTGCCGCTGACGCCTTGCAGCAGGCCACTGCTGATATTGGCTCCGTTGTAAATGGGCGCCTGGTCAAATAGGTGTACGTCGTCGATCCCTACGCCCTCATAGTTCGTAGCAGGATCACTGCTCATGACGATCCGGAATTGAACCCGCGGTGTGTTGACCGGGACAGCATAGCTCGAGACATGCCATTTGGTATAGGACAGCTGCCAGGCATCCCGGCTGGAGTTATCATACCAGTTGGTTCCGCTGTCCACGCTTCCCAGCTTGGTCCAATTGATCCCGTCGGTGCTGTACTCTACCCAATGGTAGTCGCAGTCGCAATCGTCTTCCGTTTGGAATATATGGCTGAATGATAGCATCGGATGGGCAAGGGAACTGAGGTCGAAGCAAGGCGAGATCAAATAGGACAATTCGTTGTTATTGTAATTGCCCGTCAGGCTGGTTACCCAGCATTTCGTTCCATTGGCAGCCTTGTTGATGACCTGCTTCACGGGAGTGCCCCACTGCCAGCTGTCGTTGACCCCCTGAGTATACCAGAATCCGGGACTGCTTTCAAATCCTTCCAGGTACGGATAGCTGGAAATTACCGGCGTGGTCTGGAAAACGATGTTCAGCAGGGAATCATTGAGATGGTAGGTATCCCCCGGATAGGCCACCCACAATCCCAGGTTATAGGATTGATAAGCGGACAGGTTGGCTTTTTGAGTGAATGTATAGGTCAGGATTTGACCTGGGTTCAATACGGGTATGCTCTCCGTAACGATGGTTCCATTCAGGGAATAGCTGACGGGAATATTTGTGAGGGTGTCCCGGCTATAGCTTTTTACTTGCAAACTGACCGATTCCGCGTTGCTGAGATTGCAAATGCCGGCCGTAATGGGGGCCACCAGTGACAAGGCCGCAACGTCCATCGATGACTTGGTAATGGTTATGTCATCAAAAGAATACCCGTTATCCAGGTCTCCGTCGGGAATGACCGAATTGGTCGAGGTATAACCTTGTTCACCGAATTTCACCTGAAAGCTACTAGTCGCAGTCTGCGCAGGTATGGCCGAAGCCAGGGTCCCGGTGATGTCAATGCTTTTGCCTGCCTGGTAGACGCCAATGCTGGAATCCTGATGCGTCAGGCTATCGACGAAAATCCAGGTAGCCTGGTCGCTGCCCCGGATCCAGACCCGGTTGCCTGGCAGGGAGAAATCGATGCCCTGGTTCTTATAATAATAATTCAGCCAGAGCTGAGTCCCGGGGGACTGATTGGACAGGTTAAAGGTCATAATCAGGCTATCGGCCGTCGCAAAGCCGGTATTGGTTACCTGGTCGAGCGTAGCACAACGGTCACCCGTACGCGCAAAACCGGAATTCACGAAGGTGCGCGCCCTGCCATTTTGCCCGTCGGCGAAAAAATCGCAACGGTCCAGTCCGACGAAGCCCAGGGTCGGGGAGCCATAGGATGAGGCAGCGGCAGTTTCAAACCCTTCGGTAAAGGAGGGACTAAGCGGGATCGTATCGTTCCGCAGTTGACTGATGGTCTGGGTGACCGTATCGTTGGCCGGCAAAGAATCTCCCGGATAGGATACCCAGGCGCGGATGCGGTAGGAGCCGGCAGCGGAAAAATCGTATGGCGTTACAAAGGTATAATCGAGCGTCGACTGTCCTGGGACAACCGATCCGTAACTTTCCGTCACGGTGGATCCTCCGTTGACCTGATAGGAGAGGCTCAACGGGCCGGATGAAGCCGTGCTGCCTAAATTCTTGACCTCAACCTGAAGGGATACATTGTTGCCCAAGACCGAGGACGTGTACTGCCTTCCGGTGCGCGGTGAGATGAGGGAATCTATGGAAAAATCGTTTTGGAAAGCAGGGAGGCTGCAAGATCCATTGTTGGGCGTTACATTGACGGCCAGGGCGCGCCGGCCTGGAGCCCCACTGTCCAGTGCCCGTACCGAAAACCAATAACTGCTGTCCCGGTTCAATCCGGCGAAAAGAAAACTGGTGTCCGTCGTGCTTGCAACGACCTGCATACTGTCTCCACGCAGGAGCATGATTTGATACAGATTGGCCGAAGGAATGCTGTTCCAGACGAGTTGGGTGTATCCCGGGCAGGCACTGTCCGCTACCAGGGTTGGCTGGCCCAGGACCGTGAAGGGATAATGGCTCATCCCGCTGAGTCCGGTTCCATTGCAGATCACCTGCACCAGGGCCTTGCTGGTGGCCGTGGGGGGCACTACCCAGGGAAAAAGCCGGGCGCCGGCCGCCACATTGCTGCTCAAGACGGTCCAGCTGTTTCCGCTATCGGCGGAGTATTCAATGGTAAAACTGTTTAAACCGCCACCATAAGTGCTCCAGCGAATGTATTCCGATTCGCCAGGAACCCAGGTCTCGCCGCCGAATGGATATTCCACAGTAACCGAAGGGGCAATAACCTGGTACGCTATGGCAAAACTTTGAGGTCCCGAGGGCACGCGGGTACCCTTGACGGAAACAGTAAAATTTCCCGCCGGGGGATTGTTGATGACCACCTGCTCTATGTTGTTGGTTGTATCGACGCCCTCGACTGCGTTGTTGTTGACATTGGCCGGGCTGGGATTCAGGATCATGGGCAAATGCATGCTGGCATCCGGCGCCGTGACCGTAAGGTCGAGATCATTAACCAGCGCGCTGCTGGCATAAGCCGCAGCGGCAACGTCCGGCCAGTAAAGCATTACCTTGATTTGATATAGGCCGGCAGGAACCCCGCTGATCGTAAAATTCGTGGTTCCGCCATTGCTCATGGAACCCGTGAAATATTGGCCCTTTTCCAACGATTCCACCGATGTCCTTGCGTTAAGCATGCCGAACCCGAAGGTATAATCCGGCCCCGGGTTGCCCAGGTCATCTGCACTGTTGCAAGCCAGCGCCTTAATCAATGCTGCCGTGGGATCCGCGCCGCCATGCAGTTGGCGGTAGCGCTGGTACAGCAGGGCCAAGGTCCCGGTAACGGTCGGGGCGGACATGCTCGTTCCCGAGAGGTAGCCGTAGGTATTATAAGGGAATGTGGAATATATATTTTGCCCTCCGGCCATAATTTCCGGTTTGATTCTTCCATCCTGGACGGGACCTCGGCTGGATCCCGGCTTGATGCCATAGGTCGTATTATCGATGCCGCCAACCGTCAATGCGTCTTTGGCGCATTGAAAGCCGGACTTTATGGTGGCAAAATCCGCCGGATAGGGAGAGCAGGTCAGTGCGCCGTCATTGCCTGCGGCAAATACGTGAAGCAAGTGGGGATTTTGATCCAGCTGCATGTCGGTGTAGGATGCCAGGTCGTCGTATACGCCTTCACCAGAACAGCCCGCGTTGCCTGAATAGTAGGAATTGTTGGTGAGCACCATATTGTAATCCGTGATATAGGTTGGTGCATTCACCAAGATATCGCTGAAATACTGGCTGACGATGCTGGCCTGGGGAGCCATGCCGTGGTATTTCGGATTCAGGATTCCGCCGCCCGCAGCCGTACCGGTGGAATGGGTGCTGTGTGCACTGGGCGCAGCGGGATTTCTTTGGTTCAGCCGGCCTGCGAAGTCAATGTGCGTGGAGGGGTCCCCGTCATCGCCCATGCCAAGCGTTACCTGGGTACCCTGCAGGTTGCGGCCTGCGGCAGCGCTGAGGGCATCCAGCCCGTGCGTCGCCCGATTATTATAATTAAGGGCAATGTCTTCCAGGTGTTGCTGCGAGAGATAGGTGATAAAAGGGAGGTCAGCAATCCGCCGCAGGGCTGCGAATCCAGCTCGGATGAACAGGGTTCGCGGTGGCTGGACTTTGGTGAATACGACCTCAGCTCCGGTGCGATGCAGCTCTGCAGACGCCTGGGCCGCATCCAGGCTTCCGGCATATCCGACGGCAATTAGGTCATGGGGTCCGAGCGTAGCTACGCCGCTCCTCAGATCGCCCAACAACTTGGAAGCAGGGGAAATGGCATAAGCTCCTACCACATGATGTTCTTCCAGCGAGGACAATGCGCTGCTGTCCCCTATCTCAGCCATAAACACATTTCCTGGTAACCATTCATACAGGCGGATTCCCAAGGAGGCAAGGGTTTTTTTCTCCTCTTCCCCCGGAAGCAGGTCCAGATGCAGGAGCACATAATATTTACCCCGGAAACGAAGGGATTCCCATTGGGTTGGCCTGAGGTCGCGGAGAAAATTTTTCCGGGTACTCGGATCCCCTTGCCGAATTCCAATTCCTCGCCAGGCCTGTTGGCCAAAAGAAAGTATCGCGAAGCTTCCAAAAAAGAAAAAAGTTAAGTAGAATCTCTTCATGATTCCGCATTTAGTCCAGGTTGCGTCGAATTCACCGAATATTCAAGCCCGGAGGCGCCTGAAGCCCGCGCCGGATTGCTTTTCGCTGGGTAGGAACTTGATGGATAGGTGGCAAGGAATCCCGCCAGGGGGGTAAACGATTTTCTACGAATATTATTTTGGAATATAAAAAATTGAATGCGAAGTGGCTACAAAGGATCAGCTGGTCTCAGATTTACCTGTCATTTGCCTAAATTTGCGATTATCTGTTTGCCATGCCGGGAAAAAAAGCCTGCCCCGCTTCAGGCATGCCGTCAGGCAGATTTTATCCATTGATATCGAGTCGTCATATCATCTCCCGATACTGTCGCGCCCTGGTCTATTTCTTCGCCCTTTTTCTACTTCCTGCCAAACTTTCGGCCAGGAAAATCATGGTCGGAGGAAGGCATGGCGTTTATGCTGCATCAGCCCGGGTTTGGGAACCGGGGGATATTGGCGATACAGTTCCTCCGGCTACTGCGCAACAACACCGCGGCATCATTCGCTACCTCAATATTCTGACCGACAAGGAGCAGCGGGATTCCCTGTTGAAGAAATTGTCGAAGCCCCGCCTGGCGGGAGTGCCGGACAGTATCCTGCGAAAACAGCGGCAGAACCTGTTCTCCCCATTCCATGGCCGGGTCATCCGGAATATATATTATAACCGACTGAAAGTGTTTGGCACCCAGATTGACGATACTACCTACACCGCATCGATGAAATTGATCCGGTTCGCCAACCGACTGCATTTTGATACCCGGATGTGGATGATTCATGAATCCTTGTTTTTACGGGAGAACGACACCGTCAACGCGTACAAAATGGTGGAAAACGAGCGCTACCTGCGGAACCTCCCATTTATTCAGGACGCCCGCCTCTATGTGATTAATACGGACCAGGATCCGGATTCTGTGGACATCCTGGTCGTTACCAAAGACGTATTTGAGTATGGCGGCGCCTTGGCCAACTTGACTACTTCGGCCGTCGCCGCTTCCGTGTACAACAATAACCTGGCCGGTGCGGGACAGGATTTGCTTTTCGGATTCCGTTGGGACGAAGCGTACCGCCCCCAATGGCGTACGGAAATCGGATACAGCAAATACAACGCCGGCGGGTCATTTGCCAATCTGAGCGTCGGCTATAGTTCTCTCAATGATCACATGACCGTGGATACCGGGGTCTATGAACGTTCTTACTTTCTTTCGGTTAACAGGCCCCTGTACAGCTCCTATGCCAAATTCGCGGGCGGTCTTAGCCTGGCCTACAATGCATCGGTAAATATTTTTTCTTACAATGACACGATTTACCGCAATTATCAATACCGCGTCGGAGATGTATGGGCCGGGTACAACTTCAGGACCCAATTCAAAAATAATGGCCAGATCAGCAACAAGCCCAATATCGCCCTGGCCTTACGGGAATATGATCTGGACTTTGTCCGCATCCCCTCGGAACCGATATATCTCAAAAACCCCAACTACAATAGCCTTCATTATACTTTGGGGAGCCTTGTCTTTTTCTATCAGGATTTTTTCAAAACCAATTATTTTTTTGGATTCGGAAGAACCGAAGACATTCCCAAGGGCTATAATTTTTCCGCATCGCTCGGAAGAGAAAGCTGGGTGGGCCTGAATCGAACGTACACCGCCCTGGAGGGACAAAAATACTGGTTGGGCTCGGGCCAGGGTTTGCTATCTACCAATGTCCAGGTAGGCTGGTTTTGGAATGCAGGATCGGCGGAAGATGCTGTGGTGCATCTGGAAACTGATTATTACAGCCGCTTGCTTTTCTTAAAGGAAAATCGGGTGCGGATCTTTCTCCATGCCGATTTTCTGGACTGCATCAACCCCGAGCTTTATAAACCACTCAATATTAACCGGGAAAGTGGGATCGAAGGATTTCGGAATACAATGCTTAACGGCTACCAGCGTTTGAACCTGAATATGCAGACTACATACTACAGTCCGTTGGTCGTCTTCGGATTCAAATTCAATTTCTTCCTTCAGCTGCAGGGTTCTTTGCTGGCCAATAACGGTCAATACCTGACCAATAGCCCATTGTATTCCGGGCTCGGTGGGGGTTGCGCAATCCGGAATGAAAATTTGACGTTTAACACTTTGCAGTTTTCAGGATATTTTCTGCCGCAGACCCCTGCGGGTGCCCCATCTTATTTCTTTGAAATTACCACGGTAGCGGATATCCGATTTAACATTTTTGCAGTAACCGAGCCTTCCCTGATCCCGTATAGGTAAGGGCGCCTAAAATCAATGGAATGCGGACCAGGATGTCCATTTGCATTAGTCTCGTGTTGTTGGGTTGTGGCGAACGCCTGCGGGCCCAGGCTCCGGGGGATACCGCAAGGCCGAAGCAAAAAGACCTGATCGATCTTTTCTATCAGGTGACGCACTGGAAGAGCAAATTCGAGAACAGGGACTTGCGCAAGATTAATTTTTCTCTGGTCCCCGTACCAAGCGGGCTGGTGGGGGGAGATGAATTCGTCGTGTCGTCGATCAACGGGGCTTTTTATCTGGGTTCGCCGGATAATACCAATTTGTCCACGGTGTATTTCATTCCCTATACCAATTTTGTGAGCCGAATCGGGTTTATCATTACGCCCAACGTCTGGCTCAGCGGGAATCAATGGGACCTGACGGGGGACTTCCGGATCATAGGGAACAACCTCAACACGTATGGCATTGGCAGCAGTTCAACCACCCTCCATGAGGAACAAATCGATCACGGCTATATCCGTGCCTACGCGAGCGCAAACCGCCGGATCCGGGGTTCCCTGTATGCGGGCCTGGGGTACGACGTGGACGATTACTACAATGTAACGGAACACTGGGCTCACGCTTTTCCCAGCGATTTTCAGCTATACGGGATCGGCACCGGAAAAAGGACTACTTCTTCCGGTGTAACATTCGACCTCCTGTTTGACAACCGGAAGAATTCCATCAATCCATCTCGGGGTACCTATTCTACCCTGGTATTCCGGTTCAATCCGGAAGGGTTAGGCAGCACCAATGCCTGGACCTCCCTGTATTTTGATAATCGTCATTATTTTTCCTTTAGCAGTACCCATCACGAAATTCTTGGCCTGCGTGCGTTTTATTGGGGTTCCTATGGAGCCGTGCCCTACCTGAATCTTCCCGGAACTGCCTTGGAACCGGGGGCCAGGTCGGGCAGGGGGTATTCCCTGGCCCGCTACATCGGCAAGCAAATGCTTTATGGCGAGGCAGAGTACCGGTTCGACTTGTCCCCGGATGGATTTTGGGGCGGCGTCTGCTTCGCTAACCTGGAGAGCCTCGCCGAGAGGACCACTAACCGCTTCGCTTACCTGCTGCCAGCAGCAGGTACGGGCCTTCGGCTGAAGTTCAACAAAAAATCCGGCTCCAATGTCACCCTCGATGTGGCGGCTGGGAAGAATTCCTTCAACTGGTATATCAGTCTCGGTGAATTCTTTTGATTACTTTTAGGAACCAGGTTGATTTGCTCATGGTTGCCGGACGATTTCCATCCCTGATATTCATAATCATATTGCCAATGGCCTGGGCTACCGGGATGGACGGCTGCGGACAACCCTCCGGGGGCCAGCTCCCTGATCAGATCCCCGCGTTTCCGAAAGGGTCTTACGGCTATGATCGCCGCTTTCTCCAGCATCAATGGCCGGGAACAAAAGAGCTGCATGGCCCGGGAGGAAATGCACGCCTGCTGGTTTCTCCTGAATACCAGGGCCGCGTGATGACCAGCACCACGGCCGGAGACTCCGGCATCAGCCTGGGCTGGGTCAACTATGATCTTATATCGAGCCAGGTCCACAAGTCACAGTTCAATCCCGTGGGCGGAGAGGAGCGATTGTGGTTTGGCCCGGAAGGCGGCCCATTTGGCTTATACTTTGCCCCCGGCGATTCCTTTACGATCGCACATTGGCAGGTACCCCCCATTCTCGATACCCTGCCTTTCCAGCTGGATTCTTTCGATTCGGCATCGGCAAGCTTTTCGCAAACGGGCAAACTGCGCAACTACAGCGGAACGGAGTTTAGCTTCCGGGTTCACCGCCGGATACGTCTCCTGAGCCAGGATGAACTGGAAAGGCGCTTGAGCTTGACCCTGCCTGCTGGCATACGCTGGGTGGCCTATGAAAGTCAAAATCGATTGCAAAATGCGGGAATCGACCCCTGGCTGAAGGACAAAGGATTGCTTTCCATCTGGCTCCTCGGCATGATGATCCCATCCGACCGGACCGTGGTGATGATCCCTTTCCGGCCTGGGCGGGAATCAGGAAGCCATATAACCGATGATTATTTCGGGAGGATCCCACCTTCCCGCCTAGTCCGCAAGGATAGCCTACTGTATTTCCGCTGCGACGGCAGGCAGCGTGGCAAGCTTGGACTGGATCCCGAAGTGGCCCGAGGCATTGCTGCCAGTTATGATTTTGCTCGGCAAATCCTCACCCTGATCTCTTTTCCGGTGGATCTCCACGGCCTTTACGTAAATTCCAAATGGGAAAATCAAAAATATCCTTACCGCGGCGATGTCATCAATGCGTACAACGACGGCCCCCTGGCCAACGGAAACCAGCTTGGTCCTTTTTATGAATTGGAGTCCTCTTCTGCTGCCCGGGAGCTTCCGGCGGGCCAGTGGGAAGAATATACTCAGGTAACCGCGCATTTACAGGGAGACTATCCGTCGATGAAGCGGCTGGCCGCCCAGCTGCTCGGCGTTGACCTGGATGATGTCCGCCAATTCTAAACGAACGCCAATGAAACTGTATCGTACCACCAAAGGAATCCTAGTCCATGATGTTGCCGACTGGTTTTTTCTGCAGGAGCCCTGGGACCTCTGCCTGAACCGTCCCGATCTGCGATCCCACCTGACGGCCGCAAAAAAACAATCCGGGCTGTTGGCAGCCGAAGACGCTACCGAAATACTGAACGGTCAGCTGCTCCCGCCCATCGGGCAGCAGGAAGTCTGGGCGGCGGGCGTCACTTACTTGCGCAGCAAAACGGCGCGCATGGAGGAATCCCAGGTCTCCGGCGGAGCCGACTTCTACGACAAAGTTTACCAGGCAGAACGCCCGGAATTATTCTTTAAGGCGATCGCCCAACGCGTATCCGGCCATGGCCAGGAAGTCTATATCCGAAGGGATTCCGCGTGGAATGTGCCGGAACCCGAACTAACGCTTTTCCTCAACGATCGCGGTCGAATCGTCGGTTACAGCATCGGGAATGACATGAGCTCGCGAAGTATCGAAGGAGAGAATCCCTTGTACCTTCCGCAAGCCAAAATGTATGAACGAAGTGCCGCGCTGGGGCCCTGCCTGCTGGTTCCCGCCCAACCATTGCCGCCCGATACCCGCATCGAAATGAACATATGGCGAGGCAATGAACAGCAGTATTCGGATAGCGTGGCCATCAGTCAAATGAAGCGGGAACACGGAGAACTCGCTGAATATCTGTTCCGGGAATGTGATTTTCCCATGGGTTGCTTCCTTATGACGGGAACCTGCCTGGTGCCCCCGCCGGATTTCAGCCTGCAGCCCGGTGACCGGGTGGATATCCGGATCGCTCCGATTGGCGTGCTTTCCAATGTGGTCGCTAAGAAGCCCGACCGCAAACCCAAGGGTTGATGAAGCTGAACCTTTTCATTTTGGAGTGTTTTTTTCATTTTGGAAGACCCTTCTTCCTGTAGTGCAGACTCAAAGCGGATACAAAAGCCCGGCTGGCGCGACTTTTGCAAAACTTACTCCCGGATTCCAGACGGGGTACAGTTTTTGTTGCCCAAGCTCTGCTTGTGCTGCACGGCATTGCCGTGTCCTGTCCGCTGACGATTCTGCTTGCCATGTCAGCATATTATGGAATCAAATCACCTCAAGAAGATTTCCACCGCCGGTCTTATAATTACCCTCGGAATTATTTTCGGCGATATCGGAACTTCCCCGCTCTACACGTTTCAAACCATTCTTGCCGAAGGAGGAAGGGTAAGTGATGGATTGGTATTGGGCGCCATATCCTGCGTATTCTGGACGCTGACCCTTCAGACCACCTTCAAGTATGTATTGATCACCCTTCAGGCGGATAACCATGGAGAGGGCGGCGTATTCTCGCTCTATGCCCTGGTTCGCCGGTACGGGAAGAAACTCGTTTATCCGGCCATCATCGGGGCAGGCACGCTGCTGGCCGATGGGATCATCACGCCGCCTATTTCCGTAACCTCAGCCATCGAAGGGCTCAATTCGGTGCACGGCATGGAAAGCATCATCGTCCCGGGCAATAACCTGGTCATAGAGATTGTCTTGGTCATCCTGCTTCTCCTTTTTGTGTTCCAGCGCTTTGGAACCAAGATCGTCGGCGCATCATTCGGACCGATCATGCTGGTCTGGTTCAGTATGCTCGGCGCCCTCGGTCTTGCCCAACTCCTGCATCATCCTTCGATATTGAAGGGGTTGAACCCATATTACGGTTGGGAGTTGCTCGTCCGGCATCCCAAAGGGTTCTGGCTGCTGGGAGCGGTGTTCCTTTGCACCACGGGCGCTGAAGCCCTGTATTCTGATTTGGGGCATTGCGGCCGGCGCAATATCCAAGTCAGCTGGATCTTTGTCAAGACCGCTTTGGTGCTCAATTATCTTGGACAGGGGGCATGGGTTCTGGCCCAGCACAAAGACAATCTCGGACTAATCAATCCCTTCTTTTCGATTGTTCCCCACTGGTTTCTGGTGCCGAGCGTACTGATCGCCACCATGGCTTCGATCATTGCCAGTCAGGCCTTGATCAGTGGCTCCTTTACCCTGATCAATGAAGCCATCAGCCTCAATTTCTGGCCAAAGGTTACCGTAAGATTTCCAACGGATGTCCGGGGGCAAATCTATATACCCAGCATCAACTGGATCCTCTGCCTCGGATGCTTCCTGGTCGTCCTGTATTTCCGAACCTCAGAGAACATGACGGCTGCCTATGGCTTTTCCATTACGATCGCCATGCTGATGACCACGATCCTGGTCTACCATTTTTTGCGTTACGTCAAACACCTTCCCTTGTGGGTGGTTACCCTTACTCTGCTGGTCTTTGTTACAGTGGAATCCTCTTTTTTTGTCGCCAACGCCGTGAAGCTTGTCAAGCGCCTTTTCTTCATTGTATTTGAAGTGGGCCTCATTTTTACAATGTATATCTGGTACCATGCCCGCAAGATCAACAATCGATTTCTGCATTTTGTCAATATCGACGAACACCTGCCATTGCTCGAGGCCCTGAGTCAGGACGAAAGCGTTCCCAAATTCTCAAGCCACCTGATTTACCTCACGAAGGCAAACCGCGCCAGTCAGATCGAGCAAAAGATCATTTATTCCATATTCAGCCACAACCCCAAACGAGCGGACGTATATTGGTTTGTGCATCTTGAACGAACGGACGAGCCGTATACAATGGAATATGGGGTCGAGGAACTCAAGGACGATAAAGTCATTCGGGTTGAATTCCGGCTAGGATTTCGGGTTCAGCCGAGGATAAGCCTCATGTTCCGCAGGGTTGTCGACGAAATGATTTGCAACCGGGAGCTGGACGTAATCAACCGGTTTCCTTCTCTGAAAAAGCACAATATCGCCGAGGATTTTCGCTTTGTCATTTTGGAAAAATTTCTTTCCTACGATAACGAATTCTCCGTAAGGGAAGGATTTATCCTCAACAGCTATTTCAGCATTAAAAAAATCGCTTTGGCCGAGGACAAAGCCTTCGGACTGGATTCCAGCGAAACACTGGTGGAAAAACTTCCTTTGGTCGTAGTGCCGGCATCCAATATCAAACTCCGCCGGGCCTTTTACCGGATGCGGGACTAGCGGATATGCAAAAAGGAACGTGGAAACGTTCCTTTCGGCAATTGTCCGATCATGGATAACCATTGCCTGCTTATGTTTTTAACGCCAGCCGGATAGTCTCCCTCAGCCAGGCAAAAGAATGCCAAAAAGTATGGTGCTGATTTACATCCGATTGCTTTTTCCCTCGAATTCTGCCTGTTCGTTTATGGGACAATGCTGCGCGGATCTGGTACAGGCGCCGGACGATGCCTGGCAATCCAATCGCTAGGCCATTCAGCGATGCTGTTCGTATCGCTGGGGAGGCGCGAGGCTGCGGATCGTTTCGAGTTCGACCCCCGAGAGCTTTGGGCTATCGGGCGTCCGGGCGATCTCTTCCAACTGAGCCAGCGTGCGAATGCCCACCACGGCGCAACTGACTACCGGTTGGGCCAACACAAAGCGCAGGGCCGTCTGGGCAAGGCTTCTCTCTGGAATGATGCCATCGCGCAATCCCCGGAGCACACGATCCACCTCCTCGGCAGAATGGCCCAGAAAAGCTGCGGCTAGCTTTCCGGCCAATAGACCCTTGGCCAGGGTGCCCCGGGCAAGCATGCCCAAACCGCGCTGCTCCAGAAAGGATAGGACGGACTCTTCCGGCTTGCGGTCGAGTAAGCTGTAGGACATCATAACGGTCGACATCCGTGATTGTCCGGCATACGCCCGGATCGCGTTGGGGCGGATGGAGGAAATCCCGTAATAGCGGATCTTGCCCTTGGCTTGCAGCTGCTCGAAAGCTTCGATCGTCTCATCCAACGGATCTTCTATCGTGCCACCATGCAATTGATAGAGATCTATGTAGTCGGTCCGCAATCTCTTCAGGCTCTGGTCGATCGCGCTCAGAATGTGCTTCTGGCTAGGATCCCAATCCATTCCTCCCCCGGGCCTGGCCACATTGCCCACCTTGGTAGCCAGGATCACCTCCTGCCTCATTCCCCGAAGCGCTTTCCCAAGAGAAGATTCATTTTGGCCATCGTTATACCGATCTGCGGTGTCGAAGAAATTGATCCCGCAGTCCCTACTCCGGTGGATCAGCCGCGCATTGGCTTTATCGTCTTCCCCCAATGACATGCACCCGAAAGCGACCTCGCTGCACAACAGGCCGGTAGCGCCAAGATTGCGATATTTCATGGAGTATTTCTTTTGCGGAGCCCAGACCATCGGACTGCACCCGGCCAATGACCGCCACCGCGGCAATCAGGTCCCATCCCCGGTCAAGTTCACCAAATATCTCAAAAATTACGGCGAATGCGGTATGGGATGCGGGTTGTCCAACCACCCGCCGCGGAAGCCGGCCCGATGCAATCCCCTCAGCAGGGGCTCGCAGCGCTTCATTAGATTCCAGATCAGCTCGGATCGATAATTTTCGATCATCAGCATGATCGGGGCCTGATTGAGGCCGAATTGCCAGGGCGAAACCCAGACCTTTTGGCCGTCATCCTCCCCGAAACTGTCGTTGAAGCTCTCGTAAAAGCCCCGGTCATTTTTATTTCGCAAATGGATGATTTCCATCGCATGCTGCACCCGCTGGATTACAATCTGTGGCGCAAAAGGCAGGGAATCGGCCACGCTCCAAGGAGATATCGTTCCGTCATCGGGGCCAAAGGGGGCACCGCGCGCCAAGTAATCATAGAAGACCTGGTGCCGCCCGTGCAACGTTCGCCAGGCGGGTCCCGGTCCGTCGCTGGCGGTCAACCCCCAATTGTTCTCCCCATAACCAACAAATCCGCCGGGATTCTCCTTCGCATAGGCCCGATGGATATAGGTCGCGCGCCGGCTGTTTTCAAAATAATCGATTCCTTTTTTCCGATTATTTCCGTCGGCAATTCCCCGGAAATCGATCCAAATATGTGAAAGCTGGTGGATGAAGAGGGGTCCGGCATAAAAATATTCCAGATCGTAGGCTTTTTCCCAGGCGAAAGAGGCCGACCATTCCTGATAAGCCAGCGGATGGAGGGGGCAGTCTGGCGCCCCCAGCGCCAGCAGATAGAGCAGCACGGCTTCGCTGTACCCTTCATCCCAGAAAAAGGGAAGAAACCCATATTCGGGCTTCCATCCGTGACAAAGCGTCACCCGGCTTGCGCAGGCCCAGGGCCAATCGATCCGGCGATAGAGTTGCTGGCTGAGTTCGCGAATGCGAGACTCTACCGGATCCGCTCCAGTGAAATATTGCGCAGAGGTCAGGGCTCCGGCCATCAGGATGGCGGTGTCCATCGTGGATATTTCGCAATCCCACACCCTTGCTCCCGTTTCCATATCCAGGAAATGATAAAAGAACCCGCGGTATCCCATCGAGTCAGCATTCGATCCCTGCTTCCCAACCCAGAAGAATTCCAGGGTAAGCTGGGCTTTCCGGGCCGCGGCCGCCCGGTCGATCAACCCACGCTCGACCGCCACTATATCGGCACAGAGCGCCAGGCCAACCACGGCAATGCTGCTGGGGGAACCGGGCTGACTTTTGTCGGCGACCAGGCCGTTCCGGGGATTGGCCTGCTCCCTAAAATAGTAATAAGTTTCCCGTTCCAGCCTGTCGAGCATGGCGGCATCCCCAG
>Ga0207040_1124_pt1 | contig 22269 bp, 21 predicted proteins | sample Alteio_BWMinCont_72_FD_153279 | JGI IMG/M metagenome (GOLD analysis project Ga0207040, IMG submission 153279) | Enriched cells from forest soil in Barre Woods Harvard Forest LTER site, Petersham, Massachusetts, United States -... | ecosystem: Environmental > Terrestrial > Soil > Temperate forest >... | reverse complement strand
TTGTAGGTGCCCGGCTTTGCGAACGTAAACGAGAAATGGTCATCCGTATCGAGTGCCTTGGATTTGAACATCTTGTTGTCATCGCTGGTGACGACGTGCGGAACGTCGTCGTTGTTTGTCCATGTGACCGTGGACCCGGCGGCAATGGTGATCGTTGCCGGACCAAAGCTGAAGTTGTCGATCTTGACGGTGGCGCTGCTCGCCGGCTTATCAGTAGTGCTGGCAGCTAAGCTCGGCATAGTTCCTTGGGCCAAGGCAAGGGCTGCCATTACCGTGGCCGCGAATCCGAACATCCATATGATTCGTTTCATTTCTGGTCTCCTTTGAAAAGTTTGTTTCAATGCTGCCGGACTGCCCCTTAATCACGCTAAGGGGGAATCAACAATCGCGAGCGAGTGATTGCCTTGCACGTAATTCACATGCGAAATTCCCAGCACGCTGCGCAATTGATTCGCAGGGACTTTCATGGGGCCCGGCGATGGCGCCGTGCCTGGCGCTGGTTGTGGGAATGCAGTGGACAGAGCCGTGTGGAAGGTGACGTTGCCTTCCACCTTTTGCATGATCTGATGGATGTGGCCGTTCAGAACTGAGACGGAACCGAAGCGCTTCAAGTATCCGAGCGCCTGCTCGCTGTCATCAGTGCCCCAGCCCCATTCGGGATAGACCGCCCAGAGCGGGATATGCGCGAAGACGACAATAGGAGTGCTGCTTTTCAGGTTCCTTACATCCTCCTGAAGCCATTTGAGCTGGTCGGAGCCGAGTGAACCGAGGCCGCCTGCTTTGAGGTCCACGACATTCACGAGGCCGATGAAGTGCGCACCCTTGTGGTCAAAGCTGTACCAGCCCTTCCCTTTCGTGTCCTTGCCGAAGCGATCGAGGTATTGCTGTCCATCGTCGGTGAGAACGTCATGCTCGCCGGGAACGAAAAAGATCCGTCCGGCTTTGGCGCCCTTGAGGACTTGCTGAGCAGTGTCAAACTCCGATGGTTTGGAAAGCTGCGAAATATCTCCGGTGTGCAACAGGAAGTCCGGGGCGGCCGCCGAACTGTTAATCCGGTCGACAGCGACTTGTAGAGTCGCGGTGACGTCGGGATTTGCTTCCTTGCTGAAGCCAATGTGAGAGTCACTGATCTGGATGAAGCTAAAATCCGCCCCTTTCATTTTCTCCATGTCCATTCCGCTTGCGGCGCCCTGCAGTAGCGGCACAGATTTCAAGATGCCGCCGTGAACAGAGTAGAGCACTCCGGTGCCGGCCCAGGCCATGCACTGCAGAAATCCCCGACGGTCGATGCCGTCCTTGTTGACGTTGTCGCGAATAAAGTCAGCCATGATGTGATTTCTCCTTCGGCGGGCGTGGGCTGTAAATTGCTTGCCGCACGCGGCCTTCGGGATGTAAGACTTCCGCTGGCGGCGTTTATTCCCTCCAAATGACATATTTTCATCAGCGGGAATAAAAAAAGCCGGACCGTAGTCATGTAGGGTAGGACCTAAGGAGAAGCGACGGACCCCACGGGTGTCAGAGACCGTAAGACGCGAACGCTTTGAACAAGCCGTCCTGCCTCATCTGGACGCGGCGTACAACCTCGCGCGCTGGTTGACGCGAAACGAACAGGACTCTCAGGACATAACCCAAGAGGCGCTCTTGCGCGCCTTTCGCTTTTTCGACGGATACCAGGGTGGGAATATGCGTGCCTGGCTCCTGACGATCGTGCGCAACACGTGCTACACATGGATACAACGAAATCGGCGGGCTGACCGGACTGAGTTATTCGACGAAGAGATTCACAGCATGGCGGTCTCTGGTGGCGCCGATCCTGAAACTCAAGTTCTCGCCGGCTCGGACAGAGAATCATTGCGACGTGCACTCGAAGACCTGCCGGAAGTATTTCGGGAGGCGCTCGTGCTACGCGAGATGGAAGGGATGTCTTACAAAGAGATTGCCGACGTCACTTCCGTATCGTTGGGCACGGTGATGTCACGGCTGGCGCGAGCGCGCACCCAACTACGGGAGTCCCTAAGCGTAGGTCTGAGTAAGGAGACCTGAGGTGAACTGCGAACTGACACAACCTTACGTTCCTGGCTACCTGGATGGCGAACTCGATCTGGTGCGTACCATCGAGATGGAAAACCACCTAAAGGGATGTCCGACGTGTGCCGAAGAGCTGGAGACCCTGAATGCGTTGCGTGCTGCCGTGCAGCGCAATGCGCTCGCGTATCCAGCGCCGTCTGCTTTGCGAGAACGAATTCAAAACTCTCTACGCGCATCGAGCATGAGTGACGTTCAGGAGAGGAAGCTTAAGTGGCCGTCTCTAAATATTTGGCAATTAGCCGGCGCCTTTGCGCTGCTCGGCTTGTTTTCCATCACTGGTTGGCAGTTGACTGCTCGTCTTCGCGCGCCTTCTGGCGACCAGCAAATCGCCGCGGAAGTTTTCGCGAGCCACGTGCGATCGCTGGAAGCCGACCACCTAATGGACGTTGCCTCCACCGACCAACACACTGTGAAGCCGTGGTTCGACGGCAAGCTCGATTTTTCGCCTCCAGTCGAAGATCTGGCGAGCGACGGATTCCCACTAGTCGGAGGGCGGCTCGACTATCTCGGAGGCCGCGAAGTAGCGGCGCTCGTCTACCAGAGACGCAAACACTTCATTAATGTGTTCGTGTGGCTTGGTTCCGCTGAAACCAACTCAACCCCGGCAATCCAATCACGGCAAGGCTACAACATCATCAGGTGGTCACGCGGTGGCTTTCAATTCTGGGCAGTATCGGACCTAGCTGCGTCCAATCTCGCGGAATTTGCCCATCTGCTTCAAGCCGGCGCACCCCCACAAACGAAGTAGGGATGAACTCGCCCTTCCAGATTTAATACGTGAATATGAATCCCGAGGCGAAAAGACAGTTGTCGCAAGCCGCCCGAATCGTTGTGTGAGTGCAGTGACGCTGCTTGATTCGTCCGACCGCGCTGTCTTGAGAGTCATACGTTTCGATAAAGTTCCACACTTTGAAAAATGCGCGCGTCGACTGACGCGGGGCGCGTGCGGCCTCTCTGCTCCGAGAGTCGCGCGGCCTGCCTTGTCTCATACAGGTGCGGCGGGTTGTGCACACGCCGCACCGCGAACCTCTCTCAATTACCTTGCAGCGATTTTTTACAAGCTTGTGACATTTCCGCGGGAATAAAACCCATCGAAGTTGAATCTTCTCTTCCGCACGGCAACAGCCGATTGAAAAAAGAATCTCTGCACCACGAACGGAATCCTGATCGTTGTCGTTTCTTTTTGAAGTGCACTATCACATAAACAAGGAGAGCCGCATGAATGGGGAAATGGACGGAAGCTTGGCAAGAAGGCTGGCGAATGCTCACATTGGATTTTTATTATTTCTAATATTCGCAATGTTCGTTACCGCCTCCGGTCTGCGCGCGCAAGGGGCTGGTGCGACCATGAGCGGTACGGTGACCGATCCTTCCGGTGGCGTTGTGCCCAACGCCGCGTTATCCATCAAAAATAGCGCCACAGGAATGGAACGCCAGGTAATCACGGACGCTTCCGGCGTTTACAATGCTCCGAATCTTATGCCAGGCACGTATGAAGTAACCGTCTCGGCGGATGGCTTTGCGACGACCTTTCGCGGCGGAGTTGCACTCAACGTTGGGGCTCAACAATTACTGAACTTCACCTTGAAAGTGGGCGAAGCAAGTCAAAAAGTCGAGGTCACAGGGGAGGCGTTGCCGGTTGAGCTGGCTTCCTCGGAAATTAGTGGCGCCGTTACGCAAAAAGCCGTCCAAGAATTGCCATTGAACGGCCGCGACTGGACGACGCTCGCCACGCTTCAACCGGGTGTTGATTCGCTCAGTTCGAACCAGGCCAACACGGGTTCAAAGGATCGGGCTCGCAGAGGCTACGGGGTCCAACTTACCATATCGGGATCACGCCCCACGCAAAACAACTACCGCATTGATGGCATCAACGTAAACGATTACGCCAACGGCGGGCCCGGCAGCGTTGAAGGCGCAACCCTCGGTGTTGACGCCGTTCAGGAATTTTCTGTTCTCACGAGCAACTACTCCGCCGAATATGGTCGGACATCCGGCGGAGTCATCAACGCCGTTACCCGATCGGGAGCAAATGATTTCCACGGCAGCGTGTATGAGTTCCTGCGCAACGATGCTCTCGACGCAGCCAATTTCTTCGACAACGCGAATTCGCTTCCCAAACCTCATTTCGAACGCAATCAGTTCGGTGGGGGTATAGGCGGACCCATAACAAAGGACAAGACTTTCTTTTACGCGGACTACGAAGGGCTTCGCGAGGGCCAGGGCGTTACGACGGAATCGTTCGTGCCCTCGGCCGCGGTTCGAGGCATCGGCACCGGACCTGGCGGGGGACCAGGGCCTTCCATCGTTTGCAGTAGACCAGTGGCGGGGAACAATTGCACGTCGCAGACGCTTGCAAACTACCTATCGGCCCGCGTTGAACCGGCGGTCGCCAACCCCGACGCCGTCACTGGAATCAGCAAGTCCGTTGTGCCTTTTCTTGCGCTTTGGCAATTACCTAACGCGGGCCAGGTGGGCAACGGCGACCAAGGAGTTTATGCATTCAACTCCGTTCACGTGACCGCAGAAAACTTTGGGACCCTGCGCATCGACCACAAATTTTCTGACCGAGACAACCTGTTTGGAACGTACCAGAACGATCAGGCATCCGCTACACAACCCGATGCGAACAATCAGGTCCTGGTACAGAACGCCACTGGAAGGCAATTTGCCGATTTAGAAGAAACCCACATTTTCAGTCCGCAATTGTTGAACACCGCTCGGTTCGGATTGAACCGCTCCGTGCACACCGGAGGAGGCTTGAGCGCCATCAACCCGCTCGCGAATAACCTCGCATTGGGAGAAAGCCAGGGAGCCGACAACCCCCAAATCGATATTCCGTCGTATACGTCCATTCAGCCGGGATTGAATCAGGTCGAGATCGTGGATTTTTTTCAGAATTCCTTTCAGGGCTACGATGACGTTTTTCTGACCAAGGGGATTCACAGCCTAAAACTTGGATTTGCGGTCGAGAACATTCAGACAACCGCATTCAATCCTGCGCCGGTAGGCGAATTTCCATTCCTTTCGCTATACGATTCGAATAACGGCGGCTTTCTTACGAACAATCCAAACTCCCTTTTTGCTCCCGTTCCTACGGCTTCATTCCTGCACTTTCAGTTTCACACTACGATCCTCGCCGGCTACGCGCAGGATGATATACACGTCCGGCCCAGCCTGACGTTGAATCTGGGCTTGCGGTATGAAGTTTCCACTGTCCCCAATGAAATCAACGGCAAGCTGTCGGCGGTTTCCACGCCGCTTGGACAAAGCCTCGCGACGGACAAGATCGGCCACACGATCTATAGCAATCCCACCCTCCACAATTTTGAGCCGCGCATCGGTTTTGCTTGGGATCCATTCGGCACCGGCAAGACATCCGTCCGAGGCGGCTTTGGAATGTTTGACATACTTCCGCTCACCTACGAACTCGGCCAGTTTGCAACCAACGCCGCGCCTTTTACGGAAAATACGACGGTGACGAATTCAACTTCGACCACCGTCTGTGGCCCTACGGGCAATTTGTCTTGCGCCCTGGTCCAGGGTGATTTCCCCACCATGGCTTTCAACAAGCTCGCGCAAAGCGCCACTGCTGGGCTGAGCCTGCGTATCCCTTATGTTGAGCCGAATCCCAAACGCAATTACGTGATGCAGTGGAATCTTGCGGTCCAACGCGAGCTTGCGAACAATTTGACCGCCACGATTGCTTACGTGGGTTCACGCGGCGTGCACATGGAGTTCCGAGCAGACGACATCAATACCAGCCAACCCACGTTGACTTCCGCAGGATACCTGTTCCCGGGTAGCACCAATGGTGTGCCCAATGGGACCGTTATCAGCCCGCTGATCGGTCAAATGGATACTCTGCAATGGGGCAACGATTCATTCTTCAACGGCATGGAAGTTCAGATTAACAAAAAGATCAGCCACGGATTTGAAGTTGGAAGCAGTTACACGTGGAGCAGAGCCATCGACGGCGGAGATGGAGCAATCGCCAGCGATTCTTTTCTCAATTCGATTGCCAGCCTATTTTACTTCCTTCCAAAGTATCGGCGCGGACCCGCAGATTTCAACATCACTCAAAACCTTACATTGAATTATTTGTGGAATCTGCCGGCCCTGATGCGCGGAGACGGCTTTGCCGCGAAATTAACAACCGGTTGGCAAGTCGGCGGGATTTTGACTGCACGCACCGGCTTGCCGTTTACTCCGCTGATCGGAGGTGATCCGCTCGGCTTGGGTGACAGCTCACCGGTCGCCTATCCCAATAAGCTCGGCGGCCCCGGCTGCAGCTCACTGGTCAATCCCGGCAACGTGAACAACTACGTGAAACTGCAATGCTTCGGGCTGCCGCAGTCGACATCTGCCATCGCTGCACAATGCATGCCCTTTTCACCGGGCGGCACGATTGCGCCCGGCACGTGTTCAAATCTACTGGGAACGGGCGGCCGTAACGAGATCAACGGGCCGGGCGCGGTTGACTTGGACTTCTCTTTGATTAAAGAAACGAAGCTCACGGAGAGGTTGAACCTGGAGTTTCGCACTGAAGTCTTCAATATCATCAACCACCCTAACTTCAACTCGCCAATCGACAACAGCACGTTGTTCAATTCCGACGGCTCAGTTCCAGGCAACGCTGGAGTCATCGACTCCACATCCGTTGACCCAAGGCAGATTCAGTTTGCACTGAAGGTGTCTTTCTGACGCTCGCACTACGAATCCATGTGAGCAGAGCCGCAGCCTGATTGCATCGATCCATTGAAGGGCCGCTCCACCAACAACCATCGACGAAAGGGACGCGGCCCTTCGTCGGCCCGCCCTGAAAGCTGAGTCAAAATAGGGATTCGCTGCATCAACTACAAAGCAGCACCCTGCGAAATTAGCTCGCAACTCCACACTTAAACAAACTCCATTCCTCTCCCGCCAAGCTGTGAGAAATGTGGGCTAGCCCTGCTTGAACATTCTTGGATCAACGTCCCGGGTTCGTATGTTGCGGTCAAAAGCAGAGACCATGGGTCCGCGTCGTCGACATTGCCCTGGATCATACCGGCTGGGGCACGCTCGGTCCGGCTGCCACCATTAGGGTTGTCACACACTTTTAACATTCAATGCGGGAATAAAGGATTACCCCACGAGGTCCTAGCGTCTTGTACGGGCCTTCTCTCTGCTTCTCAAGCCGTCAATCGAGGAGAAACGTTCAATTCTACATAGGAGGTAATGCGATGATACACAGGTGGATTGCTGTTGCGATCTTACTTATGAGTTTAATGGTCCCTGGTCTTGCCGACGTTGCGCAGCCGTCTCCAACGGAAGCGCCCTCTGGTTTTGACACGCCGACGCTCGCGCAAAACCCTGGATCGCAAAGCGTTAGCAACGGCATTGCAGAACCCCCGGGTGATAGCTATGGGCTCGATCAAACCAAGTTCGAACAGGACCACGACGCCAGCAGCGGGCTGGGTCCGGTATTCAATGCCAGAGCCTGCGCGGATTGCCACCAGAATCCGGTCAGCGGCGGTTCGAGCCAGTTCACGGAAATCCGCGCAGGCCACCTCGATGCCAACGGCAATTTTGTTGCTGCTACCGTGCCCATCAACGATGGAGCGAACTCCATCGCCCTGCGCTCTATCATCAACGACCGCGCCCTGATCCCTCAAGCTCAGGAGCATGTACCCGATACCGAAAACATTAGAGCCCTACGTGCCGCTCTTAATACTTTAGGTGACGGATTTGTCGAAGCCATCGACGACAGCACCTTGCAGTCTATCGCTCAGCGCCAAATTGATGTCAGTGAAGGCAGAATTCATGGCGAAGCCGTAGAAGTCCCTGTTCTGGAATCGCCCGGACAGTCGCGCATAGGCCGCTTTGGCTGGAAGGACCAGCACAGCAGCCTGCTCTCCTTCATCGGCGATGCCTATCTGAACGAGATGGGAGTGACAAACCGTTTGCGTCCCAAAGATGTCACGGCCGTCGGTAAAGTCACCCCGGATCCAGAAGATACTCCCGACAATCTCGGCTTGGCGGACATTGATCACTTCGCCGAATTCATCCGCGGTACGAAGGTCCCGCTGCGCGATGTAGTTCTTTCTGCGACCGCAGCCGCACAGCAAGGCCAAATGCTATTCGACCGCATTGGATGCGCCACGTGCCACGTCAGCACCATCATCACCGCCCCTGCGGGAACTATTATTAACGGCGGAGCATTCGCGGTTCCGGACGCCTTGGGAAATAAGATCATTCATCCCTATAGCGATTTCTTGCTCCACGACATCGAGACCGGGGATGGCATCGTCCAGAATCCACCGCAAGATACCGCCAACAAATTGCGCACAGTTCCCCTATGGGGACTTCGTATGCACCCTCGGCACATGCATGATCTCAAGTCCTTAACCTTAGAGGATGCCATCCAACGTCACGGCGGCGAGGCGGAACAGGTAAGGGATCATTTCCGCGAGCTTAGCCCCGAAGAAAAGCAAGCACTTTTTACGTTCTTAAACTCGTTGTAAATGTTGCCAATCCGCTGAGCCCTGTTTCATCCGAAACAAGCGGCGGGTGTGGTTTATGCCATGCCTGCCGTTTTCATCTTTCTAGGGAGTGCGCACGCCTCGACGCGCCGACGCCCAACCAGTTTTAGCGTCCGCTCATTTGGCAGAGGGTAAACGGCCCAATCGGGGACAGACTAAGCCGTTGCTCGTGGCCTCGGCAGTTGCGGACTGCCTGCTTAATGGAGTGCATTCCTCATGAAGATCACATCGATCACAACAGTTCTAATTCTAACCTTTGCCGGGATTGCCGGCTTGCCCTGGCCCGGGACCGAGGGGTTCGTCCTGAGCTGCTCCGCACAGTCGATGGTCAAGGATTTCGAGCAGTCCCATTTGATCCCTCCGAAGATGCAGACGAAACTAGAAATCAGTCGACAAGCTGAGCTCTTTCCATCTTCTGGCTTCTTCCAACCGCGCAAGGTCGCTCTTTTCTGCGCCATTGTACGCGTCGCTGCCGAGTAAAAGCCGCAACGGTGGATTTTGCTCCCGAGTCAGACGAACGATTGCTTGAGCAGCCTTTTTCGGATCGCCCGGCTGCTTTCCATTGTAGTCACGCTGAAACCTGGCGGTCGCGCCAACTGTCGAATCGTATTCGGGACGCCCTTCGCTCAGCTTTGTAGAACTTCCCGCAAAGTCGGTGCGAAAGCCACCTGGTTCAACAATGGTGACCTTAACGCCCAGCGGAGATGCTTCGCGCGACAACACTTCGGAGAAACCTTCAACGCCCCATTTTGCAGCCGAGTAGGGTCCGCGACCCGGAGGTCCGATCCTTCCTCCCATCGATGAAAATTGAACAAAATGACCGCCCTTCCTTTCGCGGAAATACGGAAGGGCTGCCTTTGTCACAATGATCGTCCCGAAGAGGTTCGTTTCGATTTGCGCGCGAAAATCCGACATGGGTGTGTCTTCGACAGACGAGAGATTGCCGTATCCCGCGTTGTTGACAACAACGTCCAGCGAGCCAAACGTATCGATAGCTATCTTCACAGCAGCAGTCGCGGCGGACTCGTCGGTCACATCCAAGGCAAATAGCTTCACCTGATTACCGTAGCGGTCCGACAGATCGTTAAGTGATTCGGTGTTTCGGGCTGTCGCCATGACCTTATTACCGGCTGCAAGGCTGGCCTCGACAATCGCGCGACCCAGACCGCGAGAACTACCCGTAACTAACCACACTTGCGACATTCTTCCTCCTGTTTCCAACTGGCTTCGATAGGGGTTGGACCCTGGTGAGTCCCAATAATACCAACGACAATGGAGGCCGGACGTTGCACGGTCAAATACGTTATGTCGTAATGGAAATGAAGGCAAGACGATCACATAAGTCCTGATGAGTCGGTATCTCGTCAGGAAATCAAACACTGAAGAGATGCGCGTTTGTCGGTATTAATCCGACGGACGACGAATAAGCTCCGGATTGCCGGTCATCCGAGCGCAATCTGATGGGAGCGTCCACTCGCCGGTGCCCCGGCGATGAGCAAGTTTGGCGATATAGTTCTGTCACAGTGTGCTGCGGCGTGTGTCTAACTTATCAGAGGAGACACAAACATGAGCGTGAATGAACTCCAAGCCTTAGCAAACGAGTTCGCCGACGCTTTCGATCAGCGCGACCTCAAGACCTTACTGGGGATGCTTTCTGATGATCTGGAGGTGTTCGACCACGTTCCCTTCCGATTCGACGGCAAGCCGCTTTTCGCCAAGTATCTCAACGAGGTGGTGGGTGGCTTAGCGTCAGCGAGCTTCGGTTTACGGCAACCATCGTGCCGCGTGTATGGCGATACGGTTGGAATCGTAAATGCCCACGACATGTTTACGGGAGTAACGAAAGACGGCAAAATTATCTCGATCCATGGCCGAACTACCTTGGTCTTCATCAAACAAAGCGGGCAGTGGAAGATTGTGAGCGCCCACTTCTCTGCAATACCCAAGGCCCTCTGAGAATCGAGCCAGGGCATACGCGCGCTTGGAGGTGCACCATGACTACCAGCAATCCGCTAGCAGATAATTCCCCCGACCACGAGGACCAAAGCCTGGTTCTACGCGCCCGCTCGGGAGATCACCAGGCGCTCGAAGACCTGGTCCAGCGGCACCAAACGTGGATCTACAACATCGCCATTCGCATGCTCCACCATCCGCAGGATGCTGAGGACGCCACGCAAGAGATCCTCGTCAAAGTACTCACCCGGCTCTCGTCGTTTGAGGGCCGGAGCAGCTTCCGCACTTGGCTTTACCGCATCGTAGTGAACCACGTGCTCAACATGAAACGCGGGCGGGTGGAGGTGCAGCATGAGTCCGTCGATTTCGCTTCCTACGGCGCAGCGCTCGACGCCACGCCAGATTTAGAGTTGGCCGATCTCAAAGTAACATCGGCGGAGACTGACCTGCTAGTGACCGAGGAGATGCTCTCCTGCACCTTGGGAATGCTTCTTTGCCTTGATCGTGAACAACGCTTGACCTTTATCTTCGGTGCGATCTTCGAGGTAAGCGACACCGTTGCTGCTGAGGTGTTGGAGATCACTCCTGACAACTTTCGACAACGCCTGGCCCGTGCGCGGCGAGACTTGCGCAACTTTATGAACGACAAGTGCGGACTGGTGAACCAGGCCAACCCCTGCCGGTGTGCCAAGAAGACGCGTGGATTCATACAGGCAGGCTACGTCGATCCCGAGAATTTGTTGTTCGTCCGCGAGCGAATAGGCGAGGTGCGGGAAGCCGCACCGAAGGTGCATGAGACCCTTAGCACCCTGGATGAAAAATGCGCGGAAATCTTCCGTGGACATCCGTTCTATAAGGCGCCAGATCTCGCGCCAATGCTGCGGCGGCTGGTCGCGAGGACGCATATCACAAACTGAACGGCAACAGCCCGCGACTGCTTTGCCAAGGTGCGCCGAGGGTGGCCGCACGAGGCGCGGATCCGCGGGGCTGTCACCGTCAAACGATCGGAGGAAAGCCATGATTGACCATATTTATCTCCCCGTCTCTGACCTGGAACGGTCGAGCGAATTTTACAAGAAGATGCTTGAGCCGCTTGGCATCGACATGCCCTACAAGTTCGATCAACTGGACGGTTTCGCGATCAATAGCAATCCGGGTTTCTGGCTGAAGAGTGGCGAAGTCGCCAAAGACCTTTACGTCGCATTCACCGCCAAGAGCGCGGACGCTGTCAGGGCCAGCTACAAGGCGGCGATAGATGCGGGAGGCACTTCAAACAAGGTACCGAGCCTTCGGCCCGAATGGCGCGCCGACTACTTCGCGGCAAACATCGGTGACCCGGACGGATACAACATCGAGATTGCCTATAAGCCTTGGCTCTACAAATAAAAGGTACGACCCATCTACCCATCTGACGCCAGCCGACACCGGCCGGCTAGAACAAAGGAGCACATCATGAAAAGACTCGACAATAAGGTTGCGATAGTGACAGGCGCTTCAAAAGGAATCGGAGCAGGCATTGCAAAAGCTTTCGGCGCGGAAGGCGCGGCGGTGGTTGTGAACTATGCGCGCGATCATGAAGGCGCGGAACGGGTGGTGCGCGAAATCACCGGCAAAGGCGGGCGAGCCATCGCCGTGCAAGGCGACGTGGCGCAGAGGTCCGACGCACAACGCCTCGTCGCGGAGGCGAAAAAAGCCTACGGCCGCCTCGACGTACTCGTGAACAACGCGGGCGTCTTCTCGTTTGCGCCCTTCGAGCAATTCAGCGAGCAGGAATTTCACCGTCAGTTCAACACGAACGTGCTGGGCATGTTCCTCATGATCGAAGCCGCTTTGCCGGAGTTCGGGGCGGAAGGCGGCAGCATAATCAACATCGGATCGGAGGCCAGTGTAACTGCCTACCCGACCCTTTCGATCTACGTGGCGTCAAAGAGCGCCGTCAATGGCTTGACGCGCGTGCTCTCAAAGGAGTTCGGCCCCAGAAAAATCCGCGTTAACGCTCTCAATCCCGGTGGAACCGAAACGGAGGGTACGCACTCGGCGGGCGTCATGGGAACGGAGTTCAAGAAGCAGATAATCGCGAGTACGTCGTTGGGCCGCGTCGGCCAACCCGAGGACATCGCGCGCGTGGCCGTATTTCTTGGCTCGGATGATGCTGGGTGGCTGACGGGAGAAACCATCTTCGCGAATGGCGGCCACAAGTAAAACGACTCCAGGAGCCTTCCTCCCCTCAGATCGAGGCGCGTTTATCAGCGGGGCCGATTACATTATCGACGGTGGCACGATTCCCGCGATTTGATGCCTTCATATCTCGGGGGAGGCTTGTCAGCAGTACGCTCGCCGTACAACGATCTGGAAAAGCCATCCATCTCCTTGAGTAGCCGCGATGTGAATCAGTCGGTCCGACTTTCCAACTTTTGCTTGATTACGTCGAGTGCTTGTTCGAGCGAAGAGCGGGTTCTATCGACGGCGACTTTTCTCACGATGCCGCCTTTCAATCCTGTCAGCCCCGCCTGCTTAGAACCTTTGAGGGTGATTAGATAGAAGCCAGGGCCCTGGGGATTATCCTGATCCCGGACGCAGACAGTTAGGTCAAGAGCGGTCTCGAAATAATGGCTCGCGTAAAGTTGTTTCTCCGCGATGGCGTAGGCCGGGTCCGTAGAGCGCAGACCTCGATATACAATAGCCTGCACGATCCGAAGCGTGGGCTTGAGTCCGAAATTTACCTTTTCCCAGTAGAGCTCGGACTGGATGTTTTCCGATCCTGCTGCCGGATAATCGAGCAGGTAGCGATCGAGGTCCGGCAGATAAACAGGAAGCGCCTTAGACCGGCCGAGCAAGGACCGAAACACCTCAGCTACTTCTGCTGGATGATCCTTGTCGCGATATGTTCCGAGCGCTGCATTTCCGCCCTGCATGTATCTCTGTAACGCCACGAGTGCCATTTTCTGTCCAAGCCGATTCACCTGATTCGTGGCGTCCGGAGCAGACCAGTTCACAGACTGTTTAAACGCGTCAATCGCATCGGAGGGCAACTGAACGTCACAATGTCCGGGCTCGCAACTTTTCAGTTGTTTGATGTCTTCCGGCTCCAAAGTGAAACCTTCCAAGTCAGACAGCTGCGGAGGATCGCTGAACTTTCGGATCGCAAGATAGTTCGGAAGCTTGCGAAGTTCAGCTATATCCGAAGCGAGCTTCAAATATTCTTCGGGAGTCGACCGTACATACACCGAACCGAATACAAACACTTCATCCGGCGTGCGGGATTCAACTATCCTGGCAACGGCTTTTCCACTTCGAATTGCCGTAATCTGATCTTCGTGCAACCCAACATAGTTTCGAAAGAATTTGATTGGCTCAACGTCTTGGGCATTGGAGACAGATTGGACAAACGAAAGCAAAAGCGCGGATAGGAGTATTCCTGGTAGTCGGGCTGCATTCAACATTGTCCGGCAACTCCTTTCGAGGCCTTTCTCTTTCGTATTCATTTCTTGTCCAACGCGAGCAAAGCAAACAGCACCGGGAGATAGAGGATGGTAGCAAAGAGCAACTGCCGTGCGCAGACCATAGAGCGTTGAAAGGCGAAGCGTGCGCTGTAGCAGATAAAGACTCCTCCAAGAACGAAAGCCGCCGCAAAGTAGGCGAGTCCTGACTGACCGCGAAGTACAGGAATCATGGCCACTACGAAAAGGCCTAATGTGGGCAGTAGACTCTGCCAGGCAACAAACCGGTCTTTGAATTCATTCGCGGGCAAGACGAGGTAGCCTGCGCGCCCGTAGTCCTCGCGATACATCCACGCGATGGACATGAAATGAGGGAATTGCCAGAGGAAGACAATCGCGAAGGGCACCCAAGCGGCAGCATCTAGATGCCCGCACGCTGCTGCCCAACCGATCAATGGCGGTGTGGCACCCGGAATCGCTCCGACCAAGGTGCACAGGGGCGAAATTCGTTTTAGCGGCGTGTACAAAAACAAGTAACTGAGTAGAGTGAGTGCGGCCAGCAGAGATGCAAGAGCATTCGTCGAAATGGCGAGGTACACGACACCAAAAACCGACAACAAAACCCCGTAACACAAAGCATGCGAAGGAGCAATTCGTCCCGAAACTAGCGGCCGCCGCGCGGTTCGGCGCATTTGGGCATCGTACTGCAACTCGATCAGCTGATTCAGTGTTGCCGCTCCGCTAGCGACAAAGACTGTGCCCAAGAGCGTATGAATGAACCGCATCCACGGAAAATGTGGAGGCGCTGCGGGTAAGCCCATCCAAAATCCAGCCGCTGCCGTGATGGCAATTAGGAAGTTGATTTCGGGCTTCGTTAGCTCCCAATAGCCGAACGACAGATTGGAACTCGCGATGCTACGAGTCTCCAACGCGGATGCGTCGAGCGCGGCAAGAATGGGTTCGATTGCCATCTCTACACAATCTCCAGGTGCTGCTGATCCCTCTGCGATGCTGCACCGCCGTGCAATTCCGATTGCACTACATTGACATGGTAGAAACTGCGCGGCGAGAGCAGCCGAGTGCTGAGAATCGCCGCGGGCACCAGATAGACCAGCGTGACGCAGGTCCACATCAGCGCAGCCGCGCACTGTTGATCTTCTAGAACTGAAAAACCAAAGTGCCGCGGCATCGAAAAATACATGGGATACGCAACACGGTCAGAGAACACAAGAAATCCGGAGAGGAGGTCGCACGGCAACGTGGCAAGAAAAAGGTATAAAAGAGTTGACCATTGCGGCCCCATCGAGACACTTGGCCAAGGTTGAACAACCGGCAACCAGATAAGAAACCCAGCCCCCAAAAACGACCCCTGCTCGACACAGTGCCACACCTCTGATCGCATCCCCAAAGTAAACAGTGCCGGCACGTGCCATGCCAGGAGGGTCGACGCAGAAACAATCCAACACAACGCCGGCCGAGAAATCATCCGCGCAAACCGTTGCACCAATGGCCGTCGAAAGAAGGGGCCGAGCACGATTTTTCCAAATCGTGGCAATCCATGCCAGAACATCAGGAATGGTTCGCCCAGCAAGATTAACGCCGGAGCAAAGGTCATCAGCAACAGGTGCTGAATCATGTGGACCGTCAACAAGTCATGATCGTAGGCAACGAGTGGCGAGCCCAGCGCTCCCCAGACTAAAGACATTCCAAAAAGGAAACTCGCCAACCGCCAGCCGGGAATGGCGCTTGCGGAAGCCCGTTGCATGCGACGCCAGCTGCCCACATACAATAAGGATACAAAAACAAGAGCAACAAGGATGGTTGCAGTCGAAGACAACGACAATCCCATGGCGGCGGCGTGGTGTATGTGCGGCATGAATTCTTCTTATGGACGCGAACCGGTCTCCCTTATCACGATGTCGCGCGCCGCTTCGCGGGCAGGAGCCTGACCTTCTGGATGAAGTGTCTCGAGAAACGCGACCAGCGCCGTGGTTTCCGGCGGGCTCAAGTTTTTTCCGTAAGCAGGCATGTTGCCGCCTCCTTGAATCACCTGGCGTATGAGCTGGTCATGCGTGAGCCGCACGGCAACGCTATCGAGCGCCGGCCCCCTTTGTCCGCCGAGTTCACCGAGCGAATGGCAATTGCGGCATTGTTTAGCCTGGAAGACGAGAGCTCCTTGCCGCTGAAGTGCCGTAGTGCCATTCAAGAATCGTTCCGGTACCGGATCGCTGCTCCAGGCGTTCATATGCGGACTCCAAGGAGTAAATCCAGCGAGATGTGTAAATGTTCCTAGCGTTATTGCGATCAGCATGACGGTCAAAACCGCAATCGGCCTCCGCCGCCAGCTCTTTTCTCCTTCGCCCGAGAAAAAAGGCAGGAGGAGCAAACCGACAATCACTACGACAGGGCCGATGAGTAGCGCTGGAGTCTCCATAGACGGCGGAAGCAATGAGAGCAAGGCATACAGCCACAGAAAAAAGTAATCGGGCTTCGGCACCGTTTGAATAATCGTAGGGTCCGGCCTACCAGTTGGTCCGAACGGGCCAAAGTACAGAGCGCACGCCGCGACAGCTATGAGAATGAATGCGGCAAAGAACATATCCTTCCAGATCGCGTAAGGAACAAACGGCGCGCCATCCTTTTTCGTCAGTTCATGATATTCGCTGAGGTAGGTGGCGCGCTTCACCACGCGTCCCGGCATTGGCCACTCGTTGATTCCCAGTTTCAGCACCATTAGGACATGAAGGCACACGAATCCGATCAGCACTCCGGGAATCACGAATACGTGCAGCGCGAAGAATCGCGAGAGCGTCGCGCCCGCGATGATCGGCCCTCCCAGCATCAGCTTCACGATTGCAGGGCCGGCAAAAGGGACCCGGCTGGCAATCGACGCTCCGATGCCGAGTCCCCAGTAGGCGTCTTGGTCAAAGCGTAGCACTTGCCCGCTGAAAGCCATTCCTAGTGTCATGAGCAAAAGGAACACACCGACGATCCACGTAAGCTCGCGAGGAAACTTGTAAGCCCCAAACAGAAACACCTGGACCATGTGAATCAGAACAAGCGCCACCATGAAATTAGAGCCCCATCCGTGCATCGCGCGGATGAACCACCCAAGCGTTACGTCGTGGTTCAGAGCCTGGAGACTGCTCCACGCCTCACTAGCGGAGGGAACGTAGATGAGCGCGAGAAGAATTCCGGTCACCAGCTGCAAAATAAATACGGTGAGTGCAGCGCTCCCGAACACGTACCACCAGCTCGCCGTGTTTCGCGGCACTGGATGTTCCGCGACTTCACGAATCGGAGCTGCGAGCTGCAGGCGCCGATCGAACCATTCTCCAATTTGCGAGATTATGCGCATGGCGGATTCTTTCCTGTGATAGCAGCACTCGGTCCGGGCGTGGGTAGCTCACCGGCCTGAATGGCGATCAAACCGTTCTCAATTTTGTGCGAATATTCAAAAAGTCCCCGTTCCGGGGGGCCCGACGCGCGCGAGCCGTCGCGGTAATAAGCTCCGCCGTGGCACGGGCACATGAACAAACCGGATTGCGGAAACCAGCGGACTGGGCAGCCCAAATGCGCACAGTTAATGGCAAAAACCTGGAATTGATCGCCCTCAATCCGCCGCACCCAGCAGGCCGTGTCCACCGTCTGGCCGTCGGTCGGCATCACGTAAGGATTGCGGAAGGTGGCCAGGCGAGTCTCGCCTTCCGGAAATTCGTTGACCCGACCGAGAGACACCCACGTCAGGTATGCGCCTGCATGTCCCAGCGTAACCGAAGACAAAAGAAACCGTACGATCGGCACGGCAAGAGCCGTCGCAACGAGGCCATTGAAGAGAATTCCCAACTTCATGAATAGTCCGCGCCGGGAAATTCTATTTTCGTTTGGCATTTTCAGGCTCCTCGTGCTGGGTGTAATTCGAAGCAGAGTATGGCTGCCCCGGGTTCTGAACCCGCTGCGAGGCGAGCCAGGCAACTACGTCGGTGACTTCCTGATCCGACATCGGTTTTCCCGGCACGTTTCCACGCCAATCGGGCGCGCCTAGTTCAGGACGTCCGGCGATCACGATCGTGCGCAGCCCCTGATCGCTGACTAGCGCAAGAAACGAATCATTCGTAATGGCGCTGCCCTTGGGTCCACCGCCACCGCCAGGACCGTGGCAAGATTCGCAGTAGGTCTTATAGGCGACTTCGCCTCGCTGGGCGTCCCCCGCCGCTTTAGGCGCATAAGAAGGCGCGGTAGCCGTGTCGAGAACTCCCTGCTTGCTCCAACGCGTGCGAATTTCTTTGGTGATCACGTCGATCTGCGCTTGTGTCAACATTCCGCCAGAGCTCTCGGCGAAGGCCGGCATCGCAGTTCCCGGCATGCCGTCGGCGATGACTTTGCGGATGGCAGCGTCGTCTACAAGGGCCAGGTAAACGGGATTGGCAAGCGCGATGGCTGCTCCTCCGCGTCCGTCCCCACCGTGACAGCCGGCGCAGTTTTCCGCGTAAAGAGTGCCAAATGCCAAAACCTCTTTCGGCGCGAGAACTTCCGAACCTTTGTTCGGCTGGCCGTGTGGCGCGCCACAACCCGAAGCCAGGGTCGCAGCCAAGCCCACGAGTACACAAAGATGCCGAAACGCGTTCACGACCGGTTCTCCTTCACCTCTCGCTGCGGAATAATTCCGGGAGCTTCAATTCCGGCGCGCACGATGAAGGGCAAGTTCTCGCGAGTTGAGACACGTTGCTGCCGCACAACCACGACGCCCGCTACGACGCCGAAGGCCATCTGCGAGGCCATAAACCAAATCCAGTTGATGCGGCTTGCAAGCAAAGGATTGAGCAGCTGCATCGTCGAGTACAGAAACCCAGACCAAAGAACTGGAGCAATCAGTCCTCCGAGTACAATTGGCCGCCGCGCAAGCATCGGCAGCATCGCACCATAGAGCAGTCCCACGAGGATGGATCCGATGCCATGCAGGGCCAGGGCGATCGCGAAGCTTTCGGCATGAAATGAATTCAGTTGGGCCGGTCCGAGCTTAAGCGATTCCGCATAGACGGTGGCGGCAAGGAGGTTGATGGGATACCAGATGCTACCTGCCCTGAGCAACCCGTAAGCGCAGGCCATCACAGCCATCGCTACCCCTCCGGCGAGTCCACCTTTTATGCCGGCCGACACCGGGTAGGTCTCGAGAGGAAGCCATGCGCGCACGAGATCGGGAGCAACGGGAACACGTTCGACAAGGCGGCGCACCGTCGTTATACGATGCTCCCCTAACACGACCGGCACAGCTTCCTCATGCTCGTGAGGAAGCACCTCGCGGAACCAGCCGACACAGCCCGCTACAGCCAGGACGACGCCTAAGGCACTGACCGACGCGCTCGTTAGAAGGCCGGCGAAGATTAAGGTGAAGCCGAGGCCCAAAACAAGAGGCCACGCCGTGGATGCGGGCACTTCGATCTCAACTGGGGCCCGGGGACGCTGCTCTTCTTGTTCCACTGGTAGCTGCGTTGCCATTTTTCTCCTCACCGGCCTAGAACATAGACCACGGTGAAAACAACGACCCACACGCCATCGACAAAATGCCAATACAGGGACAGCACTTCGACGCGAGCAGATTGCTCCGGTCCAACCCGGTCTGCGAGACCGAAGAACAGCACGATGCTGAGCAAGATCAGTCCAGCGGTAACGTGAAAGGCGTGCAAGCCCACGAGCGAGTAGTACGTTGTTCCAAAAACGTTGGTGGAGATTGTCAGCCCGAGCTCGTTGATCAATCGGTGCCATTCTTGGCCGGTGCCGTACAGAAAGAGACAACCCAAGATAATTGTGAGAAACCACAAAACAAGGAATCCGCCTCGCTTGCCGCGCTCGAGAAGTCTGGATGCGAAGTGAATCGTCAAGCTGCTCGAAAGCAGGCAAATCGTGTAGAAGATGGGCGTCTCAAGCACTTCGCGGGGTGTTGGTCCTGTCAGGCTCTTCCCTGCATAGAAGAGATAGGCGACGACGAAAATGGTAAAAATAGCCGCCTCGGCTGCAATTAGGCAGGCCATTCCGACCTTCCCACGATAGGGAAGCTTCCAAGCTGTAGGTGTTTCCAGGAGGGGGCTCGCGATTGCATTCATCGATTGATTCCTCTACTCATAGCGGCTGTCCGGGTCTTCTGGGTGCTTCAAGTCCCACAATGGTCTGCGGCTGGCGACTGTTGGAATGGAAGTGAAGTTGTACGGGGGCGGCGGCGAACTCACCGACCATTCGAGAGTCCACGCATCCCAAGGATCATTACCGGCCATCGGTCCGCTAAAGTAGGAAAGAACAAGGTTCACAATAAATACGAGTGTGGCGATGCCCTGAACGAATACCCCAATCGTCTCGATCAGATTCCATATTTCCCAACCACGCCCTGGTTCGTACGTGTAGATACGCCGCGGCATGCCAAGCAACCCCGGAACGTGCATGGAGTCAAATGTCAGGTGAAAACCGATCGCGAAAAGCCAGAAGTGAAGTTTGCCCAGCGTTTCGTTCAGCTTCGTTCCAATCATTTTCGGGAACCAGTAATAAAACGCGCCGAAAAGGCAGAACAATATCCCACCCACGATCACATAGTGAAAGTGGGCGACAACGAAATAGGAATTGCCGAGTTGCCAGTCGAACGGCGCGACGGACATCATCACGCCTGTGAGCCCTGCAATCAGGAACTGGAACAGGAATCCGATGCAGAACAGCATCGCCGTCTTGAACTGGATCTTTCCGCCCCACATCGTGCCGAGCCAGTTGAAAATCTTTATGCCGGTGGGGACCGCGATAGCCATCGTCGTAAGAACGAAAAAGCTGTTGGTGTAGGAAGTCATACCGATCGTGAACATGTGGTGGGCCCATACACTCATACCGATAAACGCAATGCAGATCGTTGCGGCCACCATGACTGGGTATCCGAAGATCGGTTTGCGCGAAAATACCGGAATGATCTCCGATGCAAACGCGAAGGCCGGGATTACCAGAACGTAGACTTCCGGATGCCCGAAGATCCAGAAAAAGTGCATCCAAAGAGTCGCAGACCCTCCGGTCTGAGTATCGAAGAAGTGCCCGCCAAGGTAGCGGTCTATCGAGAGCATTATCTGAGCGGCCGTGAGGGGTGATACGGCCAAGATGACCAATCCCGCCATCACGAGATTCATCCAGATAAACAAGGGCATTTTCCCGAGTGTCATCCCGGGGCAACGCATGCACAGAATTGTCGCGATGAAATTAACCGCAGTCCCAATGCTCCCGAATCCAGACACGAGCAGCGCCAGGGTCCAGAAGTCAGTGCTGTGCCCCACTGAGAAGGCGCGCGCGGTGAGCGGCGCATAGGCAAACCATCCCACGTCCGGCGCATTTCCAGCCCCATAAAGACCGCTTCCCCCTATGAAGCTGAAGTAAAGAAGAAAGCCTCCGAACGCGGTGAGCCAGAAGCTGAACGCATTAAGTCGCGGGAAGGCCATGTCCCGCGCACCGATCATCAAGGGAATCAAATAGTTCCCAAAACCAAACATGAGCGGCATGGCTACAAAAAAAATCATTGTGGTTCCGTGCATGGTGAACATGCGGTTGAAGACTTCGGGTGAAACAAAATGATTGTGTGCAGTGATCAGCTGGACCCTCATGATCGTCGCTTCGACACCGCCGATGACCAAAAACAGGAGCGCGTAAAGGATATAGAGGATTCCCAGCCGCTTGTGGTCGACAGTGATGGCCCAATCGTGAAGCCGATCGCTGATGCCTCGTGACCCTGGAGCGACTATGTTGAGTGCGATTGTCTCCGATCCCATGGATCTGCCTCTTTCATCGAAGCGTCTGAAGATACGCGGTCAACATGTCCAAATCGTGCTCGTTCAATTTCATTCCCGGCATCAACGAGCCTGGTTTCACGGAGTCGGGATCTCGGATCCATGCTTTCAGGTTTTCTGGAGTATTTGGCGCGGCTCCCGACGCAATCGTGTCCCGGCTCATCAAGTGAGTCAGATCCGGGCCGAGCCGGCCGTTCGCCACGGTTCCTGAAACCGAGTGGCAGTTAATGCAAGCAGTCGTTTCAAAAATCCGGCGCCCTTCCTCCGTGGCCTCGTCAGTTACCACAGAATGTTTCTCATCCCGAACCCATTTGTCGAACTGATCTCGCGAATCGACGTAGACTCGAAGGAGCATCTTCGCATGCTGAATTCCGCAGTATTGGGCGCACTGACCGACATAGACCCCAACGTCGTGAGGATCGATCCACATGTTGTTCACGCGATTCGGAATCAAATCGG